>OHUT01000484.1_pt1 | contig 16426 bp, 12 predicted proteins | sample 1579321 | NCBI WGS metagenome assembly OHUT01 (sample SAMEA3882514, study PRJEB24775) | human gut metagenome | biome: human-associated habitat; feature: intestine environment; material: feces | place: Netherlands | collected 2009/2010
TTCAGCTATGAATTCAAGTAAAACATACGGGCAGACACACAATTTCATGCATCTACCCGTATTGTTTAAGACAAGTTTACAGCGTTATCTTATTTTATAAGAACACTGAAACCTTTATTAATTTTTGATTTTAGAAATCAACTTCTGTTCCGTAGTATGTACATGTAAGAAGTTTAGCCATAGCAGCCGGATCGATTGCACGTGGGTTGGATCCTGTACATGCATCACCAACTGCAAGTTCTGAAATCTTTGCAATTTTTTCTTTGAATTCTGCTTCGTCAATACCGAAATCTTTCAGTGTCTTCGGAATATTCAGTTCTACATTAAATGCATCGATCTTTGCACACAGGCTGTTGATCAGCGCTTTCTCAGATGTACCCGGAAGTCCCATTCTGCGTGCGATTTCTGCATAACGTTTTGCAGCGACCGGATCTTTTGCATTATACTTAATTACATATGGAAGGTAAATTGCATTTGCGCATCCGTGCGGAATGTGTCCGGTTGAAAATGCCGCACCTGTCTTATGTGCCATAGAATGTACGATTCCAAGAAGTGCATTGGAGAATGCCATTCCTGCAAGACACTGTGCATAATGCATCTGCTCTCTTGCTACCATATCACATTTGTAAGATCCTGGCAGATAATCAAGAACCATCTCGATTGCCTGTAATGCAAGTGGATCTGTAAATGGACAGTTCAAGGTAGATACATAAGCTTCGATCGCATGTGTCAGTGCATCCATACCTGTGTAAGCAACCTGCTTTACTGGGAGACCCATGACAAGATCCGGATCTACAATTGCAACGTCCGGTGTAATATTAAAATCGGCAAGTGGGTATTTTACTCCGGTCTGATAGTTGGTAATAACGGAGAATGCTGTTACTTCTGTTGCTGTTCCTGATGTTGACGGAATTGCAGCAAATTTTGCTTTTGTTCTTAATTCCGGGAAGTTGAACGGAATACAGAGATCTTCAAATGTAACATCCGGATATTCATAGAATGCCCACATTGCTTTTGCAGCATCAATCGGTGATCCGCCACCCATAGCTACGATCCAGTCCGGCTGGAACTCCTGCATAACTGCTGCACCTTTCATAACGGTCTCAACAGATGGATCTGGCTCAACACCTTCAAAAAGCTTTACTTCCATTCCTGCTTCTTTCAGATAGTTCTCAGCTCTGTCGAGGAATCCCTGACGCTTCATGGAGCCTCCTCCGACAACCAGGATTGCTTTTTTTCCTTTCAGGTTCTTCAGTTCTTCAAGACATCCTTTTCCATGGTAAATATCTCTTGGTAATGTAAATCTGCTCATTTCAAACACTCCTTTGCCCTTAAAGTATGTTATCTTTTTGACAATCATATTGTATCTCAATTCTATGCTTTTTGCAACATTTTACCACAAATAAATTGTACTTATTTCCATACAATTATACATTTTTAATAAACCATATTATTTCTACCCTATTCATAAAATAATTGATTTGTGATATATTTCACATATTTTACGCAAATTTTTCAAAAATGAAAGTAATCGAAAAAGAGTACGCTTTACCAGTCATGCTCTGACAAGCAGACGGCTCGGCATACTCTCTTCTTAAAATCGGGTTTTAATCTGTATTCAGTTCATAATTTCTTCTTGTGACATCACTTAATCTGCCTTTTTGGTCCTGCAGAACAAAGCTGAAAATCGTACTTCCCGCCGGCATTACGATCGGCCCGGTATACTCCTGCGTCGCAGAATTATTCTCCGGATCCGGATCTGATCCATCTGTCGTGTAATATGCCGTATACTTATCCGGTACAACCACACTGATTGATTGGACATGGTTATACTGCCCGGTCGATGGAGTCACCGCCGGCGCATCTGCAATCGGGAACTCAACTTTATAAGTTTTACTTTCTGTCAGGCTTGGAATTCCTTTCTTATTAACAGAAATTGCTTTCACCGTCGTCTCACCTTCACCGATCTTGATCGGTTCCGTATATTTCGTACTTGAAGTTGTCGGCTCTGAACCGTCTGTCGTATAGTAGATTGCTTTTCCTTTTCCGGTCAGTTCCAGTGCCTGCACTTCATCATATGTCTCTGTCTCATCCAGACTAAACTCCGGTTCACCTGACACATAATCCTTCAGTGCTTCAAGAACCGTATCACTGGTACATGCATTCAGAAGCGGTGATACCTTTTCTTCCTGTTTGGTATCAATATAAAATTCTACCGCTGCACGATAAATTTCTGCATTTCCGGACTGCTTTGCAATCTCGTCTGTAAAAACTTCTTCTGCCTGATCCAGATCATCCTTGGCAATATAAACCTTTGAAATCCCTGTATAAGCTTCTGCTTTCTTCGGACTTCCAGAAGCTGCTTTTTCAAATACAGTGAGTGCGTTCTCATATTCGGAAGCTGCCAGAAGCCGGTATCCTTTCTTTACTTTTCCGGTATATGAATTTTGATAAAACAAGAAAATGAGTCCTGCCAGAACAATACATCCCGCCAGTAGCATAAGCAGCATTTTCCGGCGTTTTTTTCTGGCGCGCTCTTTTCTCTTTTCTGCCCGCATACGCCGCAATCTGCGTTCTTCTTCATACGCTCTTCTCGTCTGTTCCCGCGCATCTTCTCTTTGACCCACACGTCCGGTAGCCGGTCTGACATCACTGCGTCTGACCACCGCATCTCTTCCACGCCTGGTCACAGTTTCCTGCTGGCGACGACCAACACTTCCCGAATTTCCCACACACCTGGTCTCTCCTCCAACACTTTCCCGTCTTTCATATACCGGATTTGCCGCACCAGAATAGCTGACATCTTGCTTTTCCTGCTTACCCAGATGAAGCGACATTGTCTGTGTAATGCCTCCTTTTAACTGAGCAGTCAGCATATCATCAAGTGGGTTATAATCAGGCACGATCTGTATTTCCCTGCCGCAGCTAGGACAGATCAACTGATCTTCAGGCAAATCTGCTCCACAGTGCATACATTTCATTGTCTTTCGTCTCCTTCTGGTATCATACTTCTTTTAGAACAATCCGGTAATTTTACCGTCTTCTACATCAATTCCATTTGCTGCAGGTACTTTCGGAAGACCCGGCATGGTCATGATTGCTCCGGTAAGAGCAACAACAAATCCTGCTCCTGCATTTACATAGACTTCACGGATATGGATATCAAAGTTCTCCGGACGTCCAAGAAGCTTCGCATCATCGGACAGAGAATACTGGTTCTTTGCCATACATACCGGGAACTTGCCAAAGCCCATTGATTCAATTCGTGCAAGCTGTTTCTTTGCAGCAGGTTCATATACAACACTCTTTGCTCCGTAAATCTCTTTGCAGATTGTCTCGATCTTCTCTGCAATTGATAACTCATCACTGTAAATCGGATGATAATGGCTTTCTTTTGTCTCCAGAGTCTGTAATACTTTCTCTGCCAGCTCTTTTCCGCCGTCTCCGCCTTTACCCCATACTTCTGCAAGGGCAAATTCGCAGCCTCTGTCTTCGCAGAACTTACGGATAAATTCGTATTCTGCTTCAGTATCACTGACAAATGAATTCAAGGTAACCACAACTGGAACGCCGAATTTCTGCAGGTTCTCAATATGCTTTTCAAGATTTACAATTCCTTTTGCAAGAGCATCCAGATTTTCTTTGTTCAGTTCGTCTTTTGGCACGCCACCATTGTATTTTAATGCACGTACCGTTGCAACCAGAACTACTGCGTCCGGTTTCAGTCCCGCCATACGGCACTTGATATCCATAAACTTCTCTGCACCCAGATCCGCACCGAATCCCGCTTCTGTGATCGTGATATCACTCAGCTTAAGCGCCATCTTGGTTGCACGTACACTGTTGCAGCCATGTGCAATATTTGCGAACGGACCACCGTGTACCAGTGCCGGTGTATGTTCCAGAGTCTGGATAATATTCGGCTTGATCGCATCCTTTAACAGTGCTGTCATTGCACCGGTTGCATGAAGCTGGTCAGCTGTAACCGGTTCTCCGGAAAATGTATAGGCAACAATAATTCTGCCAAGACGTTTTTTCAGATCTTCCAGATCGTCTGCCAGACATAAAATTGCCATAATTTCGGACGCAACCGTGATCACAAAATGATCCTCTCTTACCATTCCGTCCATTTTATTTCCAAGACCAACTACTACATTACGCAGTACACGGTCATTCATATCTACACACCGTTTCCACACAACCTGTCTCGGATCGATTCCAAGAGCATTTCCCTGCTGGATATGGTTGTCAAGAAGAGCTGCAAGCAGGTTATTTGCCGATGTGATCGCATGAAAATCTCCGGTAAAATGAAGATTCAGATCTTCCATCGGTACAACCTGTGCATAACCGCCACCGGCAGCACCGCCTTTAATTCCAAAGCAAGGTCCGAGCGATGGCTCGCGCAGAGCGATCAGAGCTTTTTTACCGAGCTTTGCCATTGCCTCTCCAAGTCCAACGGTAATCGTCGTCTTCCCCTCTCCCGCCGGAGTCGGATTGATTGCAGTAACAAGTACCAGCTTTCCATCTGGTCTGTCCTTTACTCTTTCCATCAGTTCATCCGATAATTTTGCCTTATACTTGCCGTAAAACTCAAGGTCTTCCTCTTCAATTCCAACCTTTGCTGCAACCTCGCGAATATGGAGCATCTCTGCCTCCTGTGCGATCTGAATGTCTGTTTTCATAATTATATCCTCCCTTTTTTCTTCTACGTTTCTTAAACTGATTCTTCTATGTATTGCTCAAACTGTTCCATAGACATCAGTACTTTTCTTGGTTTGGTACCTTCTTCTTCTCCTACGACTCCCGCCTCGGCAAGCTGATCCATAATCCGCGCCGCACGGTTAAACCCGATCTTAAACACCCGTTGGAGCATTCCGATCGATGCTTTGTCTTTTTCAATGATAAACTTTCCTGCATCTACAAAGTAGACATCTTTGTCGTCCTCGGAAGATGTTCCTCCCACAGATACATTCTGATTACTATTCACCTGCTTCTGGATCTCTTCACTGTAGGCTGCGCCTCCGCTGTTCTCTTTTAGGAAATCAACCACTGCCTGGACTTCTTTATCAGAAACAAAAGCCCCCTGAACACGTACCGGCTTCTGATAGCCAGCCGGATAGAACAACATATCGCCTTTTCCAAGCAGCTTCTCCGCGCCATTCATATCAATGATGGTACGGGAATCCACACCGGATGATACAGAAAATGCTATTCTTGATGGCATATTCGCCTTAATCAGACCGGTAATGACATTAACCGATGGTCTCTGCGTTGCAAGAACCAGATGAAGTCCTGCCGCACGCGCAAGCTGTGCCAGACGGCAGATTGCCTCTTCTACTTCTCCAGGTGCAACCATCATCAGGTCTGCAAGTTCGTCTACGATGATTACAATCTGTGGAAGTTTCTGTGCTTTATTCGGATCATCAATATCTTTAATGTTCTCGACTTTATCATTGTAACCTTTCAGATCACGGACATTATACTCGGCAAAAAGCTGATAACGTCTGTTCATTTCCGCAACCGCCCAGTTCAAAGCTCCTGCTGCCTTCTTCGGATCCGTTACAACCGGGATCATCAGATGTGGAATTCCATTATATACACTTAATTCCACCACCTTTGGATCTACCATGATCAGCTTCACATCCTCCGGTTTTGCTTTGTAGATAATACTCATAATGATCGTATTGATACAGACAGATTTACCGGATCCGGTAGCTCCTGCGACAAGCAGATGCGGCATCTTTGCGATATCTGATACCACCACTTTACCTGAAATGTCACGACCTGTCGCAAATGCGATCCGTGATCTACTTTTCTTAAATTCATCTGATTCCAGAAGATCACGCAGCATAACTGCAGTATTTTCCTTATTCGGAACTTCAATGCCGACCGCTGCTTTTCCCGGGATCGGTGCCTCAATACGGATATCAGCCGCCGCCAGGTTCAGCTTGATGTCATCCGCAAGTCCTACGATCTTGCTGACTTTCACCCCCATCTCAGGCTGTAACTCATAGCGTGTGACAGAAGGTCCGCAGCTGATATTAGTGATTGTAACATTCACACCGAAGGTTTGAAGTGTCTTCTGGAGCTTTGCTGCTGTCTCCCGCAAATGCGCATCCGAATCTCCGGAGGTTTTACTTCCATGCTTCAACAGACTAAGAGGTGGAAAGCGGTATTCCCTGACCGGTTTCTCACTTTTTGCAATCGTATCTGCAACAGCAGCCACCTCTTTTGGGATATCTGCCTTAACTTTTGAATTTCCGGAGACCTGTCTTTTTATTCCGTCTTCTGTCTGCACCGCTGATAAATTTTCTTCAGCCACATCTGTCTGTATATCTTTACCGGACTCCGTCTTTTTTTCTGCTTCCTGCATCGCTCCTTTTAAGAACTTCGGGAGTTTTTCTTTCACCGGCTCAAGGGGAACCGGTTCCGGATCCGGGATCAGCTCTGTAGCGGAAAGGGGCATCGCACGATTGATCACTACATCATCCAGTGCAATTTTCCCAGTCTGTTCCATAATGTGCTTTGCAGCCGCTTCTTCTGCACCGGCAAGCACGCTGCTCATATCCTTCCGGCTGCGTCTGGTAGCTTTCTTTTCTGTGCTTTCCTTTGCTTCTTTTCTGGCTTTTTCTTCTGCTTTTTCTGCCTCGTTCTCTTTTCCTCCAACTGTCGAATTAAAGGAAACGCCGCTTACCTGATAATCAACACGCATAGCTTCCCGTCTTGCCCTGCGTTCCTCAGCCTCTTCTTTACGCTTCTGCATGTCCTCTCTGGCACGGTCATACGCTTTTTCCCCGCCGATCTTCATTCCTTTTAGAATAGACTTTTCTGTGATAAGGACTACACAGATCACCATTAAAATGATCACGACAACATATGTACCAACTTTACCGATTGCCGGCACCAGTCTGACCGCAATTGCCTTTCCGACAGATCCGCCTTTTTCATCGATCAGTTCAAAGAGCACACAGCACTGAACCAGTAATACAACGCCTGCAACAGTCTTAATATATGCGATCCTGTTTCCTTTATTGGAAACCACAAACGCGACTCCACAAAATAAAAGCAGTGGAAATACATACGCCATCCAACCCATCATTCCCTGCTGCAGTGCTGCAATCTTTCTTCCAAATGCACCTGCAAGTCCGAAATTGCTGATTGTGAGCAGAATCCCTACCGCAAGTGTCACCCAGATCAGAATCTCCGTTGCAAGAAATGATTCTTCCTGCGGCACAGCTTTTGATGTGGTATTCTTTCTGGTTGTCTTCGCAGATTTTGCAGACTTTGCACTTGTCTTCTTCGTAGGCTGCCGCTTTTTCGCCGTGCTCTGCTTTGCATTTTTCTTTGTTCCGGTTGTCTTTGAAGCCATCAAACTTCCCCCTTGTATTTATACTCTTTATCTTGTAATCAAATGACCGATTCCTTCTCCTCTCTCCCCAGATATAGTATCCGGAATCAGTCATCAAAAGTGTATACTTGTACATACTATTTTATTATAGCATCCTCTTCGCCTTATGTCATCTCATAATTTTTATCAGTATTTTCCATTTTTTCATCAATCATTTCATGCAATTTATTTAATGCATCTCTTATTCCGCCAACTTCATCAATGAGTCCTTCCTCCACTGCACGTTTTCCTTCCAGCATTGTCCCCACATCTTTGACAAGCTGTGTGGAATCCAGCATCAGTTCTTCAATCCGCTCCTGTGACATTCCGGAATGCTCTGCAAGGAATCCGGTGATCCGGTCCTGCGTCTTTTCAATATTCCGCAGGCTTTGTGCCACACCGATGAACATTCCGCTTGTCCGCACCGGGTGAATGATCATCGTCCCACTTGGAACAATAAAAGAATAATCTGCCGACACAGCAAGAGGGCCACCGATAGAATGACACCCTCCAAGTACCAGAGATACTGTCGGTTTGCTTAAAGACGCGATCATTTCCGCAATCGCAAGTCCCGCCTCCACATCTCCGCCCAGTGTATTTAAGAGAATCAGCACTCCATCAGTCTGAACACTGTTCTCAATCTGTGCCAGCTTTGGAAGCAGGTGCTCATACTTGGTTGCCTTTGTACTGCCTGAAACCGTCTCATGCCCTTCTACTTCGCCGATGATCGTGAGTAGCTCGATCTGATGATTTCGACGTCGGTCAAGCGAAAGCATTCCCATTTCTTTAACATGTTCATCTTCTTCCTTTGTGGTTTCCGGCTCTGTCTCTCTGACTTCCTTTTCTTTATTTTCCATATTTTCTACAGTCTGTTCCCTGCTCTTTTTCTTGCGTATCTGGTATTCTTTTACATCCGTTTCTTCCTGTATTTTCATTGCCGCATTCCTCCGTTCTTTTTAGCTTAGTATGGACAATGCTTATGAAAATATGCAGGATTTTCGCCACAGAAATGAACCGCAGATTCTTGTACCGACACAAATCTGTACCTGATTCACTGTATATGCAAAAGAGAATGCGACTCGGCACATTCTCTTTGATTTAAACATTATGAAAATAAATATTTCCTGCGCAGGCTATATACCATATCCGTATAAATCTTGCGGCATGCCTCCAGATTATCGGATTCGATCATGGAAACACATGGGTGAAGATAACGGCACCAGATATCTGCATATACATCTTCTGAATTTTCCATCCGGTTGATCCGGTTTACGATTGTCGGAGCAATATCGTAATACTCGGCAACAATTTCTTCGCCGCCTTTCTGATTCACCAGATATTCATCTCTGTATCTTCTCATCAGATTCAGTTCGTAACAGTCATCCGGTTTGCCAAGGCTTGCACATACGGCTGTAGTAATATAGCAGAGACGTGATTTGAAGCCTCCCTGGATCTGCTCGAATTCCGATTTACTGATCTTTAGTTCCAGATCATGATCATTCCAGCGTTCGATCATGCAGTCTACAATCTCTTCACAAGCATCCATTCTGCCATAACGGAACATCGGGATCACATACGTAACCATGCCCAGATTATATTTCATAAGTACATTTTCTTTTTTTCTTTTTGAACTTTCCTGATCCAGTACTTCCCGCATTCTATCCGGCAGAACAGCAGCAATCTCTTCAATCTCTTCCTGTCTGTCTTCCGAATTCTCGCATTCCTGTGCAATCTCAGTAAAAAGCGGCTTATACTTCTCGTATGCATTTTTAAACGAATCCGCATAAGTCTTTTTATTGAAATCTCCGGAAATCGGAATAATCTGGTCAAACAGGTCATTCAGTCCATTCTGTATACTCTGATTCATTCAGGTTCCTCCCGGAATCGATCCTATGCTTCTTCCCAGTTATGATATACTTCCTGTACATCATCATCATCTTCAAGAAGATCAAGCGTCTTCTGAATGTTCTTGATATCTTCTTCGTTGTCCAAAGTTACCCATGTCTGTGGAATCATTGTAACTTCTGCGCTTGCCATCGGAATACCCGCTTCTTCCAGAGCAAGACGAACCTCACTGAAATCATTCGGATCTGTAAGAATTTCAAAGCTGTCCTCTTCTTCCGAAAAATCTTCTGCTCCTGCATCCAGTGCCTGCATCATCAGATCATCTGCATCCAGTTCACATTCTTCTTTATCGACAATGATCTGTCCTTTCTGATCAAACATGAAAGAAACACATCCACTGGTTCCGATATTTCCTTTTCCCTTTGTGAAAGCGCTTCTTACATTAGAAGCAGTACGGTTACGGTTATCAGTAAGTGCATCAACGATGATTGCAGTTCCGTTCGGTCCGTATCCTTCGTATACGATGTGTTCGTAGTTGTTAGCATCTCCGTCTCCGGCTGCTTTTTTGATACTTCTGTCAATATTGTCATTTGGCATATTATTTGCTTTTGCCTTTGCAATCGCATCACGGAGTCTGCTGTTGTTAGCCGGATCAGCTCCGCCTCCTTCTTTGACTGCTACAGCGATTTCACGACCGATCTTCGTGAATACTTTTCCTTTTGCTGCGTCGTTTTTTTCTTTTTTATGCTTGATATTCGCAAATTTTGAATGTCCTGACATTACTTTTTACCTCTCTTCAGTATTTTTACTATTCTCAATTGTACTATTTTATCACTTTTTTGTCCTACTGACAAGGACTTTGCGTATTGTATTATTATCAACTGACAATACATGGAACAGATAGCCTCCGAATTCCACCTGACATTCTTCATCTTCCGAAGGAATTCTGTCCAGGCAGTCGATCAGATAACCATTGATCGTATCGTAATCTTCTTCGTTGAAACTGATTCCCAGAAGCTCTTCCAGATCCTCCAGCTGTGTCATACCATCCACGATATATGTACCATCTGCCTGTTTGATGATCAGCTCTTCTTCCTCATCATACTCATCCTGGATATTTCCAACGATTTCTTCTACAATATCTTCCATCGTAACGATCCCTGATGTCTGTCCATACTCATCCAGCACGATCACCATATGGCTCTTGTCCTGCTGCATCTGTTGAAACAGTTTGTCAATCGCCTTTGTTTCCGGGATAAATCCTGCCGGACGGATGGCATCCTTCAGATCATGCACCGGTTTTTTCCTTGCCGGACCGTCCAGGTAGCTCTGCATCGCATCCCGGATATGAAGAATCCCCACAATGTTGTCAATATCTTCTTCATAAACCGGGAATCTGGATTTGTTCTCCTCCAGCATAAAGGTAAGTGCTTTTTCCAGAGATTCCTCTCCATCCAGTGCTACGATATTTTTCCGGTGCGTCATGATATCTTTTGCATCCGAATCCATATATTCAAAAATGTTGGTGATCATCTTCATCTCACGTCTTGTCAGAACACCTTTTTCATAGCCTTCCAGTACTTTTTCAATGATTTCTTCTGCAATTTTCTCTTTATCTTCATTGTCAGAAAATACATTTTTCATTTTCTGAAGTAAATTACCTTCCGTTTCCATTGCTTTCCATACTTCTCCTCTTTTATGTATGAAGCATCAGGCTGACGCACAGCGCTTCATCGACTTTTCTCATAAGCTCTTTGTCTACCCGGCACACGTAATCCTTCAGTCTCTGTTTATCGATAGTCCGAATCTGCTCCAGAAGGACAACAGAATCCTTGACGATTCTGTACCTTTTTGCATCGATTTCCACATGTGTCGGCAGCTTCGCTTTATTCATCCTTGAAGTGATCGCGGCACAGATAACGGTCGGACTGTGCCGGTTCCCGACATCATTCTGGATGACAAGAACCGGACGCACACCGCCCTGCTCCGAACCGACTACCGGACTTAAATCCGCATAATAAATATCTCCACGCCTGATCTGCACTTCTTTCACACTCCGCTTATCAAGATACTTTCATTATTGCCAGCTTTCTCCTGCTGTATTCATATCTCTTTCGAAGTGCATCCCCGCATTTTAGAAATAATCGACCTGCTCTACAACTTTTCCGTCACGCAGATATTCCCTCGGAACACGTTTATTGATATCACAGATAAATTCATAGTTAAATCTACCGCTCAGACCGGCAAGCTCATCTATTGAAAGATAAGCATCCCCATCGTGACCGACCAGTGTTGCCCTGTCACCAAATTTCACATCCGGAATTCCGGTCACATCTACCATAAACTGATCCATACAGACTCTGCCAAGGATCGGTGCCTTCTGACCATGAATCAGAACATATCCTTTGTTGGAAAGACTTCGTGGGTATCCGTCTCCATATCCCGTCGGGATCGTGGCGATCTGCATCCTTTTCGGGGCAACAAAGGTGCCTCCGTAGCTGACTTCCGTACCCTTTTCAATCCATTTCACATAAGTCACGTGCGCGATCAGCTCCATTGCCGGTCGGAGCGGAACTGCCTCCTTATTGACTTCATCTGACGGATACAGTCCATAGGTAGAAATCCCGGCTCTCTCCAGATTCATTCCAAGCTTTGGCATATCAATGATACTTGCACTGTTTGCACAGTGATAATAAGTAAATTCCATACCTTCTGCTGCAAGATGTTCTTTCATCCACAGAAAAGCACGGATCTGTTCCAGTGTCGTGGTCTTATCCGTCTCATCTGCCTTTGAAAAATGGGTAAACATTCCTTCGCAATCCGTATAAACAAGTCTGCCGATCTTAAGGATCTCCTCTACACTTTCTTTCGCTACCGGAAAGCCAAGTCTTGACATTCCTGTATCGATCTTAATGTGCAGATATGCCTTCTTCCCCATACGGTATGCGGTCTCATCCGCAAGCTTCGCAAGCTCATAGCTGTAGGTTGTCATGCGGATCTCATGACGGATCATCTCTTCCAGCTGGTCCGGGAAAATACATCCCAGGCAAAGAATCGGCTTCTGAATGCCGGCTTTTCTGAGTACAACACCTTCATCCAGAGTTGCGACCGCATAGCCCCAGACATAGTCCACATCTTCCAGCATTCTTGAAATCGGCACCGCTCCATGACCATAACCATCTGTCTTGATGACCACGACCATCTTGGTTCCTTTTTCTATATTTGCATGCATCATTTCCATGTTATACATCACCGCATCCAGATCGATCACCGCACGCAGTCTGCTGTATTTCTTCATTCTGTCATATCCTCCAATTCCTTAAGTGTTCTGCCGAGCATTTTCAAGAGATCACCCGCAAGCACACTGTAAGAGCCAAGTTCTTTTCTGGCATGATCTCCGCACAGCCCATGCAGATAAACGCCAAGCACAGCGGCATCATCCGGTCTCATATGCTGTGCCATAAGTCCGGTGATCATTCCTGCAAGCACATCTCCCGATCCGGCCTTTGCCATTGCCGCATTACCGGTGGTATTGATCATAAGCCTTCCCTCTGGCGCTTTCACAAGTGTCCTGCTGTCTTTCAGTACACAGACAGCATGGACTTTTTCTGTATATTTCCTTAATAGCTCTCTTCTGTTGTCTTTTAATTCCTGTACGCTGTATCCGGTCAGTCTGGACATTTCTTTCATATGTGGAGTAAGTACATATCCGGAAGGATTCATCCGAATCTGTTCGATCCCCCACTCATCGGTCTTTGCCAGAAGGTTCAGTCCGTCCGCATCAATAACAGCCGGGGTTTTATTATTCTCAAGCACCTTTTTCAGTAATTCCTCCGAATGCGGTCCCATACCGAGTCCGCATCCAATACAGAGCACATCCGCCCATTCCAGCAAATCCGGAAGTTCTTCAAATGATTCTGTCTCATCCAGAGAATAGGTCGTCATTACCGCCTCCGGTAAAAGTTCCTGTAAGATTGCCCGGTTACTTTCCTCCGTATAAATCCGGACAAGACCTGCTCCCGAAAGATATGCTGCCCTGGCACTTAAATATGCTGCACCGGACATTCCTTTGCTTCCGGTAATCATCAGAACCTTTCCATAAGTCCCTTTATTAGAATCCGGTTTCCTTTGCGGCAGCATTGCCGGCACATCGGATTTTTCAAGTGCCATGCAGATTTCTTCTTCCGCAAAAAACTCCGGTCTGGTAATTCCGATCGGCGCTGTAACAAGCTTTCCTGTATACTCACATCCCGGATATAGGATCTGTCCCATCTTCTGAAACGCAAAGGTCACTGTAAGATCTGCTTTAAATGCCGTTCCAAGCACTTTTCCATCATCCGAACGGATCCCTGAAGGAGTGTCGACTGCCACCTTACAGGCAGTCATCCGATTCATCTGATCAATCACCTCTGCATATCTGCCTTTTATTTCACGGGATAGACCAATACCGAATACGGCATCTATAATAACACTATATTCTTTCTGTGGCAAACTGTTTCCTACAGATATTCCCAGATTTTCCAGAATTTTCATCTGGATTTTTGTTTCTTCACTACGATGGTCATAATTTCCGACCAATACTACATCTGGATGATTTCCTTCTTCTACGAGCATCCTTGCAATTGCGAATCCGTCACCACCGTTATTGCCACTTCCACACACGACCAGTGCTTTCGACAAATCTATGTCTTCTGCTTTCATCGCAGCCACACACTGAAGTGCCGCCCGTTCCATCAGGACAAGGGACGGGACCTGCATCTTCTGTATCATTCTCTGATCCGATCTTCTCATCTGATCTGCTGTCAGTATTTCTTTCATATCCGGTCTCCCATACATTTAATTTTCAAAAAGGTGCAGGAAAAAACTTTCCTGCACCTCTGCCTTCTGGTCTGCTTTGCCTACTTTCCTTCATGTTCTTCATTGTATCTGGTGATATTATAAGATAATCTCATCAGACTTTCAGACAAATGAACATTCTCCACAATAATATTATCCGGCAGATTCAGATCTGTATGCGCAAAATTCCAGATAGCCTTAACTCCATTATCTACCAGGAGATTGGCAACCTCTACTGCTTTTGTCTTCGGAATCGTAAGAACCCCGATCTCAATATCGTTTTCTTTCACAAAATCCTTCAATTCATCCATCATACGGATCTCAACTCCACGGATCGTCAATCCGGCAAGCCTTGGGTTTACGTCAAACAGCCCTTTTAAAACAAATCCCCGATTTTCAAATGCTGCATAGTTCGCCAGTGCCTGTCCAAGATTTCCTGCTCCAATGATAACGAATTTATGTTTCTCGTTCAGTCCAAGGATCTTACCTATCTCTGTATAAAGATACTTTACATTATAGCCATATCCCTGCTGTCCAAATCCACCAAAATTATTCAGATCCTGACGGATCTGTGAAGCAGTTACTTTCATTCTTTTACTTAATTCATTGGATGATATCCGTTCGACTCCGCTCTCCAGTAGTTCCCCTAAATAACGATAATACCGCGGAAGTCTCCTTATTACTGCCTGAGATATTTCTCTTGATGCCACTTTCACTTCCACCTTCCTATTTTTTGACTCATTATTTTTAATTATATAAGAATCTAGTGAAAAAGTCAAATTTTATAGTTGTTTTTTGTCGTATTTCAGCTATAATTATGTTACTGTGAGCAGTAACATAATTGCCACTTTAACAGGAGGATATAAAAATGATACTGGCATGTCATAATCTGTCAAAAAGTTTTGGGGATCAGGTCATCGTAAAAGACGGATCCTTTCATATAGAGAACCATGAAAAAGCTGCTCTTGTAGGTCTTAACGGAGCCGGCAAATCCACGATCCTCAAGATGATCGTAGGACAGCTTTCTCCCGATGCAGGGACGGTTGTTCTTACCAAAGGCAAAACTCTCGGCTACCTTGCACAGCATCAGGAGATGGAAAGCGGCAATACCATTTATGAAGAAGTCCGCACGGCAAAAGCCGAAGTCATTGAGATGGAAAAGCAGATCCGTACAATCGAGATAGAGCTTCCGTCTCTTTCCGGAGATGCTCTTGAAGCACGTCTTGCCACTTATCAGAGACTGACTTCTGCATTTGAGCACGCAGACGGTTACGCTTATAAAAGTGAGCTTACCGGCGTTCTAAAAGGTCTCGGATTTACAGAAGAAGAATTTACTAAACCCGTAGATTCTTTATCCGGTGGTCAGAAGACCCGTGTATCTCTTGGCAAACTCCTTCTTACCAAGCCTGACGTCCTGCTTCTGGATGAACCAACAAACCACCTGGATATGAACTCCATCGCATGGCTGGAAACCTATCTTCTGAATTATCCGGGTGCTGTTCTTATCGTATCCCACGACCGCTATTTCCTGAACCGTGTGGTTACAAAGGTGATTGAAGTCGAGCAGGGACAGCTTCATACTTATATGGGCAATTATTCTGATTTTGCTGTCAAAAAAGAACAGCTCAGAGAAGCCAGATTAAAAGAATACTTGAATCAGCAGCGTGAGATCAAACATCAAGAAGCCGTGATCGAAAAGCTCCGTTCATTTAACCGTGAGAAATCCATCAAGCGTGCCGAAAGTCGGGAAAAAATGTTGGACAAGATGACGCTTGTAGACAAACCGATGGAGATCAACACTGACATCCATCTGAAGCTGGAGCCTTCCCGTGTCAGTGGCAATGATGTCCTTTCTGTCAAAGGATTAAGCAAAGCCTTTCCGCCACAGACACTTTTCACCGATATCAGTTTCGAGATCAAGCGTGGGGAACATATAGCCATCATTGGCGACAACGGAACCGGAAAAACTACGCTTCTCAAGATTCTGAACAATGTGATCCAGGCAGACAGCGGTTCCTTTACACTGGGTGCCAATGTGGAGATTGGTTACTACGATCAGGAACACCACGTCCTTCATATGGATAAGACGATCTTTGAAGAAATTTCCGATGATTATCCGACACTTACCAACACACAGATCCGGAACATGCTTGCGGCTTTTCTTTTTACCGGAGATGATGTTTTCAAGGAGATCTCCGCACTTTCCGGTGGAGAAAGAGGCCGTGTTTCCCTTGCAAAGCTGATGCTTTCCGAGGCTAACTTCCTGATCCTTGACGAGCCTACCAACCATCTGGATATTGCCTCCAAGGAGATCCTGGAGGAAGCACTGGTCAGCTACACTGGTACAGTCCTTTATGT
>OHUT01000485.1_pt1 | contig 16416 bp, 28 predicted proteins | sample 1579321 | NCBI WGS metagenome assembly OHUT01 (sample SAMEA3882514, study PRJEB24775) | human gut metagenome | biome: human-associated habitat; feature: intestine environment; material: feces | place: Netherlands | collected 2009/2010
TCAAGGCCGCAATCGTGGCGCTCGTGCTCGCCTGTGTGCTGGGCATCGCCTACGCGGCCCTCTATTTCGGCGGGGCCTTCGCCATCACGTCGGTGAAGGTGAACGGTGCCGACCACCTCACCAACGACGAGATGGCCATTCTCGCTGCCGTGCCCCAGGGCACGACGCTTCTGAACGTGGACACCTCCTCGGTGGCCAACAGCGTCGACCGCGACGCCTGGGTCGCCGACGTGTCCGTGAACCGCATTTTCCCCGATACGCTGGAGATCAACGTCACCGAGCGCGAGATCGCCGCCATCGTGGAGGTAGCGGCCGACAACGCGAAGGTCACGCAGATGTGGGCCATCGCCTCCGACGGCATGTGGCTCATGGAGATTCCGGCCCGTGATTCCGAACTGGGTGCCACCATCTCCCCGCAGATCTACGAGGACGCCGACCGGGTGCTGCACATCACCGGCGTGACCTTCGGCCTCACGCCCGAGGTGGGCACCTACTGCGCCGACGGCAACGTGAACAACGCCTTGGCTATTCTGGACGGCCTTTCCACGGAACTTGCCGACCGGGTGAAGACGGTGACGGCCACTGATGCCGCCTCCACGTGCCTGACCTTGGACAACGGCATCGAGATCGCCTTCGGCACCGCCGAGGATATCCGCGACAAGGAGCGTATCGTCCTGCAGATCATGGCCGACAACCCCGGCAAAGTCTCCTACATCAACGTCCGCGTCCCCGACCGCCCCACCTGGCGCGCCGTGTAGGGTTCCCTTTCGCGGGCACCGAGGATGCTTCGCCCAGCTGAAGCTTTTTCTTCGACGGGTGCCTCCGCTCGCCATGCGGGGGACAAGCTCCACCGACACTGCGGATCCGACAGGCGCCTGTCGGCCCCTCGCTGACTCCCTTGGGCGAACCCGCGAGCGATCTTTCCCGTAGGGGGCGACCTTGGTCGCCCCTCGGTCCCAAGCGGCTGTCCCATCCCGATAACGGAAACCTTCGCCGACGCGGCCGACGTCGTTTCCCACCTAGCCGAATGCGTGCTGGAGGGCCGCGGCACGCCGGTGGCGGCGGCCGCCGAGCAGCTGCTGGAGACCCACGACGGTCTGGCCGTCATCAACGACATCTTCGTGCCCGTTCTCGACGTCGTCGGCCAGAAGTACGATGAGGGCGTGTTCTTTCTGCCCCAGCTCATGGCCTCCGCCGAGGCCGTCAAAGCCGGCTTCGATCTCATCCGCGACCACGCCCAGGCCGCCGCAAGCGCTCCCGGAACCACCAACGCCGCGGGCGACCGCGCCATTATCGTGGCCACGGTGCAGGGCGACATCCATGACATCGGCAAGAACATCGTGAAGATGCTCCTGGAAAACTACGGCTTCACCGTCATCGACCTCGGCCGCGACGTCGCCCCCGAGGCCGTCCTGGCCGCCGCTCGCGACACCCACGCGCGCCTCATCGGGCTCTCGGCGCTCATGACCACCACGGTCGGCGCCATGGAACGCACCATCCAACTCGTTCACGAGCAGCTTCCCGGCACCGCGGTCATGGTGGGCGGCGCGGTCATCACGCAGGAGTTCGCCGAGCAGATCGGCGCCGACTTCTATGCAAAGGACGCCGCCGCTTCCACTCGCGTTGCCTCGACCTTCTTCGATGACTAATTCGCGTAGATACGCCCACAGGCCGCCGATCGCGCTATCATAGAACCAGCAGTGACCCACCCTCATCGGAGCAAAGGAGCCTTAATGGGGAAGAAGGACGTTGAAGCCCTCGAGATCACCATCGACGAGCTGCCCACCTACCTGCACACGAATCACTCGGCTTATATGGAAGTGGCCGACGGGCTGTACTACCTGACCGACGTGAACGACCAGTACTGGCGCGCGCAGGATACCAACCAGTTCAACGAGAAGGGTCACTACGTCGATTGCAGCCCGCTCGTGCCCACCATCGCCGAGTTCCTGGATCTGCCGTTCCACGAGGGAAAATCGATCCGCGATTTGGCTGCCGAGGCCACCTTCTACGCATCCGGCGATGGCAAGGACATGCCCGAGGATTTCTAAGCGCCGGCGCGTGTTTTCCGAAGCGGTCTGTCTTTTGTTCTTACGACGTTCAAGAACCCCGAGGTGTCGAAAGGATGCCTCGGGGTTTGTGCTATGATGCCCTGCGAACTACCCTGGTCGCGAAGTGCGCGGCCACTCGAGAAGAGAAAGAAGGAATCATGGCAGAAGAATGTTCCCACGAGTGCTCCAGCTGCGGCGTCTCCGGCTGCGGCGATCGCACCGCCGAGGCTGGCCCCAGCACCCTTGCGCCCAACAAGCGCACCAACGTCAAGCATGTGATCGGCGTCGTGTCCGGCAAGGGCGGCGTGGGCAAGTCCCTCGTCACCAGCCTGCTCGCCTCCGAGATGAACAAGCGCGGTCACAAAGTGGCCATTCTGGATGCCGACATCACCGGCCCGTCCATTCCGAAGTCCTTTGGCGTGGACAGCCGGCTTACGGCCGACGCCGACGGCATTAATCCGGCGAAGTCCGCCAGCGGCATCGAGGTTATGTCCGTGAACCTGATGCTCCCCGAGGGCGACATGCCCGTGGCCTGGCGCGGCCCGGTCGTCACCGGCGCCATCAAGCAGTTCTGGCAGGAGGTGAACTGGGGCGATGTGGACTACATGTTCGTCGACATGCCTCCGGGAACTTCCGACGTGTTCCTGACGGTCTTCCAGTCGTTGCCCGTGGACGGCATCGTCACCGTGTCGGCTCCCCAGGAGCTTGTGGCCATGATCGTTGGTAAGGCCGTGAACTTGGCGAAGTCGCTGGAGGTGCCGGTGGTGGGCCTCGTGGAGAACATGGCCTACTTCAAGTGCGACGAGTGCGGCAAGGAGCACCACATCTTCGGCGAGCCCCAGGGCGCGGCCGTGGCCGAGAAGTACGACATCCCTGCGGTGGCCACGCTGCCGATGGATCCGACCTTCGCCCGTCTGGTGGACGAAGGCAAGGTAGAGGCCTACGAGGTGGAAGGCGCCCTGGACGGCATCATCGACCAGATCGTCGCCGCATCTGAGGCCGAGTAAAGCCGGAGCTGCGAGGGACGCGAGCGCCGCTAGCGGGAATTTCCAAAATTCCTGAAAAAAGTTCTTGCGCGTCGCGTCCGTTGTGTTAATATAGTCCTCGCACTTTTTCGGGGCCTTAGCTCAGCTGGGAGAGCGCATGGCTGGCAGCCATGAGGTCAGGGGTTCGATCCCCCTAGGCTCCACCACAAGAGAATTGGTCGAACTATGCCCTTCAGGGCATGGTTCGGCCTTTTTCTGTTTCGGCCTGAAATCATCGCCGTAGTGGTCAAAGGCAAAGTAGACGTTAAGCGTCTTCCCGTCGATTTCAGCGAATCGAACGAAGGTGCCTAAGATCACTTCTGGCGTTAGGTTTTCTGCCGCATCATCGAGCCACAGCATGAGTTCGTCAACGCCGATATTGAACGCTTCTTCTCTCTCGGCAATGCGCAGCTCGGCTTCAAGCTCACTCTTGCGCTGCTTCAGCTCTTCGGTGCGCTCTCTACCACCGGGCGGTGCGATGCCGTCTTCTATCGCTTGCCAGATGCGTTCAAAGGTGCGGTCAATCCGCTTCAGTTCCTTCTTTATCGCGTAACTTCTCGATTGCTCTTTCGGCTGCTCGGCTTGAAACGCAACCATTCCGCTTGCTATGCGTTGCCTAACGTCTTCGCGCGCCACAGCTTGCAGGGTCATATCACAAACAACGTCTTCTACGAGATCACGCCGCACGGTTCGGCGGCACTTTCGGCACTTGTAGTAGTGATACGTCGCACCAGTACATGACGTGCCGCTTGTGCCCGCCATTGGCGCGCCGCACTTTGCGCAGTAGAGCTTGCCGGACAATGGGAACTCTAGCGTTGAGTTGATCTTGCGGCGCGGCTTGTGACGGTCGCCAAGGATGTTGTCTATCATGTCTTGTTCGACCTGCGACCATATGGCGGGCATCCCGTCCGGCACTTCATGACCGGCGTACTTGTATACACCCGCGTTCTGGACGCGTCTTAGAAGCTTCGTGACGGTATCCTGATTGAACTTGGCACCGCGCTTGCTTCGCTCGGCACTCACGGCGCGCACGATATCGGCGACAGAGCTACCGGCAAACAACATGTTCTTCATCCTGCGAAGCACGGACGCTTCGCGCTCATTGATTACGTAGCGGCCTTCTACGATATCCCACCCGTACAGGGTGCGACCGTTCGCCATGCACCGCTGCGCGTTCTTCTGGATTCCGTCCCTTATGCGCTCGCTGTCAAGCGCGCTCTCATACTCGGCGAGAACTTCGAGCATGCCTAGCTGCAACACGCCGCTTGATCCGCTGGAAATGTCTTCGCCAGCGTATAGGATTTCTACGCCAGCCTTGCGAAGCATGATGCGGGCAAGCGACATTTCATCACGGTTGCGCATGATGCGCGTAACCTTGTAGATCACAACGTAGTCAAACAGGCCGTGTCGGGCATCACTCATCATGCGCTGGAACTCTGCGCGGTCGATGTTGCGCCCCGTCTGCGCATAGTCGCAGTATTCGCGCACGACCTGCAAGCCCTCGCGCTCGCAGTATGCGCGCGAGTTCTCAACTTGTATCTCTATGCTCTCTGAGCGCTGATTGTGCGAGCTGAAGCGCGCATATATGGCGGCTCGGTTCTTGACCATGCTAAAATCACCCCTTAGAGCGAGCGCGGTAAAGCGCTCTGCTTCTTGACCTGCCCCGCGCGCGTTCCGCCAAGTTCCCGCGCGGGGTTTCTCTCTGAAAACAGCACTTTATGTTGCCGTTTTTCACCACTTCCCAACACATCTAAAACCGAATAACACCAGCTAGAAAGCTTGCGGAGTGTTAAAACACGTCCGAAAATCGCCCTGGCTGTTCCTGGCTAATTTCTAATAGCAACTTTCAGTTCATCCGAAAGACCGAGCAGGAAATCAGAAGGGCATTCTAGCGATAACGCGATCTTTATTAGCTCTTCACTGCTGGGCGCTTGTTTCCCGCGTTCCCAACGTGAAACGGTCTGCTTGTGAACGCCGATGTTTGAAGCCAGATCGTCTTGCTTCAACCCTTTTGCGTTGCGGGCTATGGCTATTCGCGAGCCTATGACGCGACGGCTTGGCACCAGCTCGAACGTTCCGTTTCCCGCATCTTTTACGAAGTGAGGGCGCTTAACTCCGTTGTCAACCAAATAGATAACGTCACCGTCTTTGTACGAGTTCGCAGCGCTGCATTCTAGCCATTCCGCAAGTTCTGAACCATCGTATGCGGCCAGACAATCGTTAATCTCATCCCAAGTGCTCATACCGCCGCCCTTTTCTCGATGGCAGATACACCACGTTTGGCAGTCTCTTTAGATTCACCCGCAGCAGCGCGGGCAGTCATGGCTATGTTCTGTCTCCATTGCGGCGTGCTCGCTCGGTAGCACCTGATGATTTCCAACTCTTCGTCTGATAGATCAGCAATGATATTCGACGTATCTTCAACAGACCAACCGAGTACTTCATCGGGGCTGCATTTCAGAGCGACGGCACAATTCCAAACCTGCTCAGCGTTCGGGACTGATTCGCCACGTTCCCATGAGCCAACAGTTCTGAGGGAAACACCAACAGCGTTGGCAAACTCAGTCTGGGAAATGTGCAGCTTTTTTCTCAAAGCCTTTATTGCAAGCTCCACTCTGCACCTCCTATTAGCGACCTTCTGCCACGAATTCTAATTCATGGAAAGCGAATAGGCAAACTTTTTCCTAGTTTTCTCTTGCAATAGGCAGGAACTCGCTTATACTGCAATACGTGTTAGGAAGATATCTGCTCATTTAGGAGGTGAACACACATGGGATTCAACAAGGAGGTTTTCGCTGCAAACCTTCGAGCAGCCCGCGCGGCTCTCGATATGTCGCAAGAAGAGCTTGCAAAGGCTGTCGGCGTGTCCAAAGACGCAATCGTTAAGTACGAGAGCGGAGAGGGCTACACGCCGGGAGCGGACAAGATCATTGCGATTTGCCGCGTGGTGCGTAAAAGCCCTAACGAGCTTATGGGTTGGAAGGAGACGGCGTAAATGAACCCGTGCACAAATCGTCGGTTCTTCAAATCAGAAACCGACATTAAAACCTGTGGTTTTGGAGGTGGTTTTACGGATGCACGAACCGTGCGGCCTAGATGCCGCGCAACGGCAGTTCTACCGGGCGATTGCGATTCTCGTTATCGCGTGGTGGCAACGAAGAAAGATGCCCGCCCGAAGCGGCAACTTCGAACGGGCGCGTCAAATGGGGCTTACCAATTGACAGAAGACAGTATAGCGCGCATGCCGCGCTACCAGCGCTGGGGATTGTATGCAATCGCTGCTCTGACGCTAACCGGCATCCTTCCTATGGCCGCTGCCGCCCTTCTGGGTTGGTTATGTGATCTCGTGGGCTGGTGGCTTCTCATCCCGCTTTACATCGTGGTTGGGCGCGCCGTATGGCGTGTGATGTGGTCATGAAGGCCGAAGTCTACCGCGACAACGCGGGCTTCTGGATGGCGCGCATAGAGGAAGACGCGAGCACGCCGGAAAACCGGGGCATCGGCAGGGTCTACCGCCGCCAGATGCTACCCGTTGCGCCTTCGGCGAGCAGGGCGGAAGCAGAAGCGGCATTGCGCCGCGTCATGAGCCGTGAAGCGAGGTGCCCGCATGGACACCGATAACTACACGCAGCCGCTTGAAGCCGTCATGCGCCAAGAGCGCCAGCGCGTCTACTCGATGCCGCTAAAGGTCGCGGACAGGCGTTACCTGTTCAAGGAGTGGTGCGAGAAGAACCCAAAGGCGCTGCGCGAGATAGAGCTTACGGCGCTCGCAATCGACGCGCGCGGGCTTCGCGTCTCCACTAAGTACCTCATCGAGAAGCAGCGCTACGAAGGCACTACGAAGCTCGTTGGCGTTCCCTTCGTTGACGATCAGGGCAACGAACACACCTACGGAATCAACAACAGCGATAGCTCTTTGCTCGCTCGCTGGCTGCTCGAACGCAACCCGAAGCTTCGCATCGAGCTTAGAACATCCATGTTTGACAAGGAGAAGAAAGATGAAGCGTAAAGATGCACAGATGGTCATTAACAAGGTCGGCGCTATGACCTGTTGCATTGAGGGAACCATGCACCTTCTTAACAAGGAAGACGGCACGGGCATTGAGGTTGATATGCCCTCGCTGCTGTCAATCATTCGCGGCGTTCTCGCATGGTGCGATGACCTTCTGGACGATGACACCAAGAACGACCTTGCGCCCTCGGAACAGCTCGGAAAGCTTCTAGCCGTCGTTGGCAAGTCTATTGCCCTCGATATCGCAGCAGATGAAGAGGAATAGCGCGCAGGAAACCTTGCCGCTCGATTTCGGCGAACCGCCCATGCCAAACCCCGAAGCATGCGAGTTCGAAAGCATGCGGCATCGCGGCAAGACGTGCTGCACGTTCGTTGGGCGCGACGTTTGGACGAACTGCCGCGAAGTTGGGCACTGCGTATGGGACGGATGGCACCAGCAGGGCGCGCCAGACGTGATCTGCGACGAGGAAGACGGTTAGGAGGTGACTACATGCCTACACGGGAGGAAACGACCGCTGCGCAAGAGCCTATGGCCTTCTTCTCGCACGATTCCAACGCGTCACAAGACGTGAAGTGCCAACGGCTCATTCATCGCCGGGGCTATGACGGCTACGGGCGCTGGTGGCGGCTCTGCGAATATCTGGCGGCTACCAAGGGGCACCGTATCGCGTTCGAGACGGAGGAAGACGCGCTTATTCTCGCGGGCGTTCTGGGCTTCGGACAGTCTGGCGCGTTCGATGAGTACATGTCGATTGAAGACTGCAAATCCTTTGTCGAAGAGCTGTTGGATATAGGGCTTCTCGAACGCGACGAAGACGGCTTCTTGACGAACGTTCGCATGCTCAAAAACGCGCTTTATTTCGGTCGCCAACGCGCCAACGGGCGCAAGGGCGGAAGACCGCGCAAGAACTCACAGAACAACAATTCAGCAGGTCAGGAGGTGTAAAAGCATGTTTGCCAAACCCAAGGCAAAACCAGTGGTTTTAGGTGTGCTAAACCCGCTCGCAAATGGTCGCCTAACCATAAAACAAAACAAAACAAAACAAGATGAGGTGGGTTTTGGTTCCTCGAACCAAAACCAAAACCCACCGTACTTGCTTGTTAGTCAACCTTACAAGCAAGGTTCTTTCTCTTGCTTCTTCTCTTTGCGGTCTTGTTTTGTGCGGCTCGTGCGAGCGCCAGCAAAACGGCTTTCCACAGGTTTTCAACAGAGTTTTCAACAATGGCATGAAGGGTGGTGTTCACGGTGCCAGTTATCAATCAAAACCGAATTGTGACAAAGACTTGCCCGGTTTGTGGCGTTTCCCGCCCGCTCGATTGGTTCGGGCAAGAGCAGAAGCTTGTTGACTACAAGAAGGACGGAACCGTTAGGAAGGTCGTTAGGTACCGCAAGTATCACGCATGTTGGAAATGCCGCGCTACAAAGGGAATCGACGCGCTTTCCGTTCCTCCGCTTTGTGAGGTGATGGAATGATTGCGCCAACGACACGCGACGGCGCGCGCGAGCTGTTCGCAAGCAAGCTTTCCTATGAGCAGATCACGACGAACGACATTCGAGCGCTCGAAGGCTTCCTTGCTATCGAGTACGCGCAGCACGAGCGCAACGGCAAGCACATGGAAATGCACCCGTGCTACCGCAAGAAGTACCAGCCGCAAATCAACCTTGACGATGGCGGTAGAGGAATCAAAAGCGCGTTTCTGCGCGTTAGCGGCTTCTACTTCTCAGGCCGTGAAGCTATTTCGTTCAACGAAGACGGATTCATAGGCATTGCGGGCTGGGCTGATGACACGAACGTTCAGCCATTTCTCAGAGCGTTTCACAAGTGGGTTTGCGAGTGGATGATTGGAGTTACCTACCGATGATTGAGACGAAGCACGCGAAGAGCCTTGGCGAGCTTTCGCGCGGTGATGCCGTGGAGCATCCCGACCACTACGCGGGCGACGGCCAGATTGAGTGCATGGACGCTATGCGCTCGATGATGAGCGGCGACCAGTACGCCTTGCCTGCCCAATCGGCCTACTGGTGGGGGTGCGCATTCAAATACCTTTGGCGCTGGCGGCGCAAGAACGGCGTTCAGGATTTGCAGAAGTGCAAGCAGTGCATCGACTACCTGATTGTCGAGACGGAAGGCAAAAAGTGAAGCGCTACCAGATCGTACTTTGCGCCATTGCCACCGCCGCGACCGTAGCCGCGTTCTGGTACGTCTGCTACTGGGCTTATCAAGCGCTTTTGGCAATAGCGCTGTTTCTAGTGTTTCTCGCGCTTATTGCGCTCACGTTTTAGGAGGTTTCACATGGATACGAAAACCATTGATCGCAATTTCACCTATCACGCGCCGCACGGCGACCAGCCCGCACGTTTCGAGCTTCTGCGCAGTACCGCGCGAGGGCTTGCCGCAACCATTCAGGGCGAGTGCCCGGAAAGCCGCGAAAAGTCGCTTGCTTTTACGAAGCTCGAAGAGTGCGTTATGTGGGCTAACGCCGCGATTGCTCGCAACGAAACCGAGGGCGGCGATCAGTAATGGATGAGAACAAGATTACCGAGCGCGGCGCTATCGGCTGCTTTGCAATATGCCTGTTTTGCGTCTTGTCTCTCGTGTTAAGTGCGGCTGTTGGCGTGTTCTTCGGCGTTGGCTTCGGTCTGCTTGCTTATGCGCTGTTCATCGTGTTTGCGATTGTCTGCGTGCTCAGAGCCTTCAAGAAGGCCGGTGACTAACGATGCGACCGAAGGTAAAGCGCGGCGCAGATGGCATCTGGTATACACGCCCGTACCTCGGTCTTGACGAGCACGGGAAGCCCATAAAGCCGTACAAGCGGTTTTCTAAAGCGAAGACCGAAGAGGAAGCACAGGCTATGGCTGACGCATGGGCTGCGAGACTGTCGCCTGACGGCGAGGTTCGAAGCACGCGCATTCACGACATGCTGGCCGAGTACGTGGCTACGCGAGAGTTGGGCGGCATATCGCCCCACACGGCCAAATCTTGGCGGCAGTTCACGCGTTATGCGGCTAAGTTCATGGGCGGTTTGCTGGTGCCTGACGTTTCCGCCGCCGACCTTCGGCGCTTTCAGAATCGGTTGCTCATGTCGAAGGAGAACGGAGGGCAAGGGCTTTCGTGCAACAGCGTAGTTAACGTGCATAACTTTCTCAGGCTGGCATTCGCCTATTTCGCTGAGATCGGCATTTGCGAGCGAAACGTAATGCTTGACGTTGGCAAGCCGGTAGCAAGGTACAAGGAAGCGTTCGCACTTGACAGCTACGATTACCCGCCAACCGCCGCAGCCCTCGAAGGGATGTGGAGGGAAGACGATAGCGCGACGGTGAAGATGCGGACATATGCCTTCGCTGCATGGCTCGATCTCAAATGCGGTGTTCGCGTTGGCGAAATGTGCGCGATTAAGCGCCGCGAAATCGTGCGCATTCCCATTGGTGATGAGCATATGCACGTGGCAGGTAATGTGGTGAAGCTTGCTGGTAGGGATCCGTTCCGCCGCGAATGGACGAAGGGGCGAAAGACGCGCTCAATCCCGCTGAGCGACGAGACGCTATCTGCCATTGATGACTTTACGAAGCTGCAAGCTTCGTGGGGCTTGGAGATAACGCCCGACACGCCGCTTATCACCGTTGACGGCTCTTGGCTCAGCCCAAATGCGGTATCTGACGGTCTAACACGCATCCGCGACCGCTGCGGGCTTCCGAAGGCGCTTACGTTCCATAAGCTACGGCACACCTTCGCAACGTGGGTTCTCGCCAACAAGATAGCCGACATTGTGACCCTTTCTAAGTGGCTGGGACACGTTGACGTAGCTACGACGCTGCGCAAGTACGGGCATGCCCTACCTGAGCACGACAAGGCGGCAATCCAAGCCCTCGAAGGCGCTTATTCGTCGGCTAAAGGAGTGTGACAAACGAGTGACAAACGGAGGTTTTGGGTGCGTATTGAAAGCGGAGCTTACCGGCAGGTAAACCACCGGTTTTCAACCTTCGGTGGGCACTCATCGGTAAATACAAACTAAGTATTCAGCAATCGTGAGAAAGGAGGGTGCCAGTGGAGCCGCAAACGTTCGATTTCAAGCCCGACACGCCGAAGCTGAGCAAGGAAATGCAAGCAACGTTGGCGAAGACCGAAGCCGCCCTAAAGCAGATGTGGGAACGCGAGAAGCGGGAAGCTCAGACGGTCTACGAGATCACGATTCCGACGCAGACGCTAACCATCTTCGGAAAGGAGCACGCAGAGCACATCTTGCGGACGTTGAAGGGCTTGAAGCTCACTGGCACCTACCGCATCACGAAGAAATGAGGTGCGATGAAAACCATTGAGCTTAACGACGATGACTGGGCACGGCTCAAACGAAAGCTGATGAACGGCAGCGTTGACGATGCCCTGAAAGACTACACGCCGCCCGTCAAGCTGACGCACGGCACCGAATACATCACTTACGAGAAGGAAGGTTACGAAAATGATTCCGAATCTGACAACTGAGCAGCGCCGCGAAAACCTCGAAAAGGCGAAGGCCGCACGGCAGCGCCGCGCCGCGATCTTGAAGGGCGTTGCCGATGGCTCTTACAGCGTGCCCGACGTGCTCAACATGGCTGGCACCGATGACACCGTGGCGCGAATGAAGGTATTTACGCTCATCAAGGCCGCACCGGGCTATGGATTCGCCCGCACGCAGCAGACCATGCGCAAGCTGCACATTTCCGAATCGCGCCGTCTGCGCGGTCTTGGCGCGAACCAGCGCGCCGCGCTTGTCGGGCTGTTCGGGGGTGCGAAGTGAGCCTAAACAAGATCACGCTTTCAGGCAATCTCGGTGCAGATGCCGAGCTGCGCTATACGAAAAGCGGAAACCCCGTCGTTTCGTTCTCTCTTGCTGTCAACGAGCGCACGCCGAACGGCGATGGCACATGGGGCGAATACACCAACTGGCCTGATTGCGTCATGTTCGGCAAGCGCGCCGAAGCGCTCGCGCCGTGGCTTCGCAAGGGCACCAAGATTTCGCTTCTTGGGCACATTCACACGCGCAGCTATCAGAAGGACGGTCAGAGCATCAAGCGCTGGGAAGTGCGCGTTGATGACGTGGAACTCATGCAGTACAAGCGCGATGCTCAATCGCCAGCACCAGCGAACGCAGCCACACCCGGTCTTGCGATGGCTACCGGCGACCCGTCGCCTGTTGCACCAGTGCAACCGGCAGCGCCCGACCTTTACGACGATGACATACCGTTTTAGGAGGTTTACCGATGTTCGATTTCTTCAAGAGGAAGGCGAAGCCGAGCGAATCGGCTACCGATGAGAGCAAACCGCTATGGGTGGAGCTGTTCGACACTCAGCCTGTCGATTCCGAAGGCTCGCTTATCGCTCTCGATGGCCTCGTTTCCTATCGCGGCACGCTGCTTCAGGTCGTGGCGATGAGCCACAAGCAAAAGGTTGTGCTTCGCACTCCCGGAAAGAAAAAGGGTGGTTTCTGGGTTGCCGCTTGTAACTGCACGCTCGTTAAGCGCCACGCGCGGAAGGAGAACTAACATGATCGGTCGCAAGATGCGCGCAAAGAAGGTCGCCGACGGTATCGACATGCCGACGTATGCCCATGAGGGCGACGCGGGGCTTGACCTCCGAATCACCGAGACTGTCACGCTCGAACCGATGCAGAAGTGCGTTGTCGGCTGCGGCCTTGCCGTCGAGATTCCTAGCGGATGCGTGGGGCTGGTGTTCCCGCGAAGCGGCCTTGCCGCAAAGCAGGGCATCACGCTTTCGAACAGCGTTGGCGTTATCGACAGCGGCTATCGCGGCGAGGTCTGCGCGGCTCTCATCAATCAGAGCTACGAGACGGTTACGCTCGAAGCGGGAACGCGCGTATGCCAACTTGTCGTGATGCCTTACGTGCCGTGCGAGCTTGTGCCGGTCGATGAGCTTAGCGACACCGAGCGCGGCGCGGGCGGCTTCGGCAGCACGGGCGTTGAGTAGGTGGTTGGAATGCTGGCAATCATCGGTGGAAGGCAGACGGGCAAGACTACGTGCCTTATCGCAATGTCGAACGAGACTGGCTATCCAATCCTGACAGCAACACGCGGAATGGCCGAGAACATCGAGCTTATGGCACGTAGGATGAACGTTCAGATTCCGCCCGTCCTGTCGATATCGGGCATGCCGCTAAAAGGCTCGCTCATGCGTTGTGAACGCGTGCTTGTCGATGAGCTGGGGATTGTGGTTGAGTACCTTATCGGCGCTGAGGTTGTGTCTGCTTCTATTGACGGTGTGGCGCTGGTAAAGGCTCAGCCGCCGAGCACAGACCTTGCGAAGCTCGGGCTATGGGAAGCCTTCAAGCTTTGGCGCGAAGAGCGCAAGCGTGCGCGATCTGGCGGTGACGGCATGTGAGGGCAAAGGAGTATTTCGAGGGCATCCGCGCCGAGGTGGTGAAGACCGACAAGGCGCGGGAAATGCTCGAACGCATGAAGGCGCGCGAGGGGGCGAAGGCTCAGAGCTACCAGACGGGCGGAGGTGGCGGAGACGTTACCGACCCGATGGAATCCGTATCGCAGCGCATCGACTTTGAGGGCAAGCTTAGGCAGCGCATCGCCGATGCCGAGGGAACGCTAGACGAAGCGTGCGAAGTGCTCTACGGCGCGGACGGGCGCGGCGGCTTGGCTAAGCTGAAGGGCACGCACTACGCCGACGCAATCTGCATGTACTACTGTCAAGCCGAGACATGGGGCGAGATTGCAGAGATCATGCAGTGTTCGCAGAAGTGGTGCCGCAAGCTCTGCGAAGTTGGGTTTGAGTTCATCGACCGTGTAGGTTGGGCGCACATCAAGAACGCCTGAAAATTGGGTGTTCCCTTCAGTTCCCTACTTATGCTAAAGTTCGGTACGGTGGATTAGGTAGTAAGGCCACGGGCAATTGCGCTCGTGGCCTTTTTGTTTGGAGCGTTGGCAGAGTGGCTTATTGCGCACGGTTGCTAACCGTGTGGCGCGCTGTCGCCCGTAGGTTCGAATCCTACACGCTCCGCCATATCTCAGGGGGTGCGCATGGCTAAGGACTTCTCGCGCGCCTTCTACGCTTCTGCCGACTGGGAGCACGCCAGAGACGCGGCATTGACGCGTGACGCTCACCTATGCCAGCACTGCTTGCAGCAAGGAGAGATCACGCCCGCAGTCATGGTGCATCACATCATCGAGCTTACGCCAGCGAACATCAGCGACCCAAGCATTGCGACCGACCCAAGCAACCTTGTTAGCCTATGCGACCGATGCCATAAGAAGGTGCATGGTTGGATAAGGCAAGGTTCGACACGGCAAGGGCTGGCCTTCGACAGCGACGGCAATTTGATATCGCTTGGCGATTGATTCAAAAACGCAACACAACACAGAGCGACCGCGAGAAGGCGGACGCAAAACCGCAGGTAAACCCGCGAGACAATCCCCCCGGTCTGCAAAACGCAGGTGGTGCCTAGGGCACCAACGCCGGGAGGTAATTTCTTGCGCGTGACGGATTTTCGAAAGGGGGTGGTCTTGCGATGACGGCAAAAGTAGGCAATACTTCGAAAGTTTCGCCCGCAGTCGCGGGTAATAGCCCGCCGAAGCGGCGAGTTGCCAAGGAGAAGCGCGTAGAGAGCGAGCTTCGAAAGCTGCGCGAGATCACCAAGGGCGCTATCCCCGACGAGAAGCGAAAAACCGTCATGCCACTGCTTGCGAACCTCGCTTTTCTGAAGGTCAAGCTTGACGATGCCCGCGCCGATCTGCTCTACGAAGATATCTTCACCGAGTATGACAACGGCGGCGGGCAAACCGGGCTGCGCGAGCACCCCGGATTCAGTGCTTACAACAAGCTGTTCACTACGTTTTCGCGCGGCGTGAAGCAGCTTACCGACATGATGCCGAACGGCACCGCCGCTGCCGACGCGCTCATTGACTTCATCAATGAAACGCGGTACGGCTAGGGCGAAGTCTAAGGGCGGCTCGTGCGAGCGCGCGATACGCGAATACTTCGGCGGCATACTGAGCGGCGAGATCATAGCGTGCGAGAAGATGAAGCAGGTTGCCGCTCATGTCCTGCGAGACATGGACAACACCGACCCGCTCTATCCGTACCACTACCGCGAAGAGTTCGCGCAGAAGCACGTTCGGTTCATTGAAAGCTTCTGCCGCCTACCGTCCGGGCGCTTGGGGCACGATTTCAAGCTAGAGCTTTTCCAACGCGCCATTCTGTCTGTCGTTTTCGGATTTGTTGACGCTGAGGGCGTGCGTCAGTACCGCGAGGTGCTCTGGATTATGGGGCGCAAGAACGGAAAGACTGCGCTTGCGTCTGCGATAGAGCTTGACTTGCTCGTGAACGACAATGAGGGCGCGCCGGAGGTCTACAACGTCGCCACCGCACACGATCAGGCGGCAAAGGGATTCAACAACGCGTGGCGTATGGTGCTCACAAGCCCTGCGCTTGCTAAGCACATCAGAAAGCGCGTGTCAGACCTTTACTGCGATCTGAACATGGGCACCATCAAGGCGCTGAGCGCCAACACGAACCATCTTGACGGTCTGGACATTTCCGGCGCTATCGTTGACGAGCTGGCCGCGATGAAGAACCGCGACCTTTACGACCTGACGATGCAGGGAACGTCTGCGCGCCGCCAGCCGCTCGTGTTGGAGATCACGACTAACGGTTTCGTGCGAAACGGAATCTTCGATGCTCAATACGAGTATGCGACCAAATGGCTTGACGGCAAGGCGACCGGCGAGAAGGCAGAGCGCTTCATTGCGTTCATCTTCGAGCTTGACGAGCGCGAGGAATGGCAGGACGAAGGCGCTTGGGTCAAGGCTAACCCCGGCCTTGGCACCATTAAATCGCTTTCGGCGCTTCGCCAGAACGTTTCTAAGGCGAAGGACGATGCGACATACCTTCCTACTCTGCTCGTTAAAGACTTCAACTTGGTTGAAAACCAGTCTCAGGCTTGGTTGACGTGGGCTGAGATTCACAACGAAGCAACATTCGACCCCGGAGACGGAACGTTTGGCTATGCGATTCTCGGCATTGACGCATCAGACACTACGGACTTGACGGCTGCATGTCTTCTTATGCAGCGGCCAAACGACGAAAACTTGTACGCAATGCACATGGTATGGATTCCGCAGCGCGCTTTAGACCAAGCGGAACGAGAAGGAAGGCGCGGAGGGCGCGACGGTGTGCCTTATGACGCATGGATAGCACGCGGCCTGATGAGAGTTTGCACAACACCCGTCATTGATAAGAGGGACATTCTGGAATGGGTGTCAGAAGTTCAAGATAAGTTCGGCATCTATGCAGTGTTCTGCGGTTTTGACCCGTGGGGCATGAAA
>OHUT01000501.1_pt1 | contig 16029 bp, 13 predicted proteins | sample 1579321 | NCBI WGS metagenome assembly OHUT01 (sample SAMEA3882514, study PRJEB24775) | human gut metagenome | biome: human-associated habitat; feature: intestine environment; material: feces | place: Netherlands | collected 2009/2010
CAAAACGGTAAAGGGCATGCCCGGCCCCTGCCGCCGCGCCCTATATTTCTGCTTGCGAAACGCCCTGCCCTGCTGTATAATAAAAGCATCAACAAACAGGAGGGCACGCCATGACTGCCAATGCTGCCGATTTTGCCGGGTCCGGGTGCGGGCGCCGTTATGAGAAAGAGCTGGAGACCCATTTTCGCGATTGTCTGCTGTTTTATCTGGATGGCCGCATCCGCTTTGAGCGCTACTGCTACGGCGAGGCCGCCTGTCTGGTGTTCAGCGTCTGGGCCCACGGCTTTGACGCTGACGGGAACATTTTATGGGACCGCGAACCGGAGTTTGAGAGCCAGAAAACCGCCATTCCCCGCGTGCTGACCGACATTCAGGAGGACGGGAACGCCCTGCAGTTTGACGGTGCCTTCAAGCGCTACGTCAAGACCGAGGAATTCGACGAGGACAAGCCCAACGGATACGGGAAGTTTAAGGTGTTCTGGCTGAAAAGGAAAAAGTAAAAAAGACTCCTGCAGCGTGAATTAAACGCTGCAGGAGCTTTTTTGTGTTTGCAGTGCCCCTAAACAGCAGAACATTTCTCAAAGTCATAACGAAAAATTCCGATAAAAGGCCAGCGGCGGCTTTCGCAAAGAAAGCCGCCGCTGTTATAAAAATTAGTATTCTTAGAATTTTCCGCCGGAACTGCCGCCAAAACCGTCGCTGTCGGTACTCGAGCCGCTCGAGCTGCTCGAGCTGTCGTTCTTGACGGGGTCGTAGCGCTCGGTTTCGGTGGTATGGGTGTAGGTGTCCTCCACCACGGACAGCGCCAGGCCCTCGGCGGGCATGTAGGCGTTGGCGTGGGTCTGCTCGTTGGCAGTTTTCATCTGCGCATAGAAGATGCCGCAGACGATGCTCGCCACAGCCAGCGGAATGACAAACACAAACACCCACTTGATCCACCCCTTGGCGGGGTCGTTGCCGCTGTCCAGCGGTGCGCCCTTTTCGGCATAGAAATCCAGCGTGTCAGCGCACATTTCTATGTAGGTGTCGGAGGCCTTGTAATACGATCCGTCCGAGAGCATCGGCACGATCTTATCCTCGATCTGGGCGATGCGGTAGTCGGTAAAGGCGGTCACGCCGCCGCCGTAGGTGATGGTCACATAATCGCGGGAATCCAGCGCAATCAGGAACAGGATACCGCTTTTGCCCTCGCCGTAGCCAAGGTCATAGTCGCGGTACCAATCCTTGGCAAACTCGCGCACGTTCTGCCCGCCGATGTCAGACACCGTCAGCAGGTAGACGTTGACACCGTGTCCGGCACTGGCGTCCTGCGCCTTTTGTTCCAATTCAGCGGTCGCTTCGGGTTTGAACAGCTCGTAGGTGTCCATCACCAGCGGCATTTCGGCAAACGCCGGCACGGCGCAGAACAGGCACAGCAGCAGGGCTGTCAGCAGAGAAAACAGTTTCTTTTTCATACTCTGTTTCCCCCTTTCAAAGCAGGAATGCAAGCAGGATCATCAGCGGAACACTGATGCCTGCAAACCAGGCGGCCACCTTTCGCTTATCAACCGGCAGATCGCCGACCAGCTTGCCGGTCTGCCCATTCATAGCGAACAGATAATCCTTGCCCTGCCATTTGGTGTGCAGCATCCACACCGGCAGCAGCGCGTAGTGCTTGGCGGTGTAATCAATATGAATGTTCTCGCTCAGGGTGCTTACGCTGTTGTAGCCGGTAATGCTGGCCGAAAGCTCGCTGCTGACCGAATTCTGCATCCGGCTGTGGGCGCGGGCCTGGCAGGTGTCGGCGTCCTCGTCGTATTTGTCTGCCATATAGCCCGGCAGGTACGCGGTCGAGAAGGGCTGGAAGGCGCGGTAGTCATAAGGCTCGATGGCATCCATGTGGCCGTTGGGCATCTTGGTCGAGCCGTCCACCGGCACGCCCATAAACTGCGTGGTACCGGCGCGGCGGACATCATAGTGCTTGGTCGTGGTGATGACGTAATCGCCGTTGCGGTGGCTGGAGCTGGTCGTGGCTTCATATAGGCCCGAGCCGGAGGCGTTGGCATCGAACAGCCAGAACGGGACATACACGCCCTTGATCTCCTCGATATGATTCTGCGAAGAGAAGGCATTGGGCAGGAATCTCTTCCCGCGATAGTATTTTTTCAGTGCGGCCTTGGCGGCGTTCTTATCCAGCACAAACGGCAGGACAAGCTCAGGCCGCTGCATGCCGCTGAACTGCCCCGCGATGACCGTTGGATTGCCGCAGTACGGGCAGCTTGTCGCGGCGGTCGTCTCGTCACAGATCAGCTCTGCGCCGCAGGACGGGCAGGAATAGCTGCGCAGCCCGGCGGCCTCGTTTTCGCTCCAGACGGAGTCGGGCGGCGGTGCCTGTTTATTCTGTGCCGCGGTTTCGGCAGCGGCTTCTTTTTCAGCATAGAGCGCTTCGATCTCAGCAGTATCGTAGCTGCTGCCGCAGAAGTCACACACCAGCTTTCCGCTGGCACCGTCAAAGTGAAGCGGACCGGTACAGGCAGGGCATTGGTAGTTGGTAAGCTGCGTTGCCATTATGCGTCACCTCTCTTTCCTTCGGTTTGCAGCTGCCCTGCCAGATCCTCAAAAAAATCGCGCAGGGCGCTGCGCGTATTGCCATCGGCATCCAGATAACGATAGACGATCTCGTCATCCGGGGCCTTGTAAATCAGGCAAACGCTATCTAACGTTTCATCGGTGATGAATAAGCCGGGAGAATTTTTCTTTTCGTCTGGCAGGCTTTCCAGCCCCAGCTTTTCTGCCAGAGCCAGGGCTTCTTGCCAATGGGTGTCCTCAACAGGGATGTTTTCCAGCTCCACCCATTCATCATCCTTGTAATTACAGCTGAAAAGGCAGCCGTCAGCCGGGTCATTTCTTATGCTGAACCCATAGGTGTCGTCATAGCACATACCGGAATAACTGATTCTGATACCGGTCAGTGTGCCGGGCGGCGCTTTTTTACAGCCGGACATTGTCAGAAAAGCGGCTGCGGCGCAAAGCACCGCAGCGATTTTTTTGCGCATCACTGGCCAAACGGCTTACCGCACTCCGGGCAGAACTTGGGCGGATGGGCCGGGTCATCCGGGGTCCAGCCGCACTGGCTGCACTTGGCGGGGGCCGGTGCGGGCTTGGGGCTGCCGCAGTTGCTGCAGAACTTACCGGTGTTGGAGGTGCCGCAGCTGCATACCCAGCTGCCGACTGCGGGGGCCGGGGCAGGCTTGGGGCTGCCGCAGTTTGCGCAGAATTTGCCGGTGTTGCCGGTCTGGCCGCAGCTGCAGGTCCAGCCTGCGGGGGCAGAGGCCGGGGCCGGGGCGGGCTGTGCGGCGGCCTGCTGCTGGGCACCCATCTGGTACAGGTTCTGGGCGTTCATACCGCCCGCCGCACCGGCCATATTCATGCCCATAAAGGCCATGGCGGGGCCTGCGCCCTGATTACCGGCCGCGGTCTGCATGGCACTGGCCTGTGCGCCGACAAGATGCGCAGCGGCGCGGGTCGGGTCCATAAAGGCTGCGTTGCGCTGCATTTCCTTGAGCATCTGCTCGTCTTCCTCGCTGGCCTTTACGCTGGAAACACCGAAGGATACGATCTCAATGCCGCGCAGCTTGCCCCACTTGGCGGAGAGCACATCGTTGAGGGCCTCGGCAAGCTCCATCGTATGGCCGGGCAGTGCGGAATAGCGGATGCCCATATCGCTGATCTTGGCAAAGGCGGGCTGCAGGGCGGTCATCAGCTCGGATTTCAGCTGCCCGTCGATTTCATCACGGGTGTAGCCTTCCTCCACATTGCCGCAGACATTGGTGTAGAACAAAATGGGGTTGGTGATGCGGTAGCTGTACTCGCCGAAGCAGCGGATGGCAATGTCGATGTCGATGCCGGCGCGCTGATCCACCACGCGGAAGGGCACCGGGCTGGGCGTGCCGTATTTGTTGCCCACCAGCTCCTTGGTGTTGAAGTAATAGATGCGCTGATCCATCGGGGCCTCGCCGCCGAAGGTAAAGCGCTTGCCGATGTTCTGGAACACTGCGCCGATAGAGTCGGACAGGTCGCCGCTGAAGAGCGAGGGCGCGCTGCCGGTGTCGTAGGTGTACTCGCCGGGTTCGGCGCACATATCCACGACCTTGCCCTGCTCCACGATCATGGCACACTGGCCGTCGGCAACGGCCACGATGGAGCCGTTTGTAATGATGTTGTCGCTGCCCTTTGTGTTGGCGCTGCGTCCGCTCTGGCGTTTCCAGCCGCGGGTAGCCAACAGGTCAGCTGGCATGGCTTCACAATAAAAGTATTCCTTCCACTGGTCGGCCATAACGCCGCCAGCAGCGCCCATTGCAGCTCTGATAAGTCCCATAATGATCCTCCTATATCAGGGGCGGGCAGGGCCCGCCCCATTTTGTACAGATAAATCAGTTCGTTATTTGTTGGCCAAGGCGGCCTTGTACTCCTCATAGCGGGGCGGCAGCTCTTCGAGCTCCTCGTTCCACTCGGTGCCGTCCAGCCTCATGTAGAAGCTGACCGCACAGGCCGTACCGTCGTCGCCCTCGTAGTCATACATGAACAGCGAGATGCTGTCGTTATACGGGTACAGGTTGAACTTATACGCATCGCTCTCGGTTATGTTCTGGTCAAGCACCCAGTCGTAGCCGTCCAGGATAGGCTCGATATGGTCATCATAGACATTGACCCACATCGTGATGACCGGGTCATCGGGCATACCGTCACGGTAAACCTCAAAGTAGTGGCTGCCGTCATCGCTCTCACCGATGTAGCCCCAGCAATCGTAGGTGTCGGTGTCAAAGTAATCACGGTTCGGTACATTCTTGTAGTTTTCCATCCGGAACCAGCCGTACCAGTTGGTGTTGCCCAAATCATCGTAGGTGTTGCCGTCATCGTAGGTGTAGGGCGGGTCAGGCTCATCCGTGCCGTCGATGTCATATTCGTCATCGCCGCCGTCCAGCAAAGCGGGGTCAATTTCGGGCTTGGTGTCGCTGCGCTTAAAGACCATGGTCATACCGTCAAACTCAATGGTCAGCAGGTCACCCTCGCGGGTGTAGGTCATGGCCGGGGTATCGGGGTCGGTCAGCGCGTAGAAGCTGCCGTCCTTCCATTGGAAGGTGACAAAATCCTCCATGTAGGTTTCGCCGGTGCCGTCCGCACGCAGCTCAATGTAGAAGTCCTCCATATCGACGAGGGCAAGCTCCTCCTTGGAGAGGGTGTACTCGCTGTCGGAGGCGGATTCCAGCACATAGATGCCCACATCGGTATCGCTGCCTGCGGTGGTGCCCTGGGTCATGTTGTCACCGTCCAGAGGCTGCTGCATGGTGCTGCCGGACTTGACGAAGTAGAGCGTCACGCCCTGTCCCTGCACATCGTTCAGGGTCAGGATCTCGTCTTGCAGGGTGCCGGTGCAGCTCAGGCCGCCGCAATCCAGCTGGAAGACCCCGCCGTTCAGCGTCCACTTGCCGTAGGACTTGGTGCCGTCCACCGTTACAACGCACTTGCCCTTATCATTCAGGTCCATCAGGAACCCGCTGCCGAAGGCATCCTCGACCTGCGTCACGGAGCCGCCGATCTCGGCGTAGGCTGCTTCCCAGGTGCCCTGATTCGGGTCACTGGCGTTCGGCTTGCCGGTGCGGATAGAGCCGCTAATCATTGTTACGATGATCATAAGCAGGAATATCACCGGGATGACGATCAGGATCATCCGCTTGGGGGACATTGGTGCGCGGGGGCGCTTGGGCTTGCCGCCGGGGGCCACATTGCCGTAAGGGTTGCCGCCCGTGCCGCCGGGTGGCGGCGGCGTGACAGGCGGTGCGGACGCGGACGGGGGCGTTTTCCCGGCGTAAAGCGGTGCGCCTGCGCCGGTCTGCGGCGGTGTGCCGGGCGCATTGCCTGCGTAAGGATTCGCTGCGTTCGTCCGGGGCTGCGGGGCGGCAGGTGCGCTGCCTGCATAGGGATTGCCGCCGCTTGCCTGCGGCTGCGGGGGCGTCTGTACAGGCTGTGGGGGCGGCGGTGCAGCCTGGGTCGGCTGAACTGGGGGCGGGGGCACAGCTGCGGGCTGTGCGGCAGGCTGTGCGGCAGGCTGCGGTACGGATACTTTTGCACCGCAATTCTCGCAGAATTTAGTACCGGGCTTTAACTCGGCACCACATTGCGTACATGTTGCCATAGTGTCTGCCTCCTTTTATAAAGTAATATTTTAGAGCCTTGCTTATTCCTGTGTCATTTCAAACCATACAGCTTCCTGCTGCGGCAGGTTCAGAAGGGATTCCCCACCGATGTGCATTACATTGACACCGCCGTAATCAGCGGGCATCATAGCCAGCGTTTCGCGCTGTGTGCGCCCTGAATCCATACGGAACAGCGAAACGGAGCAGATCCAGCCGCGGTCATCCATACCAAGGTAGGAGATGCTGCTGTCCCATGTGGCCGGAATCCTCTGGCCGTTGGTGTATGCGCCGGTATAGAAGTTCGGCTGATCCTCGCAGATTTCAAACCAGGTGCCGGTCTCCTCACTCACAAAGGAGCCGACCATGCTCGGAATGCTCAGCGGGGCGGTGTTCCAGACAGCCTCCATCAGATTGAATTTTTCATTATCGCGGGAAACGCCGTACACAGTCGCGTACTCGGCGCCGTACTCCGCATCGTAGGCCGTGCCGGTCTCAAACCGGACAATGCCGTTGATACCGAAGAGAGGACCGCCGTTGACCATCGTGCCGCACTGTGCGCCGCTGATGACATCAATGTATTCGACATTGCCGTTCTCGGTCAGAAGGAAAACATAGGGGGCGTAGTCCTGCCCGATGCTGGTCATCAGCATCTTGATATAATCGCCGTAGCAGCCGCTGACCGCGAACTCGGTCTTGTCGCCCAACTCGTACCATTCCTTCATGGTCTGATAGGTCATAGCGCCGTCAGGGGTAACATAGTCGGTCAGGGCGCGCACCGTCACAGCGCCGTCGGCGCTTACATCGCAGGTGAACCATTCATCCTGCCCGTGCAGGATCTGGCCGCTGCCTTGGCGCTTGTCGGGGTCGACCTGAACATCCGTCCAGTACATTCCCGACCCGGCGGGGGTGTACATCGGAACCGTGGCAACAAAACCGTGGCTGTATTTCGGATACAGGGAATAGTAGCTGTACAGTCCGTCCAGATTGCTCAGGCTCTGCGCGCGCATCATGTACAGCATGGCGGTCTGGTCGGGGTCGATGTAGCCGTAGTAGGTGTCAAAATGCTGCGCTACTGCGCGTTCCAGCGCGTGCATCACCTTGGCGTCGTCGGTGTAGCCCAGATGCGCCAGCATCTCCGGGTTGGAAAGCTCCTGCCCGGTGGCAAAATTGTAATGGTACGAACCCACATCGTGGTTGTACATCGCGTCAGAGCTGGTGATCTGCAGGCTCAGCAGGGGACCGTCCCAGTTGCTGACCCAGATGATGTAGCTTGTGTCGATAAAGTCATTGCGGGAACGGGCATCCTGGGCACGCTCTACCAGATAGCCGTATCGGTAGTTGATCATCTCGTTGATGTGCTTGGCGTCCTCGGTGTCATCATCGATCTGCGGTACTTCATAAAAATAGGTGTCCTCGATGCCGTTGGGGTCGGTGTAGGTAAAGCGCTCGCTGTACAGCGGGATAATGCGGGAATCATCCAGCCTCCGGCTGCTTTGCGGCTTGGCAGCGGCTTCGTCCTTTTGAACGGTCGGGGTCGTATCGTCGGACGACTCGACTGTCGGTTCCGTTATCGGGGCGGAAACCGACGGGGTGCCGGAAGATGCCGAGGCAGGCGGGGCATTGCTGCGCCCGCAGCCCGTTGTGATCAGCAGCAGGGCCGCCGCCGTCAGGGATAGCAGTTTTTTCATGGTCGGTTCACCTGCCTTTCGGTTGAGAGTGCGGCAAACTGCCTGTGCTTAGCCAAAGGTGACGCTGCTCAGCACGGCGTCGCCCTCGGTGCCGGGTTCAATGTCCACGCCGGAAATTCTGATGCTCAGCCAGCCGCCGGTGGGCATCTCGCCGTAGTATTCCGTCCACCACATACCGACGTTTTTGTAGGTGCGTCCGGCCAGCTCCACGCCGCCGATGGTGCGCGGGGTAAGCTCCTCCACGTTTTCAAAGCTGTCGTAATAGTAGTTGATCTTGTCCAGATCTCTTTGCAGCTCAAATAATATGCGCGGGTCTCCGGAGAAGATATTGCTGGGGTCATCGGTCGGGAACAGCTTGAGATCTCCGAAGCTGGTCGAGGCGGACTTGTACCAGCCCTGGTCGGGGCAGGTCACGTTGAGCACCAGCGTATAGTCCGTGCCGAATGCCTCCAGGGTCTGGGTGTTCAGACCTGCGGCCGATGGGTAATCGGGATTTTCTGCGGGAGCGGAAGCGGGGGCCGGTTCGGCGGTGGCTTCCGGCTCCGGCTCTGCAGCGGGCTCCGATGCGGGCTCCGATGCAGGCTCGGATGCCGCGTCGGTCTTGGGTTCTGCCGGGGTCTCCGTCTGGGGTTCAACGGCGGGTTCAGCGGCCTGCGTTTTCAGGTCGGATAAGCCGGAATTGACCTCTTTGGTTACATCCCCCTTGGAGCAACCGGCCAAAGCCATAAGCATCATGGCTGCCAATGCGGCAGCGAGCGTTCGTTGTACTTTTTTCATAGCTGTCCTCCTTTTGGTCATAAAGTGTCCATCATAGCGCTCAGATAGGCAGGCGAGACGGAAGCGTAGACGAAATCATCGACAATGTGGTCCTTTTTTGCCAGGCACACGGCGGTGGCCAGCTCGGGATATTCGGCCTCATCCACAAGCAGTACCGTTTTGCAGTGCGGGCAGACATCCCGCAGGTCGTTTGCCAGCAGCAGTCTGTCCTGCAGGGTGCGCGGCGGATGCGGGCAGACCTCCAGCAGCAGGACATCTGCCCTGCAGGAACGGCATAGCTTTACAATATCCTTTGTCTTAGGGCCAGCGTTTTGCACCTGGAAATCCGGTCTGCCGTGTTTCAGTGCCATTGTCAATGCGCTCGTCATCACAGAGTATTGCGCGTCCAAAACGATCCTCCGCACGGCGTAGCCCTCCTTTCCTGCAAAGAATACGATTTGTCAACTTCATCATACAGGAATCGGACGATTTCTGCCCCCACCATTTGGATAGTTTTTTGGACTTTTTTCTGCTTTTTTCAGTACTATTGCAAAAAAGTGCAGATTGCGTCATAATGATACTGGAAAGAAACAGACGGATGATCTACCCTTTGGAAAGGACAGGCACTATGACAAAGGTACGGCTTGGCAACCTGTGTTTAGCCGCTGCGGTTGCAGGGGTGATTCTCTGCGCTGTCCTGATGCGGGCGTTTTATATGCCGTATTCCGGCTTTTGGCGCACGGTGCTGTATAATATTCTGATCTTTTCCTGGGCGGTATCGGTCTGGTGGCGTATCCTGCACGCACAGACCCGCCACTGTCTGCTGGGCGCCGCCGCCCTGATGCTGTTCTGGCTGGATATCCGCCTGATCCGCTATGACTTTGCCCAGACGCCGGAGATGCTGCGGCGATTGTGGTATGCGTACTATATCCCGATGCTGCTGATCCCGACCCTTGCACTTTATACGCTTTTCTTTTTGGATCGGGGGCAGTCCGCCCCGCTGTACAAGTACCGGTACATGATTTTTGTATTCCCTGTGGTGCTGTTCAGCCTGGTGCTGACAAACGACTGCCATCAGCTTGCGTTTGCGTTCCCACCCGGGCAGGAGGTACTGGGCAGCCCCGATTACACCTATCGGTTCGTATATTACCTCTGTCTGCTGTGGATATTTTCCTGTGCCGTGTTCACGGTGGTGTACCTTGTACGGCGCTGCCGTATTCCGCATACAAAGCGCATCCTCTGGCTGCCGCTTGTGCCGATTTTTTGGGCCACCCTCTATGCTTTACTGTACAAGCATATTTTAAATGTGCCGTGGATGCATGCGATCGCCGGTGATATGACCGTGGTGCAATGCCTGACCTTTACAGCGACCTTTGAGGCGTGCATCCAGTGCGGGCTTATCCAATCCAACATGGGGTATGCCACGCTGTTTGAGGTATCTATGGCCAAGGGTCTGATCACGGACCGGGCGTTTGTGCCTGTGCAATGCTCCATGCAGGCAGCGCCGCTCCATGAGGAGCAGCTGCGTCAGGCGCTCACCGGCAGTGTCCAGCTGGACGCCACGACCCAGCTTCACGGCCACCCGATCCGGAAAGGGTATATTTTCTGGCAGGAGGACATCACCGAACTGGTGGCTCTGCTGGAGGAGCTGCGTCTCACGCAGGAGGAATTGCATGACATCGGGGACATCATACAGGCGGAAACAGCCCAGAAGGCACAATGGCTGAAGCTGAGCGAGCAGAACCGGCTGTATGACAAGATCGAGACCGTCACAGCCCGCCAGCTGGCACGGATACAGGAATATCTGATCGCGCTCAAGGCCACGGACGATGTCGATACCGCCCGGCGGCTGCTGAAGCACATCGTCATTTTGGGAACCTATATCAAGCGGCGCAGCAACCTTGTTTTTGTCTGCGACAAGGCGGAGGATATCGACACCACGGAGCTGCGGCTGAGCCTGTTTGAATCGGCCGAGAGCCTGCGCCTGAGTGATATACGCTGCGCCGTACAGATCACCGACACAGCAAAGATTTCCTCCGCGTCCGCCGTGGCGATCTATGACGCCTTTGAAGCCATCATAGAAGCGACCCTGCCGGGATTGCAGGAGATCCTTTTCTGCGCCGAGCATACGGCGCAGGGCTGGGGGCTGCGCTGCAGCGTTCAATGCACCGATGCACCCGCTGCGCTGCCCGGCCTGCCGCAGATGCAGCTTGAACGGGATGAGGACGGGCTTTTGTATTTCACGATGTTTCCGGCAGAAGGAGGCAACCTATGATTTCCCGGATCTCCCGCAACGCTGTCAAGGAAGGCTTTGACACGCTGCCGGCGGCCATCTGCTACTTTGACCGCAACGGTCTGCTGCGTCTGATCAATCACAGGATGCAGGAAATCGCCGCAGTCCTCTGTGGCCGGGATCTGCAGACCCTTACGGATCTGGAGCAGGCGCTGCGCAGTCCCGGCGGCGGTGTGCGGCTACGCGATGAGGCCGCCCGCATCTACGAATTCCCGGACGGAACGGTATATCATTTCACGGTGCGCCCTGTTCAGGACAAATACGGTATACCGTACACCGAGGTGATGGCCACCGATGTCACCCAGCTGGCTACATTGCATGCTGCACTGCAGCAGGAAAACGAGCGCCTTGCCGATGCGAACCGCCGCGCAAAGCGCTTATATGACAATATGCCCGACATTGTGCGGGAGGAAGAAATCCTGAAAATGAAGATGCAGGTGCATGACGACATCGGCCATACCCTGCTTGCCGCACGGCGCGCACTGCGGCATGAGCATGACCTTGCCCGGATCAAAAGCGAGGCCGCGGAGTGGGAAAGCTCCATCTCCCTGCTGTGCCGCGCCCGGCAGGAGGATGCTGCCGAGGACCCGCTGACCTGTATGCAAAGGCGGGCGGCTGTTCTGGGTGCAGCCGTACAGCTGCGCGGTGCGTACCCTGCGGCACGCGCCACCCGCGAGCTCTACGCACTGATCCTGCGGGAATGTACCTCCAACGCTGTGCGGCATGCGGGCGCCACGGAATTGTACGCCGATTCCGAGCATCGGCCACAGGCATGGCACCTTTGCATCACGAACAACGGCGCACCGCCCAGGGCGGAGATAAAGGAAGGCGGCGGGCTTTCCTCGCTCCGCCGCCGTATTGAAAAAGCAGGGGGTACAGTAACCGTACATTCCCTGCCTGTATTTGTTCTGGAAGTCACCCTGCCCGATAAGGAGAGCATTTATGATACGCGTTATGATCGTTGAGGACCAAAAGCTGGTCCGGAGCCTGCTTGAAAGCTATATTCAGAACGAGGACGGGTATCAGCTTGCCGTATCTATCCCCGGCGCTGCAGAGGCTCCAATCCTGTGCGATACCGAGGACATCGACCTTGTGCTGATGGATGTGCAGACAGAACACCGCGAAAACGGCCTGGCCGCCGCCAAAAAGATACGAGAAGCGCACCCGGAAATCAAGATCGTGGTGGCGACCTCGCTTATTGACACACAGGTCTTGGCACGCGCAAAAGCCGTGGGCGCAGACAGCCTGTGGTATAAGGACGGTGATGAAGGGACCCTGATGCAGGTCGTGCGCCGCACGATGGCGGGGGAGCATATCTTCCCCGATGCACCGCCCAGTGTGGAGATCGGCACTGCCATGAGCGCCGAGTTCACCAAAGGAGAGATGAAGGTCCTGCGCTGTCTTGTGCGCGGGCTGTCCTATAACGAGATTGCAAAAGAACTCGGCATCGAGCCATCCACCGTGAAGTTCCACGTCATCAATATGCTGCAAAAGACGAACTTAGAGAATAAGCTCCAGCTTGCCATTGCCGCCACCGAAGCCAAATTGGTGGTGGAGTTGGCGGACACCTGAACCGTTATTCCATAGCAAACGGTGCGTAAAAATAAAACACCCGGGAGGGATGAATCTCTCCCGGGTGTTTCAATTTAGAACCGCTCCACGCCATCACTCGTTACGCGCGCATAGACGAGGGGCGGAAGCGTCGGTTGCTCATCGCAGATGACAAGGCCGCCGCGGTACATTTCCTCGGCTGCGGCAAACACGCTCTCATCGTCGGCATAGAACGTGCAGATGCTCTCCCCTGCCTTGACGTAGTCGCCCAGCTTTTTGTGCATCGTAATGCCCGCGGCAAAGTCGATGCTGTCCTCCTTCTTGATACGGCCCGCGCCCAGCAGCACGCTGGCATTGCCGATCTTCTCGACGTCGTTTTTGTAAATATAGCCGTTGGCGGGGGCGGTCAGCTCATAGCTGTACTTTGCCTTTTGGAACTTGTCGGCGTCGCGCAGTACGCTGATGTCGCCGCCCTGCGCGGCAAACATCTGGCAGCACTTTTCAAACGCGGAGCCGTCGGCAATGACGCTCTCGGCCAGCTTACGGCAGGTAGGCATATCGCCCTTGCCCGCCAGCACCAGCATGTTGCCGGCCAGCTGCAGGCAGACCTCGGTCAGGTCCGCGGGGCCCTTGCCCTGCAGAACGGCCATGCTCTCGGCGACCTCCAGCGCATTGCCGATGTTGTGGCCGAGAGGCTTGTCCATATCGGTGATGAGCGCCGCTACCTTGCGGCCATGCGCCGTGCCGATGGCGACCATCTGGCGGGCCAACTCCAGCGCACCGTCCAGATCCTTCATGAACGCGCCGTCGCCCATCGTGACATCGAGCAGGATCGCGTCCGAACCGGCGGCCAGCTTCTTGGACATGATGGAGGACGCGATCAGCGGGATGCAGCCGACGGTGGCGGTCACATCGCGCAGGGCGTACATCTTCTTGTCGGCGACGGCGATCTTGCCGCTTTGGCCGATGACCGAAATGCCGATCTCGTTGACCTGCCTGAAAAATTCTTCCTGCGTCAGGCTCGTGCGGGTGCCGGGGACAGCCTCCATCTTGTCAATCGTGCCGCCCGTGTGGCCGAGGCCGCGCCCGCTCATCTTGGCGATCTTGACACCGCAGGCCGCCACGATGGGCGCAATGACCAGCGTCGTCTTGTCACCGACGCCGCCGGTAGAGTGCTTGTCGGCCTTGATGCCCGCGATGGCAGACAGATCGACCATGTCGCCGGAGTGGGCCATGACGTCGGTCAGCATGGCGGTCTCCTCGTCAGTCATGCCGCGCAGGTAGATGGCCATGAGAAGTGCCGACATCTGGTAGTCGGGCACATCGCCTGCCACATAGCCGTTGACTGCGAAGGACAGTTCTTCATGGTTCAGCGTACCGCCGTCGCGCTTCTTGGCGATAATATCGTACATTCGCATAGTTTTTCTCCTTGTAAAAGGCAGGCCGCCCGGTTGGGATACCGGGCGGCCTGCTGTGATTTGTGATTAACGGCTGCCCTTGTCGTAGGGAATGCCCTCGGCCTTCGGGGCCTGGGAGTTCTTGGAGGTGAAGATCAGCACGATCATCGTGACGATATACGGCAGCATCTGGTAGAAGTTCGAAATTTCCTTGACGCCCTCAAACTTCGGCAGGAAGGTCAGCGTGGCGTTCAGCGCAGCAATGACCTTGAACAGCGCGAAGAACAGCGACGCGCCGAGAATCGGCAGCGGCTTCCAGTTGCCGAAGATCATAACGGCCAGCGCCAGGAAGCCGTAGCCGCCAACGTCGGAGTTGAAGCCGGAGCCGGCTGCCAGCGTGTAGGCCAGGCCGCCGACGCCGCCCAGGAAGCCGGAGATCAACACACCGGCGTAGCGCATCTTGTAGACATTGATGCCGACGGAGTCCGCCGCCTGGGGATGCTCACCGCAGGCGCGCAGCCGCAGACCGAAGCGGGTCTTGTACATGACGATGTAGGCCGCGATGAACAGGACGATGGCAACGGGGGTCGTCAGGTAGAAATACTTGAAAATCAGGTTGTTCCAGAAGCTGGGGCCGTCCACCGGGGCGAGGCCGAAGGTATCGCGGGTGATGCGCACCCAGTTGGGAATGAAGATCGTGGTCAGGCCCTGGCCCTGGATGGCCCAGGTCATGACGACGGCGAAGGCGGGCGCAAACTGGTTCAGCGCCGTGCCGCCGATGGTCTGGTCGGCCTTCAAGTTGATGGCCGCAAAGCCCAGCAGCAGCGAAAAAATCATGCCGGTGACGCCCGCCACCAGAATGGCAATGAACATCGACAGCTGCGGATGTGCGGGACCGAAACCGCTCTGGTCCAGGCCCTGCAGCGTAAAGCAGGCGAACAGCGCGCCAATGATCATCATGCCCTCAAGTGCGATGTTGATGACGCCGGAATGCTCACTGAACATGCCGCCCATGGCGACGAGCAGCAGCGGCACTGCGAACAAAATGGTCATACTGATAATGTTGGCAGCGATCATCATTTTGCAGCACCTTCCTTTCCCTTATGGCCGGAGACCGCCTTGGTAATGATGCCGCGCATCAGCAGGGCAAAGGCCGCCAGATAGATGATGACGGCAATGACGATGTCAATGGTCTCGGACGAGTAGGCGGGCTGCATGGCGGCACCGCCGACCTGGATATAGCTGATAAAGAGCGACGCAAAAATCGTGCCGATGGGGTTGGAGCTGGCCAACAGGGCGACAGGGATGCCGTTGAAGCCCATGCCGAGGATGGATTTTTCCAGCACGTATTGGCCCGTACCGGCCAGGTAGTAGATGGCGCCGCCGATGCCGGACAGCGCGCCGGAGATGACCATGGACAGCACGATGTTGCGCTTGGAGTTGATGCCCGCGTACTGGGCAGCGTCGCGGCTCAGGCCGCAGGCCTTCAGCTCATAGCCGAAGGTCGTCTTTTGCAGGATGACCCAGACGAGGATGGCAAAAATAATCGTGATGATGATGGAAATATTGATCCAGCTCGAGTTGCCGAACAGTGCCGCAAACGGCCCTCTGGGCAGGATCGCACCGGGGTTTGCAACGTTCAGCGCGGCGGTGCGGTCCGAGTTAGACGCGCCCCAGCCGGAGGCCAGCATATTGGGCATGTTGGCCAGCAGCAGATTGACGAGGTACATGCCGATCCAGTTGAACATGATGGCGGTGATGACCTCATTGACGTTGAAATACGCCTTGAACAGGCCCGGGAAAACGCCCCAGATCGCACCGCCGACAGCGCCCGCCAGCAGGCAGACGTACCACGGCATCTGGAATTGAATGGCGCACAGCAGCGAGAAGAAAGCGCCCATCGTGTACTGGCCGGACGCACCAATGTTGAACAGGCCCGTCTTGAACGCAAAGCCGACGGACAGGCCGCACATCATCAGGGGTGCCGCCTGGTACAGCACCTTGCCGAGCTTGTCCATGCTGGAAAAACCGGTGGCCAGCATAGCTCTCATGCCGCCCACGGCGGCGCCGGGATTCAGCAGGACCAGCAGTACAAAGCCCAGCACCAGACCGACGACGATGGACAAAAGGCTGGCCAGGACCCCTACAACGGCGGGACGCTGCAGAAG
>OHUT01000502.1_pt1 | contig 15988 bp, 7 predicted proteins | sample 1579321 | NCBI WGS metagenome assembly OHUT01 (sample SAMEA3882514, study PRJEB24775) | human gut metagenome | biome: human-associated habitat; feature: intestine environment; material: feces | place: Netherlands | collected 2009/2010
AAAACAGACCTTTGCCTCCCTCTGCGAGGGAGGTGGCCCCGCAGGGCCGGAGGGAGAGAACCTTTCCATAGCCCGAAATATGTCGGATTATCGCAAGGTTCTCTCCCCCACCGCCTGCGGGCGGAGCCCCCTCGCAGAGGGGGCCAGGGTAATGAAAAAGCCGCACAGCTTTCACTGTACGGCTTAACGGCTCACTTATTTTTCCTTCTTCGCCGTCTTTTTGCGGCGGCGGACGCGCCCGCTGTCGGCCTTGGCCTCGGGAACATAGAGGCTATAGCTCAACAGGTAGCGGCCATGGGCAGGGATGCGGTAGAACGCGGCCTTGATGCGCTCCAGCGGGCCGGTGCCGCTCTCGGCGGTGCTGCCGCTCAGCATAACAACATACTGCATATCGGTGTAGCGGGCGGCCACATCGCACTGGCGCAGATTCGTGCGGATCAGATCGCCCAGCTGCTCCACCATCAGAGCGGTCTCGGCAGCATCGGTGTTCTGGCTGGGAGCCACGGTCAGGATTGCCAGGAATACCTGCAGACCGTAGCGGACCTGCACGCCGCGCTGTACGCGGTAAATTTCCTTGAACGTCTCAAAGTCGCAGATACAGGCCCCCGTGTCCTCGGTATCCGGCAGAGCAGAGATCAGCTTGGAGACCTCGCTCTCCATATTGCGGTCTGCCTGGCGCATCTGGCGGTAGGCAGAGCCTGCGCGGCCCGGCTCAATGGCATGATGCAGGCAGCCCATGGCGCTGCCGCGGCGTGCCAGATCCTCCGCCTCCTCGTGGCGGCCCAGCGTCTCCAGCGCGACGATCTTTTCCAGATAAAGGCGCTCCTCGTAGGGGTCCAGCTCCAGCGCGCGGGTACACAGCGTAACGATGCGGGTGCTCTCGCCCCATTTTTTGCAGAGCTCCAGCAGGTTTAAAATGGCTGTGCGGTACTGCCCGTGCAGACGCACGCTGACGCTTTCGACCCACGGCTCAGACGCAGACTGCGGCAGCAGGCGCCCGTCATACAGGTTGACGATCTGTTCATAAATGCGGCTGCGCTTCTCGGCGTCGCTCTCCTTGCGGGCCAGCTCCGACAGGTCGTTGACCTCAAACACATCCACGCTGCAGTCCAGATGGGGGTTCCACTGGTAGTAGCCGCGGCTGGTCACGATGCAGTCCTTCATCTCCTCCAGGCCCTCCGCGTCGATCATAAGGCGGAAGCGATGCAAGATGGCGCGCAGAGCCATGTCCGGGTTGGTAGACCGCTCCCCTGCCCACAGGGTATCGGTCAGTACCTTGTGGGAGACGCGCTCCCCGCGCCGCAAAACGAGATACTGCACCAGCGCCGTTGCCTTGCGGGACTGCGCCAGCTGTGCCAGCACGGGCTTGCCGTTCACACGGATCTCAAAGCCGCCCAGCATTTTGATTTCAATTGTTGCCATCCTTGTCATCCTCTCTGCTCTGATGCCCATGACGTTCCTGTATTTTTGTCCGGCACACAGGTATTCATGTTTTAAAGTATAACGAGTCCATTTGAATTTGTCCAGTACCTCCGCCGGGATTGTAATAAACTTTTCAAAAATCGTCCCGGAGGGCACCGCTCACGACTCCGACGATGCCTTGCCATCCCAGGTGCCGGGTTTATACAGGATGACCGGCTCACCGGGCAACTGCACAATGGCTTTTTGGGTGCACAGCGGCACGATCTGGTCGTTGGCGTCCCGCTTGGCCACAGTCAGCACCACCGTCATAGCCGTAATGCGCGGGGTCTTGGTTTCGTCGCCGTCCTGCGTCCAGCTGCGGGCGTAGAAATGCAGTTCACTGATGAACAGCCCCATATAGGCATCCCGGGGATAGGCCGTTGTGTAGCCGTAGGCAACGTAGGGCAGTGTGTCCGTCACGTTGCCATCCGCGTCCTTGTTCTCTTTTGTGTGCTGCGGGTTGCCGTAGTGCCCGTCGCCATTCAGTTCATCGCGGTAAAACCGCATGTGCAGGTAGCCGTTCAGCGCATTGGCCTGATCCGCTGTCAGCAGTGCTGTGCCGTCTGTTTTTGTCAGCATCGGCACACAGTCCTTGTCGATCAGCTCAATGTGGTTGGGGTAGACGCTGAATTCCAATGCCGTGCCCTGGCTGTAGTCGTTACCCTTGGACGCAAAAACGCTGTCCAAATTATTAAGGTCCGTCGCGCCGTCGGTGAAGCGGATATAGCCGTTCGCCTCGAGCACCTCACCGCGGATCGTCTCAATGAGCGCATCGGCCAGATTTTGCGCGCGGGTCTGCTGCTGGATGTCCATGTACGCCTGCGCACTGGGCTGTATCAGCGTGACCGCCGCCAGCGTAAAGAGCGACAGCAGCACCATGCAGACGATCAGCTCCACCAGCGTTGTGCCGTTCTGGTTTTTCAAACGCTGCTTCATGGGTTGGTCGTCCCTTCTGCCGTGCTCTTGCTGTAGCGGTAAAACTTGTGCTGTTCCGTCGTTTTTTGGCCGTTTTCCGTAACTTCCGCGCTTGTCTCCACGCTGTCCAGCTCGACGTCTTTCACCGTAAATTCACCGTAATCGCCAAAGGAGAACTCCAGCCCCTCCTGTTCCTTCACCCAGCGGAGGACCGCGTTATTGGCCGGGTACAGCCCGGCGCAGAAGGCATAGGCTGTCTCCCGCAGCGACTCGGCCTTTTGGGACATGGCGCGGGCGTACCGCAGCGAAACGACGAACATCGACGTAAAAATCATCAGCAGCAGGAACGACACAAGCACTTCCACAATGGTCTCGCCGCGCTGATTTTGTAAAGTATGTTTCATAGCGGGTCACTCCTGTGTTGTGCCGGTGCTCTGTTTGGCACCGCGGGTGTAGGTGATGGAATCGGGCTGCTGGCTGGTGTCGCAGTGGAACGTCAGCTGGTTGCTTTTGATAGTATCGTCTGTGATTATCAATTTCTCATAACCGGCGGCAACAAATGTCAGGGCATTCTCACGGTAATACTTCGTTGTTCTGCCATTTACCGTGTAGTACACCTTGCTTGTTGAATTGCCGCTGCTGCTGTACTTTACCGTGCGGTCATAGGTCCGCGTGAAGGCAAAGCTCTCGCCGTTTTTCGTGACTGTCACCGTAATGTCCAGCTGTAAATCGACGATTGCCATGCCCTTGCGGTCTTCGCCCTCCAGTGTGTCGAGCAGGTTGCGCAGGTCTGTGGCATTGGTGCTGTTCGCCGTCTGGTTCAGCTTGTCGGCACCGTCGCCCGGGCGGCGGCGCAGTGTTACCGTGATGGCCTCGGCCCCGCCATCAGGCTGGCTGCCGTTCGGTTTCCAGGCGAACTCCTTGGGCTGGGATTCCAAATCATAGATGTCCTTGCCGTAGCTTTGGGAGAACATGAACTGCTCATTGACGAACTTGGCAAAGCTGCTGTCCCTCTTGTTCAGCTCCCCTTCCAGCACGTCGGAAAAGCTGGTTGCCAGCTGGTAGGCTTCCTGTTCCAGCAGCTGGCGGTTGGCATTGGCCGTCAGCACGGAGGCCGCATAGGCCAGCGCTGCCGACAGCGCCACAAACAGCGCGCCGATACAGAGGACCAATATCATCGAAAGCCCCTGCTCCCCGCGCAGAATGCTGCGTGCCCTGCGGTGCATAATGCCACCTTCTTTCCTGAAATAAAATTACGATGCGTCGCTTGTTTCTATCCGTTCCGGGGGCGCGGTTTCCGCCGCGTCCGTCTCATCCGGGGCAGCGGCGGTCTCCGGGGTCGCCATGGGCAGTGCCGCACGGGCCCGCATCAGGACCGGGGGCACGCTTGCGGGGGCGCTTTCCGCCGCCGTGCTTTCTGCAGTCTCGGCGGGCGCGACGCTCTCCGCGGAATCCATACTCTGGGCATCCTCCGCCGCATCGGCGGTGTTCGTCTCGTTGACGGGGACTTTGACCGTGCCGGATTCGACGGTCTTACCCTTGTTATCCGAGTGCGCCAGCGTCTTCAGCGTCACACTTGCGGTGAACTTTTGCAGCTCGAGCGAGTCGTCCTGCACCTTTTCCTGCAGCTCGGGCAGGGTGATGCGGTAAACAGGCTCGGCACCGTCCTCCTGCACCAGCTCCAGCATGGGAACCGTCTTTGCCTTGTAGTACAGCGTACCGCCGTCCTTTTCCACCGTGCCGGTGACGTTATAGGGTTGCGATTTCCAGTCTGTCACGTTGCCGTTCTCGTCGGTCACAGGCTCAACGCTCAGGTCGTACCAGATGCGGGTCTCGCCAGTCTCCTTGTCCACATCGTCGGTCTTCTTAAGCTCCGTCGTTTCGCCGTTATAGGTCGTCTTGGTGACGGTTTTGATTTCCCCGCGCTTATGCGTGGTGCCGTCTTCGTCCGTCTCGTCCCTGTCGTAGTTCGTCACCGTAATGATGTAGGGCTGTTTCGTCTTACTATCCAGCGGCGTGACGGTAAAGGTATAGCTGTCGGTCAGGTTGCGCACCGTGCCGTCGGCCTGGGTGTACTTGTTCACCGCGGTCCACTCCACCGTAAAGCGGCGCAGCTCCAGCGGGGCCGTACCGCGATTGCTCTTACACTCGGGGTCGTTGTACAGGTTGACTTCCTGCGTGTAAACGGCATTGCCAAGTGCGCGTTCCGGTTCGGCAGCGTCCACGGGGGCGTCCAGCGTGATGGCCGGCAGCTGTGCCGCTGCGGCATCCTGCTGGATGTAGAACCAGTTCGACGCTGTCTTGCCGTCGGTGGGCATAACGCGCACCGCGGGCAGCAGGTATTGTTTTGCATGGTCGGGCGTCAGCGTAAAGCCGTTGCCGTCGGGCACAAAGGTATAGCTGGCGGTTTTGTCGTTGACGCTGGCGCTCCCGCCCACCGTGCGGCTGTCTTTCGGGATGACCAGCTCGGCGTCGCCGCTGTTCAGCATCTCGTCCAGTTTTTTGGTCAACTCCTGCTGGGCCTCGTACTTGGCCTGTCCGGTGCCTTCGCCCTGCCAAGCCTTGGCCAGATTGGCAATTGTATTGTAATTGCCCTTGTTGCTGAAGATATAGCCGGTAAAGTAGACATTGCCCTGTGCGGGTGCGTCCAGCGTCATGTTGAGCTTGAGGTCGTTCAGGAACGTCTCCTGATTCGGGCTGTCGGGCGCAAAGCTGCTGGCCGTAACCTTGGGCGCATCGGCGCGGCGGACGATGGTCTCGGGCTGGCTCAACGCGCCGTCCGGGCCGTCAAAGCAATTGCTACCAGCCTTGCGGCGGGCAATAACGCGGAAGCTCAATGCCTTGCCCTGATACTGCTCCAGATCCAGCGTCAGGCTGCCGACGTTGTCCGTGGTGGGCAGCGTCAGCACAGTATTGCCGCCGGCATCGACGACGCACAGGTCATAGTGGTCAATGCGCTCGTCGTCGGACGGCGACCAGCTGACCGTGTAGAGCAGGGCATCCGCGTTGTCGGTCTCGCCGTTGACGCGGGTGATGGAGCTCGGCGCGCTGATGCCGGGCAGGCGCTGCTTAACGCTGTAATCCGCCACAGCGGACGCGCCGATTTCCTTGGTGTCGGCTGCCGCCACGCGGGTGACCTCGAGCCGGACCTTGTCATAGCGCCAGCTGTCGCTGCCGTTGGCCAGCATGGTATCCACGTTGACAGGCAGGGTAAAGCTGTTGCCGCTGTTCTGAACCTCCTTGGCTAGATTTACGCCGTCCTTCAGCGCAATTTGCTCCTGACCGGTCACATTGCCGTCCGCGCCCGTCAACAGGCCGTAGAGCTTGATCTGGTAGTCGGGGGCTGCGTCAGTGGCCTGTATGTCGTCCTGAGTCCATTTGAACGTGTAGGTCAGCTGATTGTTGTCCGGGTTCACCTTGCCGCCGTCGGTATCTTCCGCCAGCGTCGGGGCTTTCAGAACATTCAGGTTCAGCTGCTTGAAGATGATCTGCGGGGTCGTCTGCGTGGCCTGTATAGCCCATTCCTTGTCATCGGTGTTAACGGTGCGGCTCACGTCGGAGAAGCAGAGCGGCGTCAGATGGGCATAGGTATAGCTGTGCTCGCCCGTACGGACGATCTCATAGCCGTTCTTCCACCAGATTTCTTTGTTGGTGTCGTTTGTCTCGCTCGCGTGGCTGGCGATGGCTGCGGACACTTCGTCCTCCGTGGCATCCCAGCGATACTTCATATCGCCCTTGCCGCTGGTGACGGGCACCGCGACAACAAGGAAGTCGGTGTAGTTCGTCATGGCATCCGACGGCAGGCTGTTCAGGTTGAAGGTGACGGGAGACTCTGTCACAATACTTTCCCGCGCGGCCAGCGTGATGTACTGGCCGTTCAGGGACTGCCCCTTGACCGTGTCATTGCCCAGATATTTTGCCAGCAGCATGACGCGGTAGGTCGGGCTGCCGTGCTCGCTGCTGTCGCTCTTGACCTTCGGGGTAAAGCTGAACTTCACGGTTGCTTCAAAACTCTCCGCTGTCTGGCCGGTGTAGGTCACATACTCCGTGTCGCCGTCCTTGTTCAGCTTGCCCAGCGGCAGACCGTCCTCGTCCTTGCCGGAGTCACCGTTGTGGTCACGCCACTGGGACGGGAGATAGGTCTCTGACTTGTACTGAGCCGAGCGCAGATACTTTGTACTGCTGCTGTTGTCCGGGGTTGCCAACGCCGTAAGCGTCAAAGTGCGTTCCAAATTTTGGGTCAGGCGGATGTACTGTTTGCCATTCTGGCTGCTGAAATAATAAGGATGCTTTCCATCGGTCAGCTTGACGGTCCAAGCCTCGTCTGTCGGGTATTCGGCGTAGTTTTTCAGCACCGCGACAACTTCATACTTGAATTCTCTCGATTTTTCATCCGGCGTCTGGCACTGATTCCAGTCAAAGCCGCCGTTCTCGCGTTTGACCAGCCGGAATTCAATCTCAGGTGTCGGCAGGGCGTGCATAAAGGTCTGCACGGCGCTGGTCCGGGAGTTGTCTACCTGCGTCGAGTCGTTGTTGGTGTTGTAGGGCGTTACACGCACGACGAAGTAACCCGTCCACGCTTTATCTGCCACAAAGGTATAGCTGCGCTGGTAGACGTCAGCTTTCAGATAGGGAACTGCATCCGATGCGACTTTACCCGCAGCATCGCAGGGCAGAATTTCAACACGGTAGTAAGCGGCGGGGCTGGCATTCTTGTCGCTGTCGCTCGGCTCGGCCCACGTCACTTCATAACGGCCATAGACGTTGTTGTCCGCGTCCTGCACCTGGCTGGCCTTGACTTGGATATCTCCCGGCTGGGCGGGCTTGGTGCTGTCCAGCACGTACTTATAGTAGTTCTGGATGACCTCGTCGGTGATGTCGGTAATATCAACGTCCGGGTTCGTACTGTTCGCGGCTTCGCCGAATTGCAGCATCACAGTCGCTCTCTGGTTGCCGGGATTGGTATCATCGCCCGCGCCGGTATCATCGTAAATGTAGGCTTTCTTACCGTCGGTCTTGATATAGGCAGAGTTTGGTTTGGCAGACGGGCCCGCAGATGTAAGACCGCTAATCCACCACAGACTGTACGCTGCACCGTTCTCATCGTCTGCCAAAGTGGGCAGGAATGCAATATAAGGATAGGTTGTTTTATCAGTGACGTTATAGCCTATGTACAGACGGTGTGCTTTTACTTTTTCCGAGGACGGATTCCACGCTGTTTCCTTGTAGGCCGGTTCATAGTTAGGATTATTCCAGTTACCTGTTTTTTTGGCTGGTTTTGTCGTGGTCAGTTTACGGGAATCTTTCTTAAAGAAGCTCTTGCCTGCATCGCCGGAATCTTCAATATAATAGTTGCCGTAGCCGGTGACATTCTCGTAACTCTGGCGCAAATAGGCAATAGGATACCAACCTGTACCAACCGTGGCAAAGCAGTTTGTGACATTGGTTGCTTCTTGCGACCCAGAGCCATTACCGCGGCTGCCGACAATGCCGATTTTTCTGCTACACGTAAAGTCTGTATTAAGGTTTCGGCAGCGGTCAATATTTACCGTAACATTATCAATGTTCCCCTTGTTGTACGGGCCGATCCATGCCAGAATGCCGACTGCCTGCGACGCTGCCTTGATTGCGCCGCTATTGACGCAGTCGATGATGTTCAGCGTCATAATATCGGTGACCTTCTTCATCTCGATTTTACCGATAATGCCCGCGCAGTCATTTGCGCCGTTTGATTTATACCAAATCTGACCGTAGTTGCGGCAGGAAAGCACATTTGTGGTGCCGCCGGAAATAGGCTGGTCAATAAAGCCGACAATACCGCCGACTGCACCGTAACCGCTGTTTTTGTCGTTCGTGTTTGTTGTGATTTTGCCAAAATTGAAGCATTTCTGCACGGTTCCGCCGTAGTCCAGCCAATAGGCGATCACGCCGCCCACATTGGCCGAGCGGCTGTTGAACACACTGCCGCAGTTGACTACCTTGTTGACAGACCACCGGTCATCGCTGCGGTTCTGCTGCTGGCCAATGACACCGCCCACATGGACAACAACACGATTTTCCCTCTTGTAAATGTTGTCATTGTCTGTATCGTCCTTGTTCTTAGCCCCATCAAACACGCGCGTAAACCGGCGCACAGCGGCACAGTTTACCACAGTGTCCAGCACGCTTTTGTCTGTGACGTTGGATTCGTTCTGGCCGACAATACCGCCGACGGTGGATGCCGTTGTCGCATTGTCAGAATAGACAAACCACTGGCCGGTGGCGGAAGTGTCGATTGTACCACGGAGAGAGTTAAAGCCTGCCAGACCGCCCAGATAACCGGCGGCACGGACGGTCTCGCTGTTGTTGCTGCCGCGCAGGGCGACAAGCAGATCATTGGCGGCAAGACCTGTGTCGCTGTAAACGTTCGTGTAGCCATAGCCCGTCACAGTGTCAACGCCCTTGAGGCCCGCGTAGGTCTTGCCTGTGGTCAGCTCTGCCGCCATGCTGTTGATGCCGGCATTAGCATCTTCCGCACCCAGCCATTTTTCAACCTGTGCAACAAGGGCGGGTTTTGTTGTGTCGCCGCTGACCAGCGCTTTTTTGCTGCCGCTGCCTGTGATAGTGCCGTTGTTGGAGCCAGCGACGCCGCCCACAAAGCCGTAACGCGCCGTGATGATGCTGCCCGCATTGCCGCTGCTGCGCACGGTGGCGACATAGCTGTTGACGATTTCGTCATTGTTGCGGCCCGCAATGCCGCCCACATGGCTGGCACTGGCGAGCTTTTCGTCTGCGGTCTGGGTCGTGGTGATGTTGCTGATACCGCTGACCTGCAGTTTGATGTATTTGACCTCACAGCCCTTGATTGTGCTGTTGTTCAGACCGGCAATGCCGCCCACCGTGCTGCCGGTGCTGCGTGCACCGACGGAGACAAGGCCGTCCCCGTCTGCGTTGCCGCCCATCGTGCCGGAATAGGTACACTGCTCCAGGGTACCGTCGTTTTGGCCTGCGACGCCGCCCAAATTTGTATATTTATCAAGATTTTGTGTAAGGTCCAGCAGAACGTTGGTTTCGCTGACCGTACCGTCCTTCGTGGTGCGGCCCACCGCGCCGCCCAGCGTGACGGTGTTGGTGCCCGCGCGCAGACCGGCGCCCAGCGACAGCGCGCCGTTTTCGACCTGACAGCCGGTGACGGTGCCCTCGTTCATGCCCGCAAGGCCGCCGATGGTGACCGCCGGGGTGCTGAACCGCACGTTGGCGTTTGCCGCCAGCCTGACGTTGCGGATGGTCGCGTCCGCGCTGTTGTACGCCGCAACAGCGCCGATGCTCTCCGACGTGCCGGTGATCGTGCAGCCGCTTACGCTGCTGCTGTTTTCCAGCCCGGTCTCCTGACCGATGATGCCGAAGTTCGTAGCCGTGACGCCGCCCGCCGTGCCGTTGGCCGCGGTGACGTCGGCGCGGACCTGCACATTCTCAATCAGCGCGTTTTTATTATTATTGCCCGCGATGCCGCCCGCCTCGCCGTTGGTGGCGTAGACTGCGGCGGCATTGCCGGACGCATGGCTGCAATAGCTGATCGTGCCGCCCGCGTCGTTCACGCCCGCAATACCGCCCGCATATTTTGTGCTGGCGCGCACTGAGGCGTAGTTATCCACACGGGTGATTTCGGCGCTGTTCGTACCGGCCACGCCGCCCGCGTAGTTGGCGGCAGTGACGCTGCCCCTGACCGCGCCGTTGGCGTTTTCAGTGCCGTAAATGCTGCCCTTATAGGCGTTATACGTCGTATTGATACCGGCCACGCCGCCCGCATAGCCGGTGGCGGTGACACTGCTTTGCAGCTGGCCGGACAGCGAGATATTGCCGACGTTGGCACCGGCCACGCCGCCCGCGTACTGGTTGGCCTCCACCGTGCCAGTGCTGTTGTTCTCTGTGCAGATGATGAGGCCCTTGCTTGCCGTAGCGTCACCGCCCAGGTTGACGCCCGCAATGCCGCCGACATAGCTGTCGCCGCGCACGGCGCAGCCCTGCGCCGGGTAGGCAGACTGAATAAGACCGCCGTTGACGCCCGCAACGCCGCCCAGATAGGTATATCCGGTTTCACGGTTGCCGAGGGACGCCGCCATGCTGCCGCCGGTGATCGTGCCCTCGTTCCAGCCCGCAAAGCCGCCCGCGGCGCACTTGTGAGCCACTGTGCCGTAGTTTGTGCAGTTTTCCAGCTTCGTGTTGGGCGTGGCATAGCCGATGATACCGCCCGCCAGTGCGCCGTGCACGTCGTCGAAATCATAGCGGCCATCGGCCAGCGCGTTCAGCGATACGCCGCCTTTAAACGCGCCGTTGTTGGACGGGTTCAGGCCGCCGACGGACAGGGCGTTCTGCGTTGCACCGTTGGTTGCATTTTGAATCGTCAGCTTCGTATCGGCGTCGTTTGCGCCGACGATGCCGCCGACGTAGATGTCGGCCTGCAGGTTGAGCTTGTTCCAGAAGTTGGCAAGGGTGACCTCGCCGTCCGCCGTTTTCACGTCGGTGCTGTCGGTCAGCACGCCGGTGCTCTCGTTAATCGTCGGCAGCAGCGCCTCCAGCGTGCCGCCTGTGGGCTTGGCCGCCAGCAGACGGTTGTAGCCGATGATGCCGCCCGCGACGGCGTCGGCCTCGACGCGGCCCGAGGCCACATTTGTTATAAATGCGCCGTCCGCCACGGTGAAGCCGCCCACCGGCAGGTTGGCGCCGATGACGCCGCCGACAAGCTGCTGACCTGCCACGCGGCTGACCTTCACAGTGGCGGAGAGCAGTTCCGGCGCGCAGTTCAGGCCGATCATACCGCCGACAGCCTTGCCCGCCGCCACGATCTGGCCGCTGATGGACAGCTTCTGGCCGGAGGTGTTGGAGATTGTCGCCTTTTCATCGTTATAACCGGCCACGCCGCCCACGTAGTTGTTGCCGTACAGGATGGCACCCAGCGTCGGGGTGCCGCTCTCATCCCACGTCACAACGCCGTTTTTGCCGTTGTAGCCCGCGATACCGCCGACGTAGTCGGCGTAGCCGCCCGCGGAGATGCTCAGCTCCTTTAACAGGTTGATGCGGCGGGTGTCGGTGGCGTTGTCGCCGGACATACGGTTGGCGCAGTTCTGCACGGTGGCTGTGGCTTTCGGGTCTTCACTGCCGCCCCAGTCGGCATCATTGACGCCGACGATGCCGCCGACGTAGGCCGCGTTCTTTCCAAAGGCCGCGACCAGACCCGTATTGGTCATGCCGTTGATTTGGCTGTTGCTGCCGTTGACCGACACGATGCCGCCGACGTAGCGGCTGCCAAAGACGTCACTGCTGTTCGTATCGTTCTTTTGTATGTGTATGCCGCTGCCGGTAAAGCCACCGGCCAGACCGCCCACAAACCGGCTGCCGAGCACGTAGCCCTTGCCGGTCTTGCAGTCCTCCAGCGTAATATCCTTGCCGTAGCCGACAAGGCCGCCGACGAAATCGCCCTTGAGGGGGCTGGCGTCGGTCAATGTGCCGGTTTTTTTGTCAAAGCCCGCCTCGACCTGCTCCTTGAGCTGGGTCTCGGTCAGGTCGCTGCGGGTCACGCTTTCGCAGCCTTGCAGGGTCACGCCCCTGCCGTAGCCCGCAATGCCGCCGAAGAACTGCCCCAGCACCAGGCTGCGCGCATTGCCCGCGGTATCGCCTTTATAGTTGGCGCCCGCGCTGACCGTGCCGTTGTTCCTCAGGCCCGTCAGGCTCGGGGCGCTGGTATTTGCGCCTGTCGTAAACAAGTTGCCGACGATGCCGCCCGTAAAGCCGTTGCCGGTCACAAAGCCGTTGTTGACGATGTCCGTTTTACTGTCTGTTTTCATCTGGGCCGCGTCCATCGTACCGAACACGCCGCCCACGCCGACGCTGCGCCAGAGAGAGTTCTTTTCACCCGGCTCGGCTGCCGCGGCAGCGTAGCGGGCCTTCTCGGCCTTCTGGTCTGCCGCTGTGGTCTCTACAACGGATTGCGTGTCCTTGTCCACAAGCAGACCCGCTACCGTCACGTCCGACGCAACGGTCAGATCCTGCATGACGGACTCGGCTTTGGGTATGGCAACGCCGACGAGACCGCCAATGCCGCGCGGCTCGTCTGTATAATAGGTATAGTTTTTGTTATTTACGGTCTTGTATGCTGCTGTTCGCTCTGTCGCGGTGGTGGAGTCGCCAAACGTCAGCGCCGCGGCCACCAGCGCACTCGCCGAGGAGTTCGTGCCGCGGGTTAGGGCGCAGTTTTCCAGCGTGCCGGTGTTGACGCCGCAGAGTGCGCCGACAGCACGCACATCGCGCCAGTTCTCGTCGTCCTCCTCCAGCGCCGTGACGAATTTGGTCGCGGTCAGCTTGAGCTGGTTTTCGTTCGGCAGCGCATCGGCGGCGACGGTCTCGGTCTTGACGTTGACCTGAATGTCCGGGTCGCGCAGTGTGATGTAAGAAATGTCGCCCTTATTCTCGCCGATAAGGCCGACATAGTGGTCGGCCAGCACGTCCTGCTCTGCCCTGCCGGTTTTTGCAACGGACTTGCTGCTCAATTGCAGATTGAGGATGGGCACACGGGTCGTCTTGGTTGTAAGGACCGTTGTCTTGCTCGTAAGTACGATATTTTCGCCCAGCTCCGGGATCGTCGGCCAGGCGACAGGGTCATTGAGGGACGGCACCTTGGCCGCAGGCCATGCGCCCGCGGCGCAGTAGACCGTGACGCCGCCGCCCGTCCAGTTCAGGCCGGTGCTGTTGCTGGCCTGGGGGGTCAGTGTGTAGGTGCCCTTGTCGGTGATGTCCCAGTCGGCAGACCAGCGCAGGTTGTACAGATGGCGGAAATATTTCAGGTCTGCCGTAACCGCCGTGCCGCCCTTGGCCAGCAGGGTGTTTTCCTCGTTCGTCATTTCCTCTTTGCTGGCTGTGTAGGTGTCGCTGTAGTTCTCCCGCGGCTCGGCGCGCATGGCAATGTAGATGTCCTTCGGGTCGTTCAGCAGGCGGGTGATGCTGTACAGGCTCGTGGCGGCAACGTCAGCGTCGTTCTCACACGCGCGCAGCAGCGCCGCGTCCGCCATGGCGTCCAGCGTCAGCACAAAGCTGCCCTTGTTGTAGCTTAGCGGGAAGTAGAGTTTCTTCTCCTCGGTGCCGGTCTGCTGGCCTTCGTCGTCGTATTGGTAGATAACAACAGGCATCTTGGTGATGACCTGCTTGTTATCATCCGCCGCACCCGCGGTGTCGCGTTTGATCGTGATGGTAAACAGCGGCTTCGTCTTGCCGGTATCCTTGGCATCGTAGGCCGTGGCCGTGTAGGAGGTATCCAGATCGCCAAGGCTGGAGTTGCCGCTCCAGCTCAGGGTCAGCGTCTCGCCGTTCGTCAGGCGGGGATTCTTGACCTTCAGCTTCGTCTGCACCAGCTGCACAACGTTGACGCGGTCCTCGGCAGAGTAGTAGCCGACAAGGCTGTCATTGCGGCGGTGGTCATAGCTGCGGTCATAAATATTCGTAGCACCGTCCTGATTGAAGCGGAGCTTATCGGATTTGGTATCGTAAAAGGCCGAGTAGACCTGCCCGCTCTGCACGTCGATCTCGACGCAGATCGAGGCATTCAGCAGCGAGGCGTCGTAGATGTAATCGCCCAGCAGCCGCTCCACCAGCGCGTTATGGTTGCCCGCGGCAGCGCCCGTGCGGTCATAGTAGAGCGCGGCCACGTTCTGGTTCAGTTCGGTCTTGGTGCGGCTCACAAGGGTTTTGCCGTCCGCGTCGGTCACGGTGGCGTCGTTCTGGAAGTGTTCGCCCGTGCTGCCCTCCTCCATGACCTGCCGGCGGAACGCATCCAGCTCCCCCGCCGTCTCCATCCGGGTCAGGGAGATCTGCGCCGTCTGGAACAGCGTGCGGGCGTTGGCCTCGTTCTTTTCAAACCGGGCCAGCCGCGTGTAGGCGATCAGCCCGCCGCCGACCAGCGCCGCCAGAATGGCCGTGATAGCCAGAACGACCATCAGCTCCACCAGCGTAAAGCCTTTCTTTTTGTTTTTTATATTTTTATTGTACTGCACCATAGATGCTCCCGTCGTTTCTCCGGTGAAAGGTTACAATTAGACACAATATCAGATTATATATATTGGCATTATACTCGGAATGTGACGTTTTCGCAACAAAGTCCGCGAGATTTCAGCAAATTTACACCAAATATAGTGGGTCAGCGGCAGGCTGTGCACGATTTCGCCATAATTTCCGTTAGCTTTGAACAAAAAAACAGAGTATTTTTCGCGAAATTTCTTGCAAATACAGGCCCGGCACGCTATACTAAATAGCGTGTTATTATATGGTAGAGGATGTGTAACAATGCTGGCAGCACGACTGGGCGCATGGCTGCGCCATACCGGGGAACGCTGGGCCAAGGCTGCGTTTGCGGAAAAGCTCGCCGTACTGCTGGCGCTGGGCGCTGTCCTGTATACTATTGTGACCGGCGCGGCGGAGCTGCGCTATCAGGCCCGTGCGCGGGAGGCTCTGGCTCAGGTCAAGGCTGCGCGGCTGGCGGCCAGTGCCGTGTCTGCCCAGTGCTACTCCGCCGGGCAGATGTTCGCCGACCAGACAAGCGCGGATGGCTTTGCGGACGGCATCGCCGAGGAAATCCGCACGCTGGGCTCACTGCCCGGCACAGTGACGCTTTTGCAGATCGACCCGAACGGCTACACCGTGCAGCGGCTCCTGTATCAGGAGAACGGCATGTACGCCATCTATGATGCCGACGGCGGTTACCGCGTTTTCCGCGCGGAGGCCCGGCTGCAATACGGCGCGGGGGTGGGCCATGCTGCTGCTTGAGCTTCTGTTGGGACTCATTCGTTTTCTGCTGGGCGCGGCGCTGTTCAGCTTTATGAACGTCGTCGCGTGGCGGCTGCCGCGGGGCATGGACCCGCTGAAGGGCCGCAGCGTATGCCCGCAGTGCGGCCACACGCTGGGTGCGCCGGACTTAGTGCCTGTGTTCAGCTGGTTATTCTTGCGCGGGCGGTGCCGCCACTGCGGTGCGCACATTCCGGCGCGGTACCTGCTGGTGGAGCTTCTGGGCGGCGTGCTGGCGCTGGGCTGCACTTGGCGGTACGGCGCTGCCTACGCCCTGCCGGGCGGGCTGTTCGGCATGAGCTGGGCCGCACTGCTGGCGCTGGCGGTCTGCGGGATCTTGCTGAGCGTTTCACTCATTGATGCCGAGACGCAGACCATCCCGGACCGGCTGAATCTGGCGCTGGCGGTCTGCGGCGCGGTGAGCGTGCTGCTCTCCCCTGCCGACTGGCTGCCGCACATCATCGGTGCGCTCTGCGTCAGTGTGCCGATGTTTCTGCTCTGCCTTGTTATCGACGGCGCGTTCGGCGGCGGCGACATCAAGCTGATGGCAGCCGCCGGGCTGTTTCTGGGCTGGCAGAATACGCTGCTGGCGATGTTTTTCGGCATTGTTTTTGGCGGTATATACGGCATATACCTGCTGGCCGCCAAAAAGGCAGGGAAAAAGGACCACTTCGCCTTCGGCCCGTTTCTGTGTGCGGGCATCGTGATCGCGATGCTGTTTGGCGGGCCCGTTTTGGAATGGTACTGCGCGTTTTTGTGATACTCCTTGCCTCCCTCTGCGAGACAGACTCCCCCGGTACGG
>OHUT01000526.1_pt1 | contig 15553 bp, 13 predicted proteins | sample 1579321 | NCBI WGS metagenome assembly OHUT01 (sample SAMEA3882514, study PRJEB24775) | human gut metagenome | biome: human-associated habitat; feature: intestine environment; material: feces | place: Netherlands | collected 2009/2010
TATCGTGTGCTCTGCTCCACAATGTCGTGGATCAGCGTATTGAGCCGCTCGCGGCATGTATCGCCAAGGACGACGCGGATCGTAATCGGGATGTCATCCTCGCTTAAAATGCCGGCACGGATGGCATCGTCCATATCGTGGTGGATGTAGGCGATCTTGTCGCAGAGACGCACAACCTGTCCCTCCAGGGTCGACGGCTTTCCCGCCGTGCGGTGGTTCAGAATTCCATCCCGCACTTCCCAGGTCAGGTTCAGGCCCTGTCCTTCCTTTTCCAGAACCTGCACGACACGGACGCTCTGTTCCGCGTGGCGGAAGCCCCCGGGATGCACCGCATTGAGCGCCGCTTCCCCGGAATGGCCAAACGGCGTGTGTCCGAGATCGTGGCCAAGCGCAATGGCTTCGGTCAGATCCTCATTCAGATTCAGCGCCCGCGCAATCGTGCGGGCAATCTGGGACACCTCGAGTGTGTGCGTCAGGCGGGTCCGGTAATGATCGCCCTGCGCAGCGAGAAACACCTGTGTTTTGTCTTTCATCCTGCGAAAGGCTTTGGAGTGGAGAATCCGGTCCCGGTCTCTCTGGTAGACGGTGCGGATGTCACACTCCGGTTCATATCGGTCCCTTCCTCTGGAATTCCGGCTGTGCGCCGCATAAGGACTCAGCTCCTGAAATTCCCGTTCTTCAAACGATTCTCTCAAGTTCAAACGAAGACCACCTCTTTCCCGGTAATATGCCTGTAACAGTTCTTTTCATTGTCCTCCTATTTCCTATATTCGGTGCCCGATTCCGATTTCCTTTTTTATTTTTCAAATTTTTCAAATTTTTTCAAAAAAAGTGTTGACGTCTCACAATTCTGGTGCTATAATACATCTTGTCGTCAGCGAGATGACAAAAACTTAAAGAGCATGCGGAAGTGCTGGAATTGGCAGACAGGCCAGACTAAGGATCTGGTGGTCATTGCGATCGTGTGGGTTCAAGTCCCATCTTCCGCAGAATGAAAACCCTTGTGCATGCAAGGGTTTTTTCCTGCTCAAAAAAAATCAGAGGAAATTCCTTTCCGGATCCCTCTGATTTCTTATTTTTCTTTTTTTCAGAATTTTCTCTGCAATTTCTGTTTTTACAGGTTCGGTCTTACAATCTTCGGTGTATAGCCAGCCTCTTCCAGTGCTTTGACGATACGGTTCTTGTGATCGGTGCCGAATGCCTCCATTGTGATGCGGAGCTCTACTGCAGCACTTCTGTTCGTTGTGAAGAACTGGTTGTGGTCCAGTTTGATGACGTTTCCGTTCTCGTTTGCAATCACCTGGGAAACGCGTACCAGCTCGCCTGGTTTATCCGGCAGAAGAACAGATACAGTAAAGATACGGTCTCTCTGGATCAGTCCGTTCTGGATCACGGAAGACATGGTGATGACGTCCATATTTCCGCCGCTTAAGATCGAAACAATCTTTTTGCCCTTGACATCCAGATGCTTTAATGCAGCCACAGTCAGAAGACCGGAGTTCTCAACGATCATCTTGTGGTTTTCTACCATATCAAGGAATGCTACGATCAGCTCATCATCATCCACGGTAATGATCTCGTCCAGGTTCTGTCTTACATACGGGAAAATCTTGGATCCCGGTGTCTGTACTGCAGTACCGTCTGCAATTGTGCTGACAGGAGATACGGTCGTTACCTCGCCTTTTTCAAAAGAAGCCTTCATACAGGCTGCTCCGGACGGCTCAACACCGATGACTTTGATGTTTGGTTTCAGCAGTTTTGCCAGTGTGGAAACACCGGTAGCCAGTCCGCCTCCTCCGATCGGAACAAGGATATAATCTACGAGCGGAAGCTCCTGAATCACTTCCATAGCGATGGTTCCCTGGCCGGTTGCAACGGTCAGATCATCGAACGGGTGAATAAAGGTATAGCCATGCTCTGCTGCAAGCTCGTATGCTTTTGCACATGCCTCATCGTACACATCTCCGTACAGAACAACCTCAGCGCCGTAGCTCTGGGTACGCTCTACTTTGATGAGCGGTGTGGTAGTCGGCATTACGATGACAGCCTTTGCACCGTAGCATTTTGCCGCATACGCAACGCCCTGTGCATGGTTTCCTGCAGATGCGGTGATCAGTCCTTTTGCGCGCTCCTCTTCACTTAAGGTGCTGATTTTGTAATAGGCGCCGCGCAGCTTATAGGCGCCGGTCAGCTGCATATTTTCCGGTTTTAAGTAAACTTTATTTCCCGTCTGCTCGCTGAAATATTTGCTGTAAACCAGTTTGGTCTCCTGTGTTACTTTTTTTACGATTTCAGACGCTTCCTCAAATTTCGGGAGTGTCAGCATTTCTTCTGCCATAGTCTTTTCTCCTTGTTGTCTTTTTTAAGCATTCTCTTCGGATGTATGGAACAGTGCATTTACAAACTGGTCTGCATCAAATTTCTGTAGATCGTGGATGCTCTCGCCCACGCCGATGTATTTGACCGGAATATCAAGCTCGGACTGGATGGCAACGGCGATACCGCCCTTTGCAGTTCCGTCCAGCTTCGTCAGAATGATACCGGTGACATTTGCCACTTCTGCAAACTGTCTTGCCTGCTGCAGCGCATTCTGGCCCGTGGTACCGTCCAGCACCACCAGCGTTTCCAGGTATGCCTCTGGGTACTCTTTTTCCAGAATCCGGTAAATCTTGTGGAGCTCTTCCATCAGGTTCTTCTTGTTGTGAAGTCTTCCTGCCGTATCACAGATCAGCACATCCGCATTTCTGGCTTTTGCCGCTGCGACTGCATCGTATACGATCGACGCCGGATCTGCTCCATTCTGTCCGCCGATGATATCCACGCCGGCGCGGTGCGCCCACTCCGTGAGCTGCTCGCCTGCCGCTGCACGGAACGTATCTGCTGCCGCAAGAACAACCTTTTTGCCCTGATCCTTCAGAAGGCCGGCCAGCTTTCCGACGGAGGTCGTTTTTCCGACTCCATTGACACCGATCACCAGCACTACCGATTTCCGGTTTTCAAATTCATAGGCTGTATCGCCTACATCCATCTGTTTTTTGATGCTCTCGATCAGAAGCTGTTTGCACTCTGCCGGATCGGTAATGTGTTCTTCTGCCACCCGCTCTTTTAAGTGGTCAATAATTTTGGTCGTTGTATTGATGCCGATATCTCCCATGACGAGAATCTCCTCGATCTCCTCATAAAAATCGTCATCAATATTGGAATAGCCGCTGAAAATAGAATCAATTCCAGCTACAATGCTGTCTCGGGTCTTCGTCAGACCGTTGACAAGACGTTTGAAAAAGCCTACTTTCTCCTCCGCCATACCGTTCGCCTCCCTTTATCTTTTCTATCTTACTTCTTTCGTATTGTATCTTATTCGTTTCTATTTGTCCAGTTCTCCCTCGATCAAATCGACAGAAACAAGGGTAGAAACACCCTTCTCCTGCATCGTGATGCCGTACAGACGGTCTGCCGCCGTCATCGTACCGCGCCTGTGGGTGATGACGATGAACTGGGTATTTTTTGTCAGCTTATGCAGATACTGCGCAAAACGCGTTACGTTGGAATCGTCGAGCGCCGCCTCGATCTCGTCAAGTAAACAGAACGGGGACGGCTTCAAGTTCTGGATTGCAAAAAGCAGCGCAATCGCGGTCAGTGCCTTCTCGCCTCCGGAGAGCTGCATCATATTCTGCAGTTTCTTTCCCGGCGGCTGGGAAATGATGCGGATGCCTGCCTCGAGTACATCCGTGTCCTCCTCGAGCTCCAGCGTTCCCTTTCCGCCGCCGAACAGCTGGCGGAACACGCGGTCAAACTCTTTCCGGATCTCCTCGAATTTTTCCGTGAACTGCTTGCGCATACCGGCATCCAGCTCATCGATGATGCCCTGCAGTGTCTCCGCCGCTTTGACAAGATCGGTGTGCTGTGCATCAAGAAATGCGTGGCGCTCCGAAATCTCTTTGTACTCCTCAATCGCATTCACATTGACAGAGCCAAGTTTCCGGATCGCATCTTTTACTTCCAGCACACACCGCTTTAATTCACTGCGCTCCGGAATCTCCTCCATCTGGAACTCTCTTGCGTGGCCCGGTGTCACTTCGTACTCTTCCCAGAGATACGAGGTCTGTGCCTCTTTTGTCTCCTCCAGCTTTTCTTTCTGGCTGTTCAGACGGAAGCACTCTTTGTCCATCAGGGAAATCTGGTCGGAGAGCTGATCCCGCTTCTCGAAAAATTCTTTGTGATCTGCGCTTAATGCTTCTTTTTTCTCCTGCAGTTCCACAATCCGGCGGTCTTCCTCTTCTTTTGCCTGCACTGCTGCTGCAATCGTCTTCTGTATCTCCACGATGTCCTGCTGTTTCTTTTTGACATCGTCTTTTTCCTCCGCCGCTTTTTCCAGCATGGTGCGGCTTTCCGCTTCCAGTTTTCCCGTCTCTTCCTCAAGACGGCGGATGTTCTGGGCAAGGAATCCATCCTTCTGGGACAGATTTGCGTAATTTAACCGGATTTCTTCAAGATCCTTCGTATATTCTGCTTCCCGGCGGCGAAGCCCTGTAAGCGCCTCCTGCGCCTTCTGGATATTCTCCTGCAGCGTGCTTTCCCGCTCCACCGATTCCTGCATTTCCTGACCGATGACTTTCCGGTTCCGCTCAATCTCGGCGATCTGATTTTCAATCTCGAGACTCTCCTTCTGAAGCGCTTCAAAATCCAGACGGATTTCCGTCTTTTTCTCGCGCGCTTTTTCCAGATTCAGGCGCACCGTATTCTGCTCGATGTACTGCCGCTGCAGTTTTTCATTCAGCTCGGTGCGGAGATCACGGATTTCATTCCGCTTATTTTTCTTCTCTTCAAGTTCCTGCTGGATTTCCCGCAGTTCCTTCGCAAGACCCTGTACGCTCTTTTCGAGTTCCTCAATCTCACGCCGTCTTCCGAGCAGGTTGCTGTTGTTCCGGAACGAACCTCCTGTCATGGAACCGCCCGGGCTCAAGAGCTCGCCCTCGAGGGTTACCATGCGGAGCGTCTGACGGTATTTCCGCTGAATCACAATGGCATGGTCGATCGTGTCGACCACCAGCGTTCTTCCAAGCAGCTGTGCCACAAGGCCCTCATACACCGGGTCGTACGAAACAAGTGCATTTGCCACACCAAGCACACCGGTTTCTCTTGCCGCATCCTCATTCACCTGCGTTTTTTTCCCGCGCATACTGGTGAGCGGAAGGAACGTCGCACGGCCGAAATGGCCCCGTTTCAGGTATTCAATCAGGTATTTCGCCGTCGCCTCATTGTCGGTGACAATATTCTGAATGCTGCCGCCAAGTGCGGTCTCGATCGCCGTCTCGTACTTTTTCTCCGCCTGCAGAAGATCCGCCACAACGCCGTGGATGCCGGGATTCCGGTCTTTCTGCTCCATGACCTTCCGAATACTGTTTCCATAGCCGTCGTACCGCTCGGTGATGTTCTTTAAGGATTCGAGCCTTGACGCTTCTCTGTGGTAATTGGTCTGTCCGGCTTCCATCTCTTTCGTCTGGTTCGAGAGATCCGCCGTCAGCGCGGTAATCTTCTGATCTGCCTCCTGGTACTGCTGTTTCAGGCTGCTTACCGTCTCTTCGAGCGCTTCAAACGCGTTCTGCAGTTCTTCCATCTGCCCGTTCTGTTCGGACTCGCTCGTCTTTAAATGCAGCACCCTCTGGCTTAATTCTGCCTTTCGGATGCCGATCTGCTCGAGCATCGCATCGTAGCGCTGCATTTTTCCCTTCGTGGAACCCCGCTGGTTCAGAAGGCCGATGACTTCGCTCTTATCCTGTTCACTCTGCAGCTCGACTGCCTGGATCTGCTCCTGGCATTCCGAGAGAGCGGCCTCTTTCTCACTCTTTTCCGTTTCTGACGCAAGAAGTGCTTCATGAAGCCCGTCCTTTTCTGCCTGATATGTATTTTTTTCCGCCGTCTTTGTGCGGCTCTCCGCGCGGATCGCCTCCAGACGTTCTCTTAATGTGTCGCTGTTCCTCTCCGATGCATGAATCTGCTCGTTCAACACCTCGATCTGGTTTTCGAGCTGCTGGCGTTTCAGTGCATTCTCCCCCGCCTGATCGCGCGCAGAAAGAATCGTCTGGTCCAGTTTTTCCTGCTCCTGTTCCAGCTTTTCATACTCCTGCTTCGTATGCTCAAAAGCCTCTTTCGTGCTCTTTAACTGCTCTTCTGCAATCCGGTACCGGTCTTCTACTTTCGCGAGATCGTTCCGGATGCGCTCCATCTCGAGCAGAAACATATTGATATCGAGGATCTTTAATTCCTCTTTCTTCTTTAAATAAATCTTTGCCGTCTCAGACTGGCGTTCCAGCGGCTCTAACTGCCTTGTCAGTTCCGAGAGAATGTCGTTGACGCGCACCAGATTCTGCTGCTCTTCCGCCAGCTTCTTTTCGGTCACGGCCTTCCTTCTCTTGAATTTGACAATTCCTGCCGCCTCGTCAAACAGCTCCCGGCGCTCTTCCGGCTTACCGCTTAAGATCTTATCAATCTGACCCTGTCCGATGATGGAATAGCCTTCTTTTCCGATACCGGTATCGTAGAACAGCTCGTTGATGTCCTTTAACCGGCACGATGCACCATTCATCAGATACTCGCTCTCACCGGAGCGGTAGAGCCGTCTCGTCACCGTGACTTCCTCGAAATCGACATTCAGCTTGTGGTCGGAATTGTCAAGTGTAATTGCAACCGACGCGTAGCCGAGCGGCTTTCTCGTCTCGGTTCCGGAGAAAATAACATCCTGCATATTTCCGCCGCGGAGCTGCTTGGCGCTCTGTTCGCCGAGCACCCAGCGCACCGCATCGCCAACATTGCTCTTTCCACTGCCGTTCGGCCCTACAACGCCGGTAATACCGTCGTGGAACTGCAGAATGGTTTTGTTGGCAAACGACTTAAATCCCTGCATTTCAATGGATTTGAGATACATAATTCACCTACGCTTTTTTTCTGGCAAGAATTGCATCGTATGCCGCTGCCTGTTCTGCCGCTTTTTTCGTTCTGCCCTTTCCGGTACCGAGCGCTTTCTTTCCGACGCTGACCTGTGCCCAGAAGCTCTTGTCGTGATCCGGTCCCTCTTCTTTTAAGATGGTGTAAACAATCTCTTCATCCGTCTCACCCTGGATCAGCTCCTGCAGAATCGTTTTGCTGTCGTAGAAAAGCTGTTTGTGTTCGATATCGTTTAAGATATAGTTCAGAACGAACGTTTTTGCCGGTTCAAAGCCGCCGTCCAGGAAAATCGCACCGATCGTTGCCTCCATAGCATCCGAAACGATGGAATCGCGGTGACGGCCGCCGGTTGCCTCCTCGCCCTTTCCAAGGAGCAGAAAGCTGCCAAGGTCAATCTCACGGGCACAGAATGCCAGTGCCGGTTCACAGACGAGGCTGGCGCGTTTTTTCGTCATCTCGCCCTCCGGGAGACGCGGGAATGTCTTGTATAAAAATTCGCTGGATACAACTTCCAGCACGGCATCTCCTAAGAACTCCAGACGCTCGTTGCACTCCAGGCGCTCCATATGGTGCTCATTTGCGTAGGAAGAATGGCGCATCGCCATCTCCAGCAGTCCGAAATTCTGAAATTTATACTGGATCTTCTTTTCCAAATCCACGAGTTTATCAATATTATTCATAACCTGTTTTAAGCCTGTCCTTCCTCATAGTTACCGTTTGCAGGTGTTCTGCGGACGGTAACAAAGGGGCTGTCCTGTAGCAAACAGCCCCTTCGCCATTTTCTATTATTCTGCCAGTTTCTTTTTGATCGCTTCCACCGCATCCTCAACCGATACGATGTGCTCTGCTTCTTCTGCTTCGATCTGGATATCAAATTCTTCTTCAATTCCCATCACAATCTGAAATACATCCAGGGAATCCGCTCCCAGATCATCTGCAAAGGTTGTCTCCATGGTTACTTCATTCGGATCTACGTTTAATACATCCGCAATGATCTCCTGTAATTTTTCAAACTCCATCTTTCGCTGCCTCCCTGCTGCTCTTATAGTCTGCCAGATGCTCCTGCACTTTCTGCGGAATCTTCTCCTCGCTGAATGAAATGCACTGGAGAATGGAATTTTTAAATTCGTTGGCTTTTGAGCTTCCGTGCGTTTTTACAACGAGTCCTTTTAAGCCAAGCAGCGGTGCTCCGCCGTACTCACTGGCATCAAAAGACTTCAGTGTCTCTTTCAGCGCCGGTTTCACAAGAAGGGCTCCGATTTTACTGCGCAGAGATGTCATCATGCCCTGTTTTACCTTGGAAATCAGGGTCGCGCCGACGCCCTCATACAGCTTTAAGATAACGTTTCCGACAAACGCCTCACAGACAACAACGTCTGCGGCTCCGTTTGGAATTTCTCTTGCTTCGATACTGCCGACAAAGTTGATATACGGGTTTTCTTTCAGAAGCGGATACGTCTCTTTGACGAGCGCGTTTCCTTTTTCTTCTTCCACACCGATATTCACGATTCCCACACGCGGATTTTTAATGCCGACAACGTGTTCCATATAGATGGAACCCATCATGGCAAACTGCACCAGATGGGACGGTCTTGCATCAACATTCGCACCGCAGTCGATCAGAAGGGATACACCGTCTTTCGTCGGGATCAGCGGAGCCAGCGGCGGGCGCTCTACGCCCTTGATGCGTCCTACGATCGTCTGTCCGCCGACCAGGACTGCTCCGGTGCTTCCGGAGGAGACAAACGCGTCTGCCTCTCCGTAGCGCACTTTCTTCATGCCGACAACGATCGAAGAATCTTTTTTGTGGCGGATCGCATTGACCGGCGGCTCTCCCGTCTCAATGATCTCGGTTGCCGGAACGATCTCAACCCGCTCCTTCGGGTACGTATATTTCTGCAGTTCTTTTTCGATGACATCCACCTGGCCGACCAGCTGGACTTTGACACGTTCATCTGCGTTTACGGCCTCAACGGCACCTTTTACCGGCTCCACAGGCGCATAATCGCCGCCCATCGCGTCCACTGCAACTCTGACTAAGTCACTCATGTTTTTTCCTCTTTTCTCTTTTCTAAAGCGCGTTTGAAAACTCTTTTTCTTTCAAAAAACCGTTTTCAACCACGCTCTAAAAGCACTCATGCAAGTGCTGTATTAACTATACTAAACTCCTTTGCAAAAATCAAGCACAAATGCCCATCCGCGCTTTCTCCTGTATTCCAAAAAAAGCGGGTGGATTTATCTTTCCAAAATCCACCCGCTCTGTTTTATCTTATTTTTCTTAAGAAACCTTGACTCCGCTCGAATTCATCTCATGACCGTCTATGGTTGTATTCCGTGCCATGACACCGGTATCCGGATCCAGATAATATTCCTCACCATCCTGCGTGAACCAGCCGGTCTGCATCTGACCGTTGTCCGCCAGATAATACCATTCTTCTCCGCTCCAGTACCATCCTGTCACCATGTATGAATTTTCATCAAACACGTACCAGTAGCCGCCGATATTCTGCCAGGTATTGGTTGCATAGCTTCCATCATTATTCTGATACTGCCATCCGTTTTCATTCTGAACCCATTTCCCTGCCGGAATTACCGTAACTTCTGTTACCGTACTCGTCGCCATGGAAACGGTATTTCCAACCGTGTTTGTTGCCACAACGTAATAGTAATCTTTGCCCTCCGCCGAAGTATCGACCTGGTATGTCACTTCTGTTGCGCCTTCAATCGGCGTTCCTCCGCCGTTGGAATTTACGTTGTTCTTATACCACTGATATGTTACTGTGCCTTCTCCCGTTATTCCTGCCTCACAAGTCAGCTTTCCAGATGTATTTCCAACGGGAATCTGCAGGCTCTCCACCGGATTTACCGAAAAAACCGGCTTTTCCAGATTGGCATCTACATGAACAGCATCGCTGTCCTCTTTTGAAATATCTACACTGGCCGAAGACGAAACCGTCGTCTCAGTTCCCATCATTTTATCCATCAGACTGTCTGTGGAACATCCTGAGAGGAATACTACACTGCACATGCATGCTGCCAGAAATATGATTCGTCTATTCTTCATATGCTTTGCACTCCTTTTTTATAATTGTTACGAAAATGTTGCAATATTGTTTCAATTCTCACCGAGACCATTATAGCACATCACGACACACCACGTCAAATCTTTTATATGACGCTTCCAGACAACCCGCAGAGACAACAAAAAAGCCCCCGGTGACGGGAGCCTTTTGCTGCATTGCACATCGGAACTGATTCCGATTTATGAATATTAGTCCATTGCAACGACTTCTTTTTTGTTGTAAGAACCACAAGCTTTGCAAACTCTGTGCGGCATCATAAGAGCACCACATTTGCTGCATTTTACAAGGTTCGGAGCAGACATTTTCCAGTTTGCTCTTCTCTTATCGCGTCTTGCTTTGGAAGATTTATTCTTAGGACAAATGGACATAGTTACACCTCCTTAAATTTGCTGAATATATCTTTGATTGCAGCCATTCGGGGGTCTAGCCCTGTGGTATCACAATCACAGGTCTGAATATTCAGATTCGCACCACAACGGCTGCAGATTCCTTTACAGTCATCTTTACACAGCACTCGAATCGGCCATTGGACTATGAGCTCATTACGAACCAGTTCTTCCACATCGAGCTCGTCTCCCTCCACAAACGAAGAGTCCTCTTCTTTTTCCTCGCGTTCTTCCTCTGACAGATTCAGATCAATCTGCAGATCGAACTCGAGCTGGAATGGAATCGCTACCGGTGTCAGGCATCTTGCACATGGAATCTCCATTGTAAGGTCTGCACTGCCGGTGATCGTGATCACACGATTGCCTTCATGCGTAAGGCCAAGGATAACAGGATGTTTTTCGATTACCCGATAGTCCTGCCCGCCGATCGAAAAAGTTTCGGATGTAAGCGGAATTTCATACTTTTCGGACTTTCCGTCCTGCGTAAATAACTTGGTCAGACTGATTTTCATATTGTTCTCCTAATCACACTTTACCAATTATACCCGGGAAGGTAAGAATTGTCAACTGCTTTTTGAATTATTTTTTATTTTCCTTTTACTAACTCTACGGTCTCCTCGCAGATTGCGATTTCCTCGTTGGTCGGGATCACGCATGCTGTAATCTTGGAGCCTTCTTTGGTGATGATCTTCTCAACGCCACGGCAGTTATTTGCCTCAGAATCGAATTCCAGACCCATGAACTCAAATGCTTTGCAGATGGTCTCGCGAAGCGGAATTGCGTTCTCGCCAAGGCCTGCGGTGAAGGTGATCACGTCTACGCCGCCCATAGCTGCGATGTAAGAACCGATGTATTTGATAATGCGGTAAGCGTATGCTTCCAGACAGTTGATGGCATCCTGATTGCCTGCCTCTGCTGCTGCAGATACATCACGGTAATCGCTGGAGATGCCGGTCATGCCGAGCATACCGGATTTCTTGTTCAGAATGTTCAGAACCTCGGATACGGTCAGGTTCTCTTTGTTGCACAGATACTCAACAAAGGCCGGATCGATATCTCCGGAACGGGTTCCCATGATAACACCTTCGAGCGGGGTAAGACCCATGGAGGTATCTACACATTTGCCGTTCTTTACAGCCGAAAGAGAAGCACCATTTCCCATATGGCATACGATGATCTTCAGATCGTTGTAGTCTTTGCCAAGGAACTCTGCGGTTCTCTTGGATACGAATTTATGAGAAGTTCCGTGGAAGCCGTATTTACGGATTGCGTATTTCTCATAGTACTCTTTCGGAATACCGTACATATACGCTTTCGGAGGCATGGTCTGATGGAATGCGGTATCAAATACTGCTACGTTCGGAACGCCCGGCATCAGTTTCATGCAGGCATTGATTCCCATCAGGTTTGCCGGGTTATGCAGAGGACCGAGATCAGCGCACTCCTCGATAACTTTGATTACTTCGTCATCGATGATAACAGAGTTTGTGATCTTCATTCCGCCGTGCAGAACGCGGTGTCCGATGGCATCTACTTCTTCCAGGCTCTTGATGACGCCGCTCTTCTCGTTTACCAGAGCGTCCAGAACCATCTGGATTGCCTCTACGTGTGTCGGCATTGCTGCTTCTGTTACCTCTTTTTCGCCGTTCTTTGGCTCATAAACGAGGCGTCCGTCGATACCGATTCTCTCACAGAGTCCTTTTGCCAGGACGTCACGGTTATCGTAATTGATCAGCTGGAATTTCAGAGAGGAACTTCCGCAGTTTACTACTAATACGTTCATTTCTAAATTCTCCTATTTTAAAAATTCTTTTTAAAACTTCTGGCCGGCCTGTGTTCTCCGCAGCCGGCCAGAAAACCGCTTGTAATTGTTTTTTTCGTGCTTACTGTGCCTGGCACTGTACAGCAGTGATTGCTACAACACCAACGATATCCTCTGCGGAGCATCCACGGGACAGATCGTTGACTGGAGCTGCGATACCCTGCGTCATTGGGCCGTATGCTTCTGCTTTTGCCAGTCTCTGTACCAGTTTGTATCCGATGTTTCCGGCATCCAGATCCGGGAAGATCAGAACGTTTGCTTTTCCTGCTACTTTGCTGTCCGGAGCTTTGGATGCGCCTACGCTTGGAACGATAGCGGCATCAAGCTGCAGCTCGCCGTCGAGAGCGAGATCCGGGTTTGCTTCTTTTGCAATTCTGGTAGCCTCAACAACTTTGTCTACATCAGCATGTTTTGCACTTCCTTTGGAGGAGTGGGAAAGCATAGCAACTCTTGGCTCGTTTCCTGTCAGCATGCGGTAGGACTCTGCGGAAGACTCTGCGATTGCAGCCAGCTCTTCCGGATTCGGGTTCTGGTTCAGACCACAGTCACCGAATACGAATACACCGTCATCGCCGTACTCGCAGTCCGGAACTACCATCAGGAAGAATGCGGATACGAGTTTTGTGCCTGGTTTGGTCTTTAAGATCTGCAGGCATGGACGTAAGGTGTTTGCGGTAGAATGGCAGGCACCGGAAACAAGTCCGTCTGCATCTCCCATTTTAACCATCATAACGCCATAATATGTATAGTCATTCAGGATGGTCTCTCTTGCTTTCTCCGGAGTCATGCCTTTCTTTGCACGAAGCTCTACCAGCTTATCTACATAAGCCTGTGTTTTCTCGTTTTTCTCTGGATCTACAATAGTAGCTTTGGAGACATCCAGTCCCTCGCTGCCTTTCTTTACTGCCTCTTCGCTTCCGATGATGATCAGATTTGCAAGGTCCTCTTTCAGGATCTGTGCAGCAGCCTCATATGTTCTTCTGTCTTCTGACTCTGGCAGTACAATTGTTTTTTTGTCTGCTTTTGCTCTTGCTTTAATTGTGTCAATAAATCCCATGATCTTTTGACTCCTTTCGATAAATTTACTCGATATTCTCATTGTAGTACGCTTTTTGCCCTTTCGCAAGTATAAAATTCAAAACAACTGGACAAAAAATCCAAAACGGAGGAATTCTTGCATTCCTTTTCTGTTTTTGTTACGATAGGGCTATGTGATCCGCGGTTCCTCTCTGTTTGGAATCGTGCTATTTTTTTCGAAAGAAGGTACGTTTTATGACCATTACCGCAGTCATTGCAGAATATAATCCTTTTCATAACGGCCATGCTTATCAGCTGGCAAAAGCCAGGGAGCTGACCGGGGCGGACTATCTTGTCGTGATTATGAGCGGCGATTTCGTCCAGCGCGGCGCACCTGCGATTCTTGACCAACATGACCGTGCGGAGCTGGCGCTTCTTGGCGGCGCGGACCTTATCTTACAGCTTCCGTGTCACTTTGCACTCGGCAGTGCACAGCATTTCGCACGCGGGGCGGTATCGCTTCTTACTGCGCTTGGCTGCGTCGATTTTCTCTGCTTTGGCAGTGAATATGGAGACACGGCGCCGTTTCTGGAACTCGCTGATGTTCTGCTCCACGAGCCGGAGGAATACCGCGAGCTGCTCTCCGGTCTGCTTCGGAACGGACTTTCCTTCCCGACGGCGCGCGCACAGGCACTTTCCGCTTATTTTTCTGACAGCGCTTCCTTCTCTTCGCTTTCAAAAGAAGAACTTGATACCTTTTTAAAAGAACCAAACAATATTTTAGGCATTGAATATGTCCAGGCACTTCTGCTGTCACAAAGCCGCATCCGGCCGGTAACGATCCGCCGGGAGGGCAGCGGATACCACGAAGGAGCGCTTTTCACACATGCACTCCCTTCTGCTACAGCAATGCGGAATCTTCTTTTTTCCAATCCGCATAAGGATCTGGAACTGTCCGCGCTCGCCTCCTGCATGCCAGAAGCGGTCTTTCACGCTTTTCAGAATGCCGTCGCATCTCATGGACTGTTGACCGCCGATGATTTCAGCCTGCTCCTCGCCGCACGGCTCCTCACGGAGACGAAGGGATCTCTCTCCTCCTGTCTCGACCTCTCGCCGGATCTTGCCAACCGCATCCTCCGCCAGCGCCACGCATGCTCCTCATTTTCAGAATTCGCCATGCAGCTTAAAACAAAGGAAATGACGTATACCCGCATCAGCCGCGCCCTGATGCATCTGCTTCTGAACCAGAAAACATTGTACCCGGCCGGCTATAACCGTGTTCTCGGTTTCCGAAAAAGTGCCGGTGCATTGTTAAAAGAGATTAGAAGACGTTCTTCTCTGCCGCTCATTGCCAAGGCAGCCGACGCCCCGCGGCTTCTTACCGGCGATGCACTTGCCGCCTTTGAGAGCGATATACAGGCCTCTCTTTTTTACGAGACTGTCCGTTCTCACAAAACAGGGACACAGTTCGTCCATGAATACACAAAAAAGCTGGTTCTGTTATAGAACCAGCTTTTTTCCAGCATCAGCATCTGCTTATATCGCAAACGGTGAAAACTGCGTACCTTTTTATCAGTTTCTATTTGTGCCATAATTATAGCTATCCTCTTAATTAACGCAAATTCCAGATGCATGGAACCACCCTTTGCAATCATTCGTGCTTATTGTTTCTAAGGCCGCTTTTACAGCCTCAGGTAATTCAGCAGCAACACGGCCTTTCCTCTTTCTGAGAAAGGATTTCATTTTTGACCACATTTTTTCAATAGGGTTCAAATCTGGACTGTATGGTGGCAAATATAGATAGGAGATCCCCGCCTTGCCTAAAAGTTCCGTCACTATTTTGGCATGATGAGAACGCATGTTATCCATGATTACAACATCGTCTTTCTCAAGGCTCGGTATCAATTGTTTTCCAATATATTCACGAAATCGCTGTGCAGTTGTTCCACCTTGGTACGTAGTATATACCAGACTGCCGTTAAGCCGGATGGATGACAAACCAGTTGTTCCTGCAGGCGTGTTTATCGGGGTAGCATCCATGGCACGTTTCCCATGTACTGCATGTGCATAGTGTCTTGTGAGGTTTGTATTAATACCGCTTTCATCGAGATATATTTGATGTTCTGCATTTGCACCAGATATAGTTTCTATCCACTGACTGCGTTTTCTCTGCACATCGGGAACGCTCCTGTTCTTTTGCATGCAAAGACTTTTTCTTATAAGTATAACCTTGCTTTATCAGAAAACGCCTGACGGCTTCATCGCCTACAGGTAAATGAAGCGTTTCGACAATCTCCTTC
>OHUT01000538.1_pt1 | contig 15222 bp, 14 predicted proteins | sample 1579321 | NCBI WGS metagenome assembly OHUT01 (sample SAMEA3882514, study PRJEB24775) | human gut metagenome | biome: human-associated habitat; feature: intestine environment; material: feces | place: Netherlands | collected 2009/2010
CTTTGGTTATATAAATGACCCGTCAGCACTGTTTTGTGGTCTGATAGATCAGTCAAGCAAGACCATTTGGGTCTTTGATGAAATGTATCAGCCGGGCATGAGTAATGAAGCCATTGCCGAACAAGTTCAGCGGATGGGATATGTGAAAGAGAAAATCACAGCCGATTCAGCAGAACCAAAAAGCATTGACCGCTTGCGTGAACTGGGTCTGAAAGGAATCAGGAAAGCAAGGAAGGGCAAGGATAGCATCAACAACGGCATTGACTTCATTCAGGACTATCACATTATCATTCACCCAAGATGCGTGAATTTCATCACAGAGATCAGCAACTATCAATGGGACAAGGATGCCAAGACGGGTAAGAAACTGAACCGCCCTATTGATGATTTCAACCACCTGATGGATGCAATGCGTTATGCGATTGAACAGATGGCAAAAGGTGATGCCTTTAGTTTTGATTAAGCAATTACCGGGTAGAATACACGGTGTCAGCAGCCGTTTCTTTTTGGACGGTAGGAAAAGGTTGTCAAATGCTTACTCCGGGGCGGTTGCAATCGGTGACCGCCTATGACACCTGTATAACTACTTTTTGAGATATTAGAAACAAATTAGTAACACATACCCTTGGAAACATAGTGTTTTCAGGGGTTTTGATTTTATTATGCAATGAAAGGGGTGAATTGAACAGTGTTCAGTTCCTTTGTGGATGCGATAACGCTAAAACTTAGCAATTTCATACTGGAAGGGGCAAAGTCACACATGACCGACTTGGAATTTCTTGAAAAAGAAATCCTTGCTTGGAAATGTTCACCCCGTAGGATGATGCAGATTAAGGGATTTCTGTATTATGACGGTGACCATGATGTGATTCACCGCAAGCGTACAATGATAGGTGAGGACGGCAAACTTGAAGTTGTTGAGAACTTACCAAACAACCGTATTGTTGATAACCAGTATGCAAAAATGGTGAATCAGAAAGCCAATTACCTGTTCGGCAAGCCGTTTACATTAAACGGTGACAATGAACAGTACATTGAACTGCTGAAAAAGGTATTTGACAAGAAGTTCATGCGAACATTAAAGAGTGCGGGCAAAGCTGCATACAATGGCGGTATTGCTTGGCTATATCCTTACTACAATGACAGGGGGGAATTTGCTTTCAGGCTTTTCCCCGCTTATGAGATTTTGCCGTTTTGGAAAGATTCTGAACATACTGAACTGGATTTCTTCATCAGACTGTATGTGTCAGTTGCTTATGATGGCACACAACGCAAGTACATTGAAAAGGTTGAATTGTATGATCTGACAGGTGTTCACCTGTTCATACTGGATGGTTCAAAACTGATACCTGATGTTGTGAACAATGACACCGCTGATTTCCCACACGTTACAATGACGGATGCAGCCGGGAATGTGCAGATGTTCAACTGGCAGCGTGTCCCCCTGATTCCATTGAAAGCCAATGAACAGGAAACACCGCTGATTAAAAGGGTCAAGTCCTTACAGGACGGTATCAATGTGATGCTGTCAGACTTTGAAAACAATATGCAAGAGGATGCAAGGAACACTATTTTGGTGTTGAAGAACTATGACGGTACTAATTTGGGTGAGTTCAGAAAGAACCTTGCAACCTATGGTGCAGTAAAAGTCAGATATGACGGTGACACCAAAGGCGGGGTTGAAACCCTTGAAATCACGGTCAATGCAGACAACTACAAGATTATTGTGGAAATCTTCAAGAAAGCACTGATTGAAAATGCAATGGGTTATGATGCCAAGGATGACAGACTTTCCGGCAATCCTAATCAGATGAACATTCAGTCAATGTATTCTGATATTGATACAGATGCCAATGATACAGAATCAGAAGCACAGGCAACAATGGATGATATTCTTTGGTTTGTCAACTGTCACCTTGCCAATTCAGGACAGGGTGACTTTGAAGGTCAGGAAAATGACATTGATGTGATATTCAACCGTGATATGCTGATGAATGAATCAGAAATCATTGACAACTGCACCAAGTCACAGGGTCTTATTTCTGACGAAACAATCATTGCTAATCATCCTTGGGTGGATGACCCACAGGCAGAAATGGAACGCCTGAAAAAGCAGAAGGAAGAAGCACAGAAAGAAATGCTTGCACAGTATGACCCGTTTGGTACACAGAATGATGACCCTGACAATAAAGGTGACCCGTCACAGGGAAGTCAGGGCGGTGAAGTAGATGAATAACGGTGAATACTGGCAGAAGCGTTTTGAACTGCTTGAACAGGCAGCACACCAACAGGGGGTTCAGTGTTATGCAGATATTGAAAAACAGTATCGACAGGCACAGAAGCAACTTGAAGGTCAGATTGCTGCATGGTATCAGCGTTTTGCATCTAACAACGGGGTAACCCTTGCAGAAGCAAAGCGGATGTTGAACGCAAAGGAACTTGCTGAACTGAAATGGGATGTAAACCAGTATATTCAGTACGGTCAGGAAAATGCAATCAATGGCACTTGGGTCAAGCAACTTGAAAATGCATCTGCAAGATTCCATATCAGCAGACTTGAAGCCTTGAAGTTGCAGAACCAACAGAGCATTGAAGTCATGTTTGGAAACCAACTTGACAGCATTGACAGCACAATGCGGAATGTTTACAAGTCCGGCTATTATCACACAGCCTATGAAATTCAGAAGGGTGTGGGTATTGGTTGGGACTTTTCCGCACTGGATGACAAGCAGATCAGCAAGGTCATCAATAAGCCTTGGGCGGTTGACGGCAAGAATTTCAGTGAAAGGATATGGGGCAACCGTCAGAAGTTGGTCAATGAACTGAACAACACCCTGACACAAAACATCATCTTGGGAAAAGACCCACAAAAAGCCATTGATGAAATTGCCCGGAAGATGAACACTTCCAAGACCAACGCCGGGCGGTTGGTAATGACAGAAGAAGCCTTTTTCAGTTCCGCAGCACAAAAGGACTGCTTCACAGAACTGGATGTTGAACAATTTGAGATTGTGGCAACACTGGATTCCCACACTTCGGATATATGCCGGGGAATGGACGGCAAGCACTTCAAAATGTCAGAATGGAAGGTTGGGGAAACTGCCCCACCTTTTCATGTTCATTGTCGTTCAACCACTGTACCGTATTTTGATGATGAATTTGATGCAGTTGGTGAACGTGCTGCCCGTAATGAAGAAACAGGCAAGACCTACTTTGTACCGGGCAATATGACCTATAAGGAATGGGACAAGGCTTTTGTTCAGGGTGACAAGTCAGACTTGCAAGAAATAAATCCTGATGATACAATCAAGACAGAAGAACAGAATTTTGATATTGAAGGAAACACCACTAAGTTGAAGGGTGCAATGAGTGATAAAGATTATGCTGAATATTTGGCAAGATTGAATAATCATTCAAATGATAATGTTAAGAAACTGTATTCTTCTTATGCAGATAAGATTGCGGGAGTTAAAAAGGCATCAAGTGGTGCATATACACCCGCATCAAATAGTCTTACCTTTTCTTATCCTGATGAAAGGTATATTCAGAATGGAAAAGATAAGTATTCAACAGTAGCACATGAATATGGTCATTTCTTTGATGCACAGGCACAATTTAGTGATTTGCATTTCAATGAGATAGACACAGTTAAAAATAATTTGAATTATACTAAGTCACGCTTTACTAACAGGGCAAGTTCCAGTGATGAATTTCTTGCAGCAGTAAGAAAAGATAAGCAATTCTTGCGTGATACATTGACAGATGAAATCAAGAAAGAATTGCGGTTACATGATGCAAGTGACGGTGTTCAGGATGCCATTGATGGGTTACTTTGGGAAAGAATTGGATGGGGTCATGGTGATAAATATTACAATAGACTGTATCATTCAATCAAACAGATGAAGGAACATAAGGGACTGCAACAGGCATATAAAGATTTAGGTTATGATGTAAGTAATTTATCAAAGGTTGTTTCTATTTGCCGTGATTATGAATCTGCATCTGAAATGTGGGCGAACATAATGGCAGCAGAAGTGAATGGTGGTGAAGCACTGGAATATGTGAAAAAGTATTTACCAAACAGTTATGCAGCGTTGATTGAAATTCTGAAAGGGGTGAAATGATATGGATGAAAAATTGAATAAAGCATTGGAAGATTATGAAAGAAAATTCAATGACGGTTTCCCAATGTTTCAAATGAGTGCAGAATCCCCTGATAGAATTATTGAAATCATTGGTAACTGCATAAAGAACAATAAGGACGTATATGATAGTGGTTACTTATCATTAGATGATGACATCATATATTAAACACATGAGAAGCACGGTCAAATAGCCGTGCTTTTTTCATACCTTAACAAGTTATCAATAGACCTGTAATAATTGCTATATGGCGATTATATGAGGTCAGAAAGGGGGATAAAAGGCACATGAAAACGTACACAATGAGAAAGGCATGGTGATCCTGATTATCTCCCGGCTACTGGGTCAAGTAGCACATAGAAAAGGCATCCGGCAACGGGTGTCTTTTTTCTTGCGGGTTGTCAAGCGTAAACCGAACAAAACCAATCAATCATGTGGGAGTAACCCCGTATAAAAACGTATTTGAAAGGATGGTATAGAAATGACAAGAAAACAGTTAGAGGATTTAGGACTTACCAAGGAACAGGCTGATTCAGTAATGAAAATCAATGGTGATGACATTGAGAACGCAAAGGGTACTGCTTCAACAGAAATCAAGAACTTGCAGACAGAGGTTGAAGGACTGAAAACACAGGTCGGTGACCGTGACAAGCAGTTAGAAACCCTGAAAGCATCTGCCGGGGACAACGCTGATCTGAAAAAGAAGATTGAGGACTTACAGACTGAAAATGCCACTGCCAAGGCAACCCATGAATCTGAACTGAACCAGTTGAAAATTGATTTTGCGGTTGAAAAGGCACTTACTGGTGCAAAGGCAAAGAACATCAAAGCTGTCAAAGCCTTACTTGAACTTGGAGAAGCCAAACTTGACAAGGACGGAAATGTCAAGGGACTGGATGAACAGATCGAGAAGTTAAGAAATGGTGATGACACCAAGTTCCTGTTTGAAGCACAGAAGCAGCAGAAACAGCAGCAGAATTTCAAAGGTTTTCAGCCGGGAGCATCAGGGGAAAAGAAACCGGGTGAGGGTGAAACGGTCGATTTCTCAAAAATGAGTTATGACGAACTTACCGCTTACATGGAAGCAAACCCGGATGCACAGATTTAATTTGATGAAAGGAAGGTAATCGAAACATGGCAAAATTTGATGCTAAAAGTTTTAATGAAAAGGCGTTCGGTAAGTACATGAGTGCTATTCCGAACGTGAAACTGAACAAGTTACGTGAATCCCGTGCAATCGTTGGTGATGCAAGATTACGTGACACTTTTGTGAATAACTCACAGACTGGCACTGTTTACGCAGTGTTACCGTTCTTTGGTCTGCTTTCCGGCACACCGCAGAACTATGATGGTGTTGACAATGTTACACCGGGTAAGACTGACACCTATGAACAGGGTGTTTTCACCTATGGCAGAATGAACGGTTGGACAGAAGCAGATTTCAGTTATGATGTAACTGGTGGTACTGACTTCATGGCAAACGTAAGAAATCAGATCAATGACTACTGGAACGGTGTGGATCAGGATGTTATCCTTGCAATCTTAGAAGGTGTCTTTGGAATGAAGGACACTGGCACGGGTGACATTAAGAAAGCCAATGCAGCGTTTGTTGAAGCACACACCTATGATATTGCACATGCGGGTGCTGAACATACTGATGATACTATGAAGATGGATGCAACAACCCTGAACAGTGCAATTCAGAAGGCTTGCGGTGATAACAAGCAGAAGTTCAAGTTGGTTTACTGTCACAGTGCAGTTGCTACCAACCTTGAAAACCTGAAACTGCTTGCATACTTAAAGTATACAGATGCACAGGGCATTGAGCGTGATCTTGAAATGGGTACTTGGAACGGCAGACTGGTCATCATTGATGATTCTTTACCTACTAAGGTTGTTGAAGCCGTTGCAGAGGACACAAGCAAGGGAATCAAGGCACAGGATGCGTACACGGAGTACACAACCTATATCCTTGGTGAAGGTGCTATTGGTTTTGAGGATGTAGGTGCAAAAGTGCCTTATGAAATGGTTCGTGATGCTAAGACAAGGGGCGGTGAAGATACACTGATTTCCCGTAAACGTCACGCTGTTTCTGTTGCGGGTGTTTCTTATACCAAGGCATCACAGGCAACAAATTCCCCTACCAATGCGGAATTAAAGACTGGTAAGAACTGGTCACTGGTTGCATCTGATACCAAGGCTATTGAGCATAAGGCAGTACCTATTGCCCGTATCATTTCCCGTGGATAATTTCTGATCTGAAAGGGTGGTTGCAATGTTTGATACTGATACAGTAAAAGAACGGTTGAAATCATTCGGTTATGAGGTCAAGGCAGATGATGAATTTGTCTTGACCTTTTGCGTTGAGAAAGTACGCAGCACAATCAAAAATGAAATCAACTGGAATGATGTGCCGGAAGGACTGGAACACATTGCCGTTGATATGGCGGTGGGTGAATTTCTTCTTTCCAAGAAAACCTTTGCACCTGATGACCTTACCGGGTTTGATTTAGAATATGCTGTCAAGCAGATTCAGACAGGGGACACCAACACGGTTTTTGCAACTGGTGAAGGTTCAATGACCCCTGAACAAAGACTGACTTCTTTCATCAATTACCTTTTATCCTATGGAAAGGCTGAATTTAATTCATTCAGGCGTATCAGATGGTAAAGCAGATTCAGGCAGCACAAAAGGCTGCAAGGAAAGCCATTGAAGCAACCTATTTTGGTACTTTGACGGTGACAGAACTGCAAAAGGTAAAAAATGAGAAGTCAAAACTTATGGAAGAATCAGAAGTTGTAGTCTTACAAGACCAACCGTGCAGATTATCTTTTGAAAAACTGCAAACAGCAATTCAGTCAGAATCAGCAGCAACGATCACGCAAAGCACAAAGTTGTTCGTTTCCCCGGATGTAACCATCAAGGCGGGGTCAAAACTGACAGTAACACAGGACAATGTGACCACGGACTACACCCGCAGCGGTGTCCCTTCCACATACCCAACGCATCAGGAAATTACACTTGAACTGTTCAAGGAATATGCGTAAATGGGTAGAATGGGAAGATTTGACTGCAAAGGTCTGAAAGACTTTCAGCAGCAGTTGGGAAAGTTGCAAAATCCTGATGACTTTGTGGAATTGTGTGCAAAGGAACTTGCTGCCCGGTTGCTTCGCATGGTGGTCAAAAGAACACCTGTCGGACAGTACCCGGCAAGTTCAGGAAAAAAAGGCGGTACATTAAGGCGTGGTTGGACTGGTGAAAAACGTGCATCAGCACAAGGGTATGCAGACAGCCTGACGGTGAATCATTTTGGTGACACCTATGTCATTGAAATTGTGAACCCGGTTGAATACGCATCTTATGTTGAGTACGGACACAGGACAGCCAATCATTCAGGATGGGTCAAGGGTCAGTTTATGATGACCATATCTGAACAGGAATTACAGAGAATTGCCCCAAAGGTGCTTGAAAACAAAATCAAGAAATATTTAGGGGGACTTGGTAAATGATAAATTCAATAGTTGAAGCAATCAGTTGTTCCCTGAACAAAGAATTTGGGGATGATTATGAAATCCACAATGAAGAAATCAAGCAAGGTTTGAAAGAGCCTTGTTTTTTTATTGCTTGCTTGAACCCAAACAACAACCTTTTCCTTGGCAAACGGTATGAACGTACCAATCAGTTCTGCATCCAGTATTTCCCACAGTCTGCAAAGAAGCAGCGGGAATGTGCTGATGTGGCTGAAAGAATGTATGACTGTTTGGAGTATATCACAACAGACGGTGATACCAAGCCAATCAGGGGTTCAAAAATGAATCATCAGGTGGTTGACGGTGTTCTGAATTTTTTTGTCAATTATGACTTTTTCACGGTCAAGACGGAAGATCAGACACCAATGGAAACTATGACGGCAAGCACGGATGTGAAGGAAGGTGGTTGATTATGGCAGCAAAAAAGACAACAACGGGAACTGCTACAAGGTCTGAACAGACTGAACCAATGTTCAGCAAGGAACAGATTCTTGCATCTGCCCGTTTTGCAAACAGAAGGGACTTGGTGGATGCCCTTCTTGATGAAGATAAAAGTTACACCATGAAAACCGTTGACAATTTAGTTGAAAAATACATGAAAGGACAGGTGAAATAGTATGGCTTTAGGTGGTGGTACATTTACCTCACAGAACAAAGAACTGCCCGGTGCTTATATCAACTTTGTATCGGCTGCATCCGCATCCGCTGCATTGTCTGATAGAGGTATCGCAACAATGCCCCTTGAACTTGACTGGGGTGTTGAAGGGGAAGTTTTTGAAGTGACCAATGAAGATTTTCAGAAGAACAGCCTGAAACTTTTTGGTTATGCCTTTGACAGTCCTAAGATGCTTGGTCTTAATGATCTGTTCATGGGTGCAAAGACCTTATACGCATACCGTCTGAACGGCGGTGGTGATAAGGCAGCGAACACATACGCAACTGCAAAGTATTGTGGTGTTCGTGGTAACGATTTGAAGATCGTGATTCAGAAAAATGCAGATGATGCAAGCAAGTATGATGTTACAACCTACTTCGGTACGGTCAAGGTTGACACACAGACAGTTGCCAAGGCTGCTGATCTTGTGGCAAACGATTATGTGACATTCAAGGCTGCTGATCTTGCTGTTACTGCCGGAACACCTTTAACTGGTGGTACAAATGGCACGGTTGACGGCACTGCACATCAGGCTTACTTGGATAAAATCGAATCATACACCTACAACACTATGGGCGTTGTGGTTACTGATGATGTTACCAAGAAGTTATATGTGGCTTTCAACAAGCGTTTGCGTGATGAACTTGGTATCAAGTTCCAGTTGGTTGTTTACAACCTGTCTGCTGATTATATGGGCGTTATCAGTGTGAAGAACAAGGTAACAGATACAGGATGGTCAGAAGCAGCACTTGTGTACTGGGTAACTGGTGCAGAAAGCGGTTGTGCGGTCAATAAGTCTTGTCAGAACAAGAAATATGACGGCGGTTTCACCGTTGATACCAATTACACACAGAATGAGTTAAAAGCAGCAATCAAGGCGGGTGAGTTCACTTTTCATAAGGTCAACGGCGTTGTCCGTGTACTTGAAGATATTAACTCTATGGTGACCACTTCGGACACTTGCGGGGATGTATTCAAGGACAATCAGACGATCAGAGTTATTGACCAGTTAGGAAATGATGATGCAGTTCTTTTCAACACTAAGTATCTTGGTGTTGTTCCAAACAATGCATCAGGCAGAACTTCCCTTTGGTCTGACTTGGTGAAAATCCGTACACAGTTACAGGAACTTGGTGCTATTGAAGGGTTCACTGATTCTGATGTTACGGTTGCACAGGGCGATTCCAAAAAGGCGGTTGTGATTACATCAGCAATCACCGTTGTGAACGCTATGGGTAAACTCTATGAAACAGTTACGGTTGCGTAAGAAAGGGGTGAAATAAAATGCCGAATGTAACAATGAAAGCAAGGGACACTATTGCAGCAAAACTTGCTGAATGTTTTATCACAATCGGAAGTAGAAGATACAACTTCATGCAGATGATTGATATGGAAGCAAAGGTTGAGAAAACCAAGACTACTGTTCCCCGCCTTGGTGCAATCATGGCGGGTCATAAGTCATGTGGTATGGAAGGTACTTTTTCCGGCACGGCACACTATAACCAGTCAGTTCTTCGTCAGGCATTACTTGACTATAAGAACACTGGTGAAGATGTGTATTTTGAAATGCAGATCACCAATGATGACCCAACCAGTGATGCGGGCAGACAGACGATCATTTTCTATGACTGCAACACTGACGGCGGTGTGTTAGCAAAATTTGATGCTGACGGGGAATACCTTGATGAAGAGATTGAAGGAACATTTGAGGACTTCTCAATGCCTGAATCTTTTGCAAACCTCACGGGTTTTCTTACTAACTAAGTAACAGAACCCCTTGTGTGGCTTTTATATAAGGTCATATAAGGGGTTTTTTCTATTCTTTGATAAACAGAAGGGAGAACAACAAAATGTCAAAATTTAGTGCATTTATGAAAGCGAATAAAAAGGTAAAGGAAAATGAAAAGTTTGCACCTACTGCTTCACTTCTTGGTTCAGACGGAACACCTGTTAGATGGGAGTTCAGACATATCAGTTCCAAGGAGAATGAAGAACTTCGTGATGCAAACACCATTGAAGTTCAGGTGACAGGCAAGCCGAACTTATTCAGACCAAAACTGATTACTTCAAAGTACCTTATGGCAATGATCGTGAAGTCAACAGTGTTTCCTGACCTTTACGATAAAGAGTTACAGGACAGTTACGGTGTGATGACCCCGGAAGATTTAGTCTATGCAATGGTTGATGATGCCGGGGAAATGCAGGACTTCCAGTTATGGATGCAGAAGTTTCAGGGATTTACCAAGTCACTTGATGAAAAGGTTGATGAAGCAAAAAACTAATTGAAGAAGGGGACGGTGAAGCAAATTATGCTTACTATGCCCTTCTAAAACTTCACATTCTTCCATCAGTGTTCTTGGCTATGGATGAACAGGAAAAAGCCTTTGTGATTGCTTCAATCAAGTTGAAAGCAGAGCATGACAAGAAGGAAAAGAAAAAGGCAGAAGCAAGGGCAAAGAAAAAACACTAAGAAAGGACGGTGAAACAGGTGTCATCTATTCAGACAGGTATTGAACTTAATGACCAATTCAGCGGAGTGTTGAACAACATCATCAGTTCAGTGAACCTTGCCGTGTCTGCAATGTATGATATGCAGCAGTCAATGAACGCTGATATTGATACAAGCAGTATTGAAGGGGCAAGGGATGAAATCAATCAGGCAACCGCTGCCATTGAAGCAATGAATCAGGCAGCAAGCCGACAGACCGCACCTGATATTGCACCGCCTGTTGTGGATGGTGGAAATCAAGAACCGATTCCTGTACCTGTTGACCCGGTACTTCCTGACCCTTTGGTTGAAAATCCTGAACCAATCAGACCTGAAATTCAGCCAAACGCACCGCCTGACCCTGAACCCGTAGAAATCCCGGTCACATGGAACACTGACGGGGTGGATGTGTTCACAGGAACAGGTGTTGAACGATTTCAGCAAGAAGTTCAGAGTGCAAACGATATGTTGAACACACTGAACACCACACAGGCAAGGATTTCACAGACCGCACAGGGAATGGATATACTGCCGGATGCAGCAGTTCAGGATATGAACACCATGCAACAGCGGTTATCTGCAATTCAGCAGCGGATTCAGCAGATTGAGAACAACCCGGTAAATGTTGGGGCAGACAATGCAAATGCAGAACTGGAACAGTTGCGTATGCAGTTGAATCAGGCTATTCAGGAACAAAATTCACTGAATCAGGCAATGCAGAACATGGATGTTTCTGCTGCCAATGATGCCTATTTGCGTTTGTCACAAACTGTTGGCAACACAGAAAGGTACATCCGTGACAATGTGGATGAACAGGGGCGTTTCAATCAGGAAATTTCAGCCGGAACACAACAGGCAAATGAACTGACCAATACCATCAAACGGGCAGTTGCAGCCTATGTCAGTATTCAGTCAGTTGGGAAAGCACTGAACATTTCAGACGAACTTGTTCAGACAACATCCCGTTTAAACATGATGAATGACGGGGTTCAGACAACTGCTGAACTTGTCAACATGGTATATGCAGCGGCACAGGATGCAAGGGGTTCATTCGGTCAGATGGCTGATGTTGTTGCCCGTTTTGGTAACAACGCAAAGGATGCGTTCAGCAGTTCAGAAGAAGTTGTTGCTTTTGCTGATCTGATTCAAAAACAGATGACGATTGCCGGGGCAAGTACCCAAGAAGCAGCAAATGCAGAATTGCAGTTATCACAGGCACTTGGTTCAGGTGTCCTTCGTGGTGATGAATTGAACAGTATCTTTGAACAAGCACCTAACCTGATTCAGAACATTGCAGACTATCTTGATGTTCCAATCGGTAAGATCAGGGAAATGGCAGCGGATGGGGAACTTTCCGCTGATGTAGTCAAGGCAGCAATCTTTTCTGCTGCTGATGACATTAACAGCAAATTCAATGAAATGCCTATGACTTGGGGGCAGATGTGGCAGTCAATGCAAAACACCGCACTGATTGCATTTCAGCCTGTTCTTCAAAGACTGAACGATTTAGCCAATAGTGAAGCATTTCAGACCTTCATTCAGGGTGCTATTGAAGCAATGGCAACCCTTGCGAATATCCTTCTGAATGTGTTTGAAGTAGCCGCATCCGTTGGAGCATTTATCGGTGATAACTGGTCAATCATTGCACCAATTATCTATGGTGTAATTGCTGCATTAGGGGCATATTTGGCAATCATGGGAATTGTCAACGCAATTACTGCAATTTCAGCAGCCATTGATGCGACAAAGGCAGCAGCAGATGCACTTGCAGCCGGACAAACATTTCTTTGGACGGTACAGCAGTATGGATTGAACGCAGCACTTGCGGCGTGTCCGATCACATGGATTATTGTGCTGATTATAGCACTTATAGCAATAATTTTTGCCGTATGTAATGCGATTGCAAAAATGACAGGTATTGCAAATTCAGGGTTCGGTGTGATTACTGGTGGTGTGAACGTGGTGATTCAGTTCTTCAAGAACTTGGGTCTAACCGTGGCAAACATTGCCTTGGGTATTGGAAACGCCATTGCAGCACTTGCATCCAATATGATGACGGCATTTCACAATGCAATCTGTTCTGTTCAGTCATGGTTTTACAACCTGTTAAGCACGGCACTTTCAGTCATTGAGGGTATTTGTTCAGCACTGAATAAGTTACCGTTTGTTGAATTTGACTATTCAGGCATTTCATCCGCAGCGGATGACTATGCAGCCAAAGCAAGTGAAGCAGCCGGAAACAAAGAAGATTACCAGTCAATCAGTGATGCGTTCAATGAAGGTTTTACAACCTTTGATGCATTTCAGGACGGTTGGGCATCAGATGCGTTCAATGCGGGTGCAGCATGGGGTGACGGTATTGCTGATAAGGTTTCAAACTTTAGTCTGTCGGATGTATTTGGTCAGACAGATATTCCTAATGTGGGTGATTACACATCAGGGTTCAATGATGCAATAGCAAATTCAGGCGTGGGTGACAGCATTGGAAACATTGACGATAACACAGGCAAAATCAAGGATTCTTTGGAAGTATCAGAAGAAGATTTGAAGTATTTGCGTGATATTGCAGAACAAGAAGCAATTAACAGATTCACAACCGCTGAAATCAATGTTGATATGTCAGGTATGCAGAACACAGTGAACAGCGGTGATGACATTGATGGTTTTATGACCAAACTGACAGATTCAGTCAATGAAGCGGTAGACAATATGACGGAAGGGGTGCATGAATAAATGACAAGAAGCGGATATGAAATGTATTTTGACAAATGCCTTTTTCCTGTCACCCCTGAAAAAATCAGTATCAAAATCAATGGTAATAACAAAACGGTCAACCTGATAAATGAAGGTGAAATCAATATCCTGAAAAAAGCCGGGTTGACCGACATTGAATTTGAAGCAGAAATCCCGCAAGTAAAACATCCTTATGCGGTGTATAAGAATGGTTTCAAAGAAGCGGGATATTTCTTTGATATTTTTGAAGGGTTGAAAACAGGCAAAAAGACATTCCAGTTCATTGTATGCAGAAAGACCCCGGTGGGGAAAAAACTGCTGAACACGAACATGAAGGTATCTTTGGAAGATTACAAAATTTCAGAGGATGCCAAGAACGGGTTTGACTTCAAAGTCAAGTTCAATCTGAAACAGTACCGGGACTATGGAACAAAGACAGTCAACATCAAAATTGCTGCATCCAAGCCAAAGGCAAGTGCAGAGCCTAAGCGGGAAACCAACAATTCACCCGCCCCGGCAGCAGCACAGACCTATACGGTTGTGCGTGGTGATTGTTTGTGGAACATTGCAAAACGGTTTTACGGCAGCGGTGCAAAATACACCGTGATCTACAACGCAAACAGGGGTGTCATTGGTGGCAACCCTAACTTAATTTATCCGGGACAGGTTTTGACCATTCCGGCAGCATAAGAAAGGGGTGTTGTTCAATGTACGTTGAACTACTGGTTGGGAATGAATCAGGAACAAAAGTATATCAGCCTGTTGTTCAGGAAGGTATTGAATGGTCAACAGAAAGAAAAAACACCCCCGGCAAACTGGTTTTCAAAGTCCTGTATGACAACATTCTTGATTTTTCAGAAGGTAGTCCAGTCAGGATGAAGGTGGACGGTGACAATGTATTCTTTGGTTTTGTGTTCAAGCAGCAGAGAACCAAGGACAAAATCATTACTGTCACCGCCTACGATCAGTTGAGGTACTTAAAAAATAAAGATACCAAGGTCTATGAAGGAAAGACGGCAAACCAATTTGTGAAAATGATTGCAGATGATTATGCCCTGAACCTTGGCACACTGGATGATACCGGGTATGTCATTGAATCAAGGGTTGAAGAAAATACTTCACTGTTTGAAATGATAGCAAATGCCCTTGACCTGACACTGACCAATACCGGGGAAATGTATGTGTTATATGATGACTTTGGGAAACTTACCCTGAAAAGCCTGTCATCTATGTATGTGGGTGTTCCGGGGGCGTACCTGATGATTGATGAAGAAACCGGGCAAAACTTTGACTATACTTCATCTATTGATGAAAACACATATAACAAAATTAAACTGACCTATGATAACAAGGACACAGGAAAGCGTGATGTTTACATCACACAGGATTCTTCCAACATTAACAAGTGGGGTATCTTACAGTATTTTGACACCTTGCAGAAAGGTGAAAACGGTCAGGCAAAAGCAGATGCCCTTTTGAAACTGTATAACAAAAAGACCCGTAACCTGAAAATTACCAACGCTTTAGGTGACAACAGAGTACGGGCGGGTTCAATGGTTGTCATCAACCTTGACCTTGGTGATGTAAAACTGAAAAACTGGATGCTTGTTGAAAAATGCAAGCATACCTACAAGGAAGGTGAACATTGGATGGATTTGACACTTAGAGGGGG
>OHUT01000543.1_pt1 | contig 15097 bp, 10 predicted proteins | sample 1579321 | NCBI WGS metagenome assembly OHUT01 (sample SAMEA3882514, study PRJEB24775) | human gut metagenome | biome: human-associated habitat; feature: intestine environment; material: feces | place: Netherlands | collected 2009/2010
GAAGACAGTGGAAATGCGGCTGATGACGGGAAAGATTCCGGCAATGAAGCTGGTGAGAACACCGGTAACGAAGAGGACAATACCGGAGAATCTGGTGGTGAGAACATCGGAGATGAAGATCCTGCCGCTGAAGATACCGATAAAAAAGACACGGATATCGCCGAAAACGATTCCGAGAATCATCTTCCCAAACGTCAGGAAGACATCCCGGAAAGTGAAACTTACGAAACCGAAGGTTACTGGAACGTATCTCTCAGTGAGATCTTTCAGGATCCGGACGGAGATGATCTGACCTATTACGAAAAAGGAGAAAGAGATGAGGACTGGACTCCTGTAGACGGAGATTCTTACCTTTGTCACCTGGAAGAAAATCAGGAGACCTATCTTTTTACCGCAAAGGATCAGGAAGGTTACGGAGATGTTTATGCCGTAACTCTGAAAAAGAAAGACGCGGCGGAACTGGAAGTATCAGAAGCACAGAAGGCTCAGGAGAAATCCGCGGCAAAGGATACGGAAGAGGAACTTTTCTCATCCGGAGACACAGAGGCAGCTTCTGCTTCCAATACGGCAAGTTTTAATACCATTTATAAAGAAACCGGAGAACATCTGGCATCCATGGCAGAAAAAAGCGCACCTGTAAACGGAACGCTGTGCGGTGAATGGATGGTGATCGGCCTTATGCGAAGCGGCCAGCCTGTGGACGCATCGGTTTACAGCCGTTATAAATCCAATCTTGTGGATGTGGTGAAACAGAAAAAAGGTGTACTCCATGATAAAAAATATACGGAATATTCCAGGGCAGTTCTGGCGCTTACAGCCATTGGAGAAGATGTTACCGATGTAGGAGGATACAATCTTCTGCAGCCGCTGTCCGATTTCGACCAGACAGTATGGCAGGGAGTTAACGGAACGATATGGGCTCTGATCGCCTTTGACAGCCATGATTATGAGATCCCGAAAGCAGCGGTCGGAAAAACGCAGACAACCAGGGAAAAACTGATCAACAACATTCTGTCGCAGGAAGTATCCGGCGGCGGATGGAGCATCATGGGCGGAGCAGACAGTGACGTGACAGGAATGGCACTGCAGGCTCTGGCACCATATTATAAGAGTAATTCTTCCGTAAAAGCGGCAGTAGACAGAGCGCTGAAAAAACTTTCCTCTATGCAGCTTTCGGACGGAACTTTCGGAACTATGGGACACAGCACCTCCGAGAGCTGTTCCCAGGTAGTGACCGGACTTTCGGCACTTGGTATCGACTGTGATAAGGATTCCCGCTTTATCAAAAACGGAAAGTCCCTTCTTCAGGGATTATTAAGTTACTACGACGGAAAAGAGGGATTTCTCCATGTTGTCGGAAATGGCTATGACCAGATGGCAACGGAACAGGCATACTACGCAATGACTGCATACAGCCGAATGAAAAACGGGAAAAATTCCCTTTATGATATGACCGATGTGGCGATCAAATCAGACAAGGAAAAAGCGGCAGAAGTGACGAAACTGATCGAGGCACTTCCGTCAAAGATCACCATGAGTAATTTCCAGAAAGTGATCACTGCATATGCCGCATACAATGGACTGAATTCCACACAGAAAGCGGTTATCTCCAAGACAAATAAGGATAAGCTTCTCAAAGCCTATGCGGAGGCTCAGGATGTGGAAGTGAAGTATGTGGAAGGTCTGATCTCAAAGATCGGAAAAGTAACATTGTCCAGTGAAGAAAAGATTACAGATGCAAAAACAGCCTATAATTCCCTTTCTTCCGCTCAGAAAAAGAAGGTTACAAACTATTCTGTTCTGACAGCAGCGGAGAAGGCACTGCAGCAGTTAAAAAAAGCAACAGAACCCACACCTACCACAAAACCATCCGGCCCGTCAGGAAAACCGGGTTCCAAGGTAAATCTGGTAACACCGAAACCAACGGCAACTCCCGGGGCAGCGAATCCGTCCAAAACAAAATCTGCCGGAGGTTCCACCAAATCAGCAACTGTAGGAAGCGGCAGCAAATCCTCTTCCAAAACAGGAAGCAGCAAATCTTCCGCCAAGAAGAGCACTGCAAGTACCAAAAAAGCAAATTCCAATAAAACAGATTCCAAGACGTCTGCAGCCGAAACAAAAGCAACTGAGACAACGGCATCCAAAAAAGTTGTCAGCGAAATGAAGACGTTTTTCGACAAAAAGAGAAAAGATCCGTATCCGTCAAAGATTGATGACTATTCCGAAAAGCAGATCAAAGAACTTGGAAAAACCTGGAAAAATTATGAGAAACTTTCCGAAGGGGAAAAGAAAGCAGTTCAGGAAGAGAAAACCTATCAATCCTTCCAAAAGCTTCTTACCGCTCTTGGTGAAAAATATCATTTTGACCAGGCTACCGGAACGAATCTGGATGACAACAAGGATGAGGCATTACCGTGGTATGTCCAAATGGTGGTAAATCCAAAGATCGCAGACGAAAGCGAAGTGGAGACCATCCAGAAAGTCCTGGGCAAAAAATCCGAGGTACTTTCCCTGAATGAAATTCATTTTGTAGATACCCTTACCGGGGATGACTGGAAGCCGAAGGACATTTTGGCAGATCTGGGCGATTATAAGAGCTGTATGATCGTACATATCACAGATAAGGGAAAAGTGGAATTCCTGAAAGGAAAGATATCAGACAGCTATATTTCCTTTGACGCGGCAGAATTTTCTTCTTACGGAATCGTAGGATTTATGGGAGATTCCGACGAGATACTTTCCGGGCAGGAAAAGAAGAAACCGGTATGGCCGTGGATCGCAGCCGGCGGAGCAGCGCTGATCCTGGTAGTGATCCTGGGCGGTGTACAGATCGCGGACAGTCGCAGAAAAAAGAAGGATAAAGGTGAAAAATAAAAATGAATGAAAAAAAAGATACTTTTTCCACCTTTCATCCGGTAATCAATTTTACCTTTTATATTGGCGCGTTTTTGCTGGGGATGATGCTGATCCATCCGGTTTTTCTGGCAGTTTCGGCAATCACAGCAGCGGCTTTTTACATTACCGTAAAAGGAAGAAAGGCGAAGAGTTTTCTGTTTGGAATGATTCCGCTTTTTCTCATGCTGTCCTTTATCAATCCTTTGTTTAACACCTACGGAGACAGGGTTCTGTTTACCTGGTGGAACGACCGGCCCTACACGCTGGAGGCACTTGCGTACGGAACAAGCCTTGCTGCGATGGTAGTGACCATTCTTTTATGGTTTGCTTCCTACAGTTTTGTGATGACCAGCGATAAGTTCCTGTACCTGTTTGGAAAAGCAGCTCCATCGGTTTCGCTGGTGCTGACGATGATCCTGCGTCTTCTGCCTAACTACGAAAAAAAGATCGCGCAGATCGGCAATGCAAGAAAAAGCATCGGCATGTCCGCAGAGAATGGAACCACAAAAGAAAAAGCAGAGCATGGACTGACCATCGTATCCGCGATGACCTCCTGGGCTCTGGAAGGCGGCATCATCATGGCAGACAGTATGCGCAGCCGTGGGTTTGGTACCGGGAAAAGAACGACATTTTCCCTGTACCGTTTTGAAAAAAGAGATAAGATCCTGCTGGCGATCATGGCGGGTTTTCTTGCCATTGTGATCTTCTGCTGTATCATGGGCGGCAGCAGCGCGCAGTACACACCGGAATTTCTGGTGGCAATGAGCCCATATACCGTTGTAGGAGCAGTTGCCTACGGAGCGTTTCTGGCTCTTCCTACAGCAGTTAATATTACGGAGGAAATCATATGGTACATTTTGAGATCAAAGATCTGAGCTTCTATTATCCTACAGAAAAAAAGAAGCCGGCTCTTTCCCATATTAACTTAAAGATCGAGAGAGGCCAGTACGTCACAGTCTGCGGAAAAAGCGGCAGTGGCAAGACTACACTCTTAAGACATCTGAAAAGCGTACTTGCGCCTCACGGAAAAACAGAGGGCGAGATATTTTTTGAAGGAAAACCTCTGAAAGATGCGAATCTTCGGACCCAGTCGTCCAGAATTGGGTACGTTATGCAGAATCCGGATAACCAGATCGTCACAGATAAGGTGTGGCATGAGCTGGCATTTGGGCTGGAGAGTCTTGGCATGGATCAGAAGACCATCCGTCTCCGTGTAGCAGAGATGGCCAGTTATTTCGGCATCCAGGGCTGGTTCCATAAAAACGTGACAGAACTCTCCGGAGGGCAGAAACAGCTTCTGAACCTGGCTTCCATTATGGCCATGCAGCCAAGTATCCTGATCCTGGATGAGCCCACCAGCGGGCTGGACCCCGCCGCCCGCAGCGAGATTTTGGATATCCTGCTTGATTTTATCCAGGATGAGCGCCACAGCGTGCTGTTGAGCAGCCACATTACCACCGACCTGGAACAGATCGCCGATACCATTGCCTACCTGCACCACGGGCAGCTGCTGTTTGCCAAAAACAAGGATGACCTGATGGAAGAATACGGCATTCTGCGGTGCAGCCAGCAGGACCTTGACCGCCTGCCGCCGGAGTGGATCGCCGCCACCTGCCGCACCGCCGCCGGCTGCGAAAGCCTGGTACACCCGCGGGTCAGCGTCCTGCGCGCATTGCCCGGTGTGGTATGCGATGCCGCCAGCATTGATGACATTATGCGCCTGACCAGCAAGGAGGGTTAACAATGAAAGGTCTTTTGTGCAAAGACTGGGCCATTTTGCTGAACAGCTACAAGAAAAATTTCCTTATTATGGTTGTGCTTTATCTTGGCATGGCGGTCTGCCTGCATATGGATTACCTGTGTTATGCGCTGGTTGCCGTGTGCGGCGTTTACGCATCCAGCACCATGAATTTTGATGATTCCGCTCACTGGGATACCTATGCCCGCACCCTGCCGGTCACACCGGGGCAGGTTGTTGGCTGCAAGTACCTGTTGGGGCTGCTGCTCACCCTGTTTGGCAGCGTTTGCGCCGCGGTGGGGATTTTCCTTACCGGCCAATACACAGATGTGTTGGAAGCGGCATTCTCGATTCTGCTCATTGCCGCGTTTTCCCTGCTGCTGTTTGCCGTCAACATGCCGTTTTCCTACAAATTCGGCGCGGTGCGTGCCGGCACCTGGGTGTACCTGGTCACATTCTTTGGTGTTTTCCTCATAATTTTTGCCATGGAGCATCTGCCCTATCTGCAACGTTCTTCCGTCATTTCCCAGCTGGACGCTTTGGGCAATGCCCTCACCGCGCAGCCGGTGCTTTTGTTGCTGCTCTGCGCGGCCGTGCTGCTGCTCTACCTTGGCAGCTGGGCCTTGAGCGTACAAATTTATCAGCGCAAAGAGTTTTGAGGGAATTCCTGGTTCTTTTGCTCGGCGGTAAAAACGCTGAGTGAAAACACGCCGGATCAGGCCGGAGCAGCTGAAAACCGGCAATCCGCTATTGACAAACCGGCACCCGTGCGGTAAAATAATTAAGTATTCAATGCGGGTGTCGTACAACGGCTAGTACATCAGCCTTCCAAGCTGGGGACGAGGGTTCGACTCCCTTCACCCGCTCCACATAAAAACAGCGCAGAATCGAAAGATTCTGCGCCGTTTTTCTGTTCAAGTACCCACTTTCTTTTTTACCCAATACCAAAACAGGCAGTGTCCTTCTCCCCTTTCCGAGAGCGGCACTGCCTGTTTTTATTCTATTAAAGTTTCTTCGGTTCCCTTCTTTTCAAAGAAGGGACAAAACTCCCGTAACTTTACTGCTGCTGTTCCGCGCGCTTTTTGGCAATGGCGGCCAGGGCATCCTTGCGGGACAGGTTGATGCGACCCTGCTGGTCGATGTCGGTTACCATAACGATGATGGGATCGCCTACGGCAACAACATCTTCCACATGCTCTACACGATGGTCGTCCAGCTTGGAGATGTGAACCAGACCTTCCTTGCCCGGGGCAATCTCAACAAATGCGCCAAAGTTCATCAGGCGGGTCACGCGGCCCTTGTAGATAGCGCCCACTTCGGGATCTTCCACAATGGTCTTGATGGTGGAAATCGCGCGCTTGGCGTCGTCCTGATCCACAGCGGAGATAAAGACGTGGCCGTCCTCCTCAATGTCGATCTTGCAGTTGAAGTTGGCGCACATTTCCTGAATGACCTTGCCGCCCTTACCGATGACGTCCTTGATCTTGTCAACGGGGATTTGCATGCTGAACATCTTGGGTGCATACTTGGAAAGCTCTGCGCGCGGCTCGGCAATGCAGGGCTTGATGATCTCGTCCAGGATGAACAGGCGGCCCTTGCGGCACTTTTCCAGTGCTTCGGCCACAATATCATAGGTCAGGCCGTCCACCTTAATATCCATCTGGATAGCGGTAATACCGCGGCGGGTGCCGCCAACCTTAAAGTCCATATCGCCGTGGAAGTCCTCCACGCCCTGGATATCCAGCATGGTCATCCAGCGGCCGCCGTGCAGCGGGTCGCCATCGGTGATCAGGCCGCAGGAGATACCGGCAACCGGTGCCTTGATGGGCACACCAGCATCCATCAGGGCCAGGGTGGAAGCGCAAATAGAAGCCTGAGAGGTGGAGCCGTTGGAGCTCATGATTTCAGAAACGGTACGGATGGTGTACGGGAACTCTTCCATGCTGGGCAGCACGGGGATCAGGGCACGCTCCGCCAGGTTGCCGTGGCCGATCTCGCGGCGGCCGGGGCTGCGGGGTGCGCGGGCTTCGCCGGTGGAGTACGGCGGCATGTTATAGTGATGGATGTAGCGCTTGAGCGGGGTGTCGGACAGGTCGTCCATCATCTGGGCATCTTTGGTGGAGCCCAAGGTGCAGATGGTCAGGGCCTGGGTCTGGCCGCGGGTGAACAGGCCGGAGCCGTGCACACGGGGCAGCACACCGACTTCGGCGGCCAGCGGGCGGATCTCATTGATGCCGCGGCCGTCAACACGCTTGCCTTCTTCCAGCAGCCAGGTGCGCACAACCTTCTTCTGCAGCTTATAGCTGATCAGATCCAGGTCGGCGGCGTTCAGTTCGGGGTGTTCCTCGGCAATAGCATCCATGATGGGCAGCATGGCGGCATCGCGGACGTTTTTGTCGTCGGTGTTCATGGCAGCCTTGACATCTTCCAGGTGCTTGGCGTACACATCCGCCAACAGAGCGTGATCCAGTTCCACCGGGGTAAAGCTCTTCTTCGGCTTGCCGATCTCTGCAACAATGCCGTTCATAAAGGTGAGCAGCTTTTTGATTTCCTCATGGCCAGCCTTGATGGCGTCCATCATGACCTCTTCGGTCACTTCGTTGGCGCCGGCTTCAATCATGACGATCTTTTCCATGCTGGCAGCCAGGGTCAGGGCCAGGTCAGAGCGCTCGCGCTGCTCCTTGGTGGGGTTCAGCACGATCTCGCCGTCCACATAGCCGACTGCCACGCCGCCGATGGGGCCATTCCAGGGAATATCCGACATGGCAATGGCGAGAGATGCGCCGTTCATACCGGCAATCTCAGGGGAGCAGTCCGGGTCAAGGCTCATCACAGTCATGGTCACGCAGACATCGTTGCGCATATCCTTGGGGAACAGCGGGCGGATGGGGCGGTCAACCACGCGGGAGGACAGGATGGCGTGTTCACCGGGGCGGCCTTCGCGGCGCATAAAGGAGCCGGGAATGCGGCCGGCGGCGTACAGCTTTTCTTCAAATTCCACGCTCAGGGGGAAGAAATCCACCCCTTCACGCGGCTTTTCGCTCATGGTAACATTGCACAGCACGCAGGTTTCGCCATAGCGGATCATTGCGCTGCCATTGGCAAGGCCGCAGAGCTTGCCGGTTTCCACCACAAACGGGCGGCCGGCAAAAGTTGTTTCAAACTTGCGGTAGTTGGGGAAAGTTGCCTTACGGGATGCAAATTCCAGTGCCATAGTAATTCTCCTTCTGATATAATTTTTGATACCTGGTGGGAATATGCGGTTCAGGCAGCCCCATGCTTTGAGCAATAAATCCAGCGGCGGAACGGTTGTTTTGCTCCGGCGTTCGATTTACTGCACAAACCATGCGGGCGGCCAAAAACATTAAGTTAGGAGATAAGAGGGAGGAGTTAGGAGTTACAGCACTGACCAAGGTACCGCACATTACATTGTAAAAGGCAGTGGAATATAATGGACTGGCAACGGTGGCCGGAGTGCCAAAGTACCGTTCTTCCCTCTCGGAGTCCTAACTTTATTCAATATTATTACAGGCCAGCGGCAGAGCATAATAAAAATGAATGCCGGAACACCTGCTGAAATATAGAAAATGGGCAGGGCGCACATACAGCGCCCTGCCCGTTTTGCGAATTACTTGCGCAGACCCAGTTCAGCGATCAGAGCACGGTAACGGTTGATGTCCTTCTTCTGCAGATAGGCCAGCAGGTTACGGCGGCGGCCGACCATCTTGAACAGACCACGACGGCTGTGGTTGTCGTTCTTGTTGGTCTTCAGGTGCTCAGTCAGGTGGTTGATGCGTGCGGTCAGCAGCGCAACCTGAACTTCCGGAGAACCGGTGTCACCCTCATGGATGGCGGCTTTTGCAATGATGGGCTGTTTTTCGATAGCAGACTTCTGGCTCATAGTAGTAATACCTCGCTTTATAATATTTGCCTACGGCGCAGCAAAGGGCAATCAAGGTTCCCTGATGCAGGGCATACGCCCAAAGCCGGGCCGCGGTAACATTTAGATTATAGCATATCCGGCATAGCGTGGCAAGCCGTAACAGCAAAAAAACTGCACAGATTTTGCCCTGCTTTTCCGGCAGGGGTCACAGGGTCACGTTTTTCAGATTGCGCAGATCCCCGCTTTCGCGGAAATCCTCATAATCCAGGCTCAGGTTCGGGTTGTAATAGGGGTCATGCAGGATATTCTGCTTACCGTGTACCTCATACAGGCGGGCCTGTTCCTTGGCAAAGCGGGCCTTTTTGACGGGGTCTTCCTCGTCCGAACCGCGGGATTTGCTTTCGTGGTGGTACAGCTCCGCATAGGGGGTCCACACAATACGCCAGCCTTTTTCCCGCAGGCGCAGGCAGAAATCCACATCGTTGAATGCAACAGTAAAGGCTTCATCCAACCCGCCAACGGCATCATAAGCCGATGTGCGCACCAGCAGGCAGGCCGCAGTGCAGGCGGAATAATCCTGCACGGTGGCCAGGCGGAACATGTACCCGCTACCGCCGCGCTTGTGGTACTTGTGGCTGTGGCCCGCATACCCACCCAAACCGGTGATAATGCCCGCGTGCTGGATGGTATCGTCCGGGTAATACAGCATGGCGCCGCAGGCCGCCACGCCGGGCTGGCTGGCTTCGGTCACCATCTGGGTCAGCCAGTTTCCGCTGATGATTTCAATATCGTTGTTGAGCAGCAGTAAGAACTTGCCGTTGGCAAACTTGCGGCCAAAGTTATTGATGCGGCTGAAATTGAACCCGCCGCTGTAAGCCACCACGCGGCAGTTGGCATAGCGGTCCGGCAGCTTTTCATAATAAGCCTTTGTGGCGGGGTCGGTGGAGTTATTTTCGATGACGATCACTTCAAACGCTTCGTACAGCGTTTTGGAGTACAGGCTGAACAGACATTTTTCCAGGTCGTCCACATGGTCCTTGTTGGGGATCAGGATGGACACCAGCGGTTCCGGCTCCGGCAGTTCCCACTGCACATGGCAGGTACCGGGGAAGATGCCCTCCTCTACCCTGCCGCTGCGGCCGGTTGCCGCCAGGTGGTCCGCCACGGCTTTCTGCGCGGCTTTTACCACATAGGGCTTGGCCTCGGTGCCGCCGGATGTGGACGCCGCATGAACCCGCCAGTAATACAGCACCTGCGGGATATGCAGCGGTGCGGCGTTGGCGTCTTTCGCCTGCATGGCGTCGATCAGCCGCAGGAACAGATCATGATCCTGTGCGCCGTCACACTCCGGGCGCTCCCCGCCGATGGCATCAAACAGACTTTTGCGGAACACGGCCAGGTGGCAGATGTAGTTGCAGGCCATCAGGTATTCCGGCGCATAGTCCGGCTTAAAGTGGGCCACATGGGCGGTTTTGGGGCTTTTGCGGAAAAGGGCTTCATCGCTGTAGGCGAAATCGGCCCCCGTTTTTTGCAGTTCTTTGCCCATGCAGTAGATAGCGTGCGGGGCCAGGATGTCATCATGGTCTGCCAGAGCCAGATATTCCCCCTGTGCCAGCCGGGCCGCCGCGTTGGTGTTGGCCGCAATGCCCTTGTTTTCAATTTTCACATAGCGAATGCGCGGGTTGGCCGCCACGTGCTTTTGCACCAGCTCCCCCACATAGGTGTGGGCATCGTCCGAAGCATCCGCCAGGCAGAGCTGCCAGTTGTGGGCGGTCTGGTTTTCCACACTATCGAGAAATTCTGTTAAAAAGTTTTGCGGCGTATTGTACAGCGGCGTTAAAATAGAAATGATGGGGAAGGTTTCCGCCGCGGGGTCGCTGCGCTGGGCTTCCAGCGCCATGTTGGACGGCCAGTACCGCGCCCGCTTGCCGAAAAAGCGCCGTTTGAAAAAGCCCGCCGCGCGCACGCACATGGTGCCAATGCCCTGTTCCTTCGTCAAGGTACGGGCATAGCCAAATAATTCTTTGATGCGCTTGGCCTGCTGGTTCATAACGTTACGTCCTTTCGGGTGTCAGATTGTTGGGGGTTGTTCCGGTTCGGGTTCAGGCAGTCCGTCTGCTATGTTTGGGGGTTGGAATCGATGTACAGCCAGATGGTTTCATAATCTGTCTGGGTACGGATGACGTGGTCATGGAAGGATTTTTGCCAGATGGGGTGATGGAGGTGTTTGGTTACGCAGCTCTTTCATTGTTGGACGATGTTGGAAACCGTAGGGGCGCGCAATGCGCGCCCCTACGGCCTGGGAATTCTGCCGCAATCGGGTGGGTTCTTTCCAAAATAAATGCACTCTGCCCCGCCTTATTTCAGCCCAAAGTTTTCAAACAGGTTGTTGAAATGCGGGTTATAGTACGGGTCATAATGATCAATATATTCGTGATACTTCGTGTAAAAGTTTGCCTTTTCGCGGGCATAGCGGGCGGCGTTTTCCGGGGTGGTGTCCAGACCGCGGCTCTTGCTCTCGTAATGGTAGGCTTCGGCACGGGGGGTGTACACATTCAGCAGGCCCTTCTGCCACAGCTTCAGGCAGTAATCCACATCGTTATAGGCCACGGCGAACTTGGCTTCGTCCAGGCCGCCCGCCGCGCGGTACAGCTCCGTTTTGGTCATCAGGCAGGCACCCGTCACGGCCATATAGTCCTGCGTGGTGACAAGGCGGTACAAATCGCCCACAGCCTTGCGCGGGTAGCTCTTGTGGCTGTGGCCTGCACTGCCGTTGATGCCCATAATCACGCCCGCATGCTGGACGGTATCATCCGGGTAATAGAGCTTTGCGCCCACAGCACCCACATCCGGCCGCTGGGAATAGCTCAGCAGCTCCCGCAGAAAATCATGGCTGAGTACCTCGATATCGTTGTTCAGCAGCAGCAGATGCTCGCCCTTGGCAAAGCGCGCACCAAGGTTGTTGACGGCAGAAAAGTTAAACGGCCCCACATAGGTCACCACCCGGCTGTTGGGGTAACGCTCCGGCATGGTTTTGTAGTAGGCGAATGTTTCCTGCTGTTCAGAGTTATTTTCAATGACCAGGACTTCAAAATTATCATAGCCCGCATTGGCGTACAGGCTTTTCAGGCAGCGGTCCAAATCATCAATATGGTCCTTGTTGGGGATCATAACGCTGACCAGCGGGTGGCCGGTCAGCTCGTACCGCACCTGGAACGCACCGGGCGCGTCCTCCACCTGCATGGCTTTGCCGGGCAGGTTCAGCCGCTTGAGCTGGGCATCAATCGCGCGCACACCGGCCGCCATGGCATAGGGCTTCGCCTCCATGCCCGCCGCGGTGGAACCCGCATGGCCGCGCCAGATATAGAGCACCTTTTTGATATGGGCAATTTTATCCCGCGTGGTCTGTTCGGTCAGGCGCAGCATCAGGTCATGGTCCTGTGCACCATCGTACTCACTGGATTCATATGCACCGGCACGGTCCAGCAATGCGCGGGAGAACACCGCCAGATGGGTGATGAAGTTGACCCCGCGCAGATAGTCCGGCGCAAAGTCCGGCTTAAAGTGGTAGCCGCCCAGCTGTTTCAAATCCGCCGAAAGCACGATCTCATCGCTGTACACCAGCTCGGCTCCCTGGCTTTGCAGGGTTTTCACGCTCTCATACAGCGCGTTGGGGTACAGCACATCGTCATGGTCCAGCAGGGCGATATACGTTCCCGTTGCCAGCGCAAAGCCTGCCGTGGTGTTGGCCGCAATGCCGCCGTTTTCCACTTTCTTATACAGGATGCGCGGATCCTTTGCCGCGGCCTTGCTGGCATGGGTGCTGAACGCGGCATGGGCTGCGTCCGAAGCATCCACCAGCACCAGCTGCCAGTGGGGGTAGGTCTGCTTTTGCACGCTGGCCAGCATCTGGCCAAAGAACTTTTCCGGCGTGTTGTACAGTGGCACTACAACGCTTACCACCGGTCCCGGCTTGCCGTCTGCGTACTCGGCGCGCTGGGCTTTCAGCTCCCGGCGCAGGGGCAGGTCTGCCCGGTGCTGCCAGGAATCATGGTGGAACGCCAGCCCCACGCGGAAGGTCACATCGCGCCACAGCTGCTCGGCACCCTGCTCTTTCAGGGTGGCGGCGCTGCGGCGGGCAAGGTCTGACAAATGGGCGGGGTTCAGCAGGCGTTTGGCCATGCCGCCCACACTGTCCGCCTGGGCCACATCCGCCGGGCGGTTCTGGTTCGTGTCCTGTGCCATGCGCCTTATCCCTCCACTTTGTCCGCCTTCATGGCGTCCTTCTTTTCAAACTTGCGGTATTCCGCCGTCACTTCTTTGGTGGGGCCAAGGCGGCGCAGGTGGCCGTGGTCCAGCCAGGCCACCTTATTGCACATGCGCTCAATCTGCTCAATGGAATGGCTGACCAGAATCACGGTCGTGCCGCCGGAAAGCAGCTCCGCCATGCGCTTCTCACACTTTTCCTGGAACAGGAAATCACCGACCGAAAGGATCTCATCCGCAATCAGGATATCCGGCTTGGTCATGGTTGCCACGGCAAAGGCCAGGCGCGCCACCATGCCGGAGGAATAGTTTTTCAGCGGCACATCCAAAAATTCCTGCAGCTCGCTGAACTCCACAATATCGTCAAACTTGGAATCAATATACTTGGGGGTATAGCCCAGGACCGTGCCGTTCAGGTAGATGTTTTCCCGCGCGGTCAAATCCATGTCAAAACCGGCACCCAGTTCGATCAGCGGCGCAATAGTGCCGTTCACCGTCACTTTACCGGCGCTGGGCTTGTAGACGCCGGAAATCACTTTCAGCAGCGTACTTTTGCCGGAGCCGTTCAGGCCGATCAAGCCGTAAAAATCCCCCGGCATAATGTCAAAGCTAACATCCGAAAGGGCGAAGAATTCATCAAATCGCACACCGCCGTGCAAAAGGGCCACAAAATATTCTTTCAGGCTTTCGTGCTTTTCTTTTGCCAGGTTAAAACGCATCGAAACATGGTCGATGGAAATAATGGGCTGTTGCTTTTGTTCGCTCATCTTGCAGCCCCCTTACATATACAGGACAAATTTGTCCTGGTTCTTTTTGAATACATACACACCGATCCCCAGACTGAGCGCAGAACACAGGAAAGGAATCAGCACCATGTTCAGGGTCAGGCCGGTGCCCCACATCACGCAGGAACGCACCGCCGTGATGTACCAGTAGATGGGGTTCAGGTTGATGACAGCCTGCATCCAGGATGCCATCTGACTGGGGTCATAGAAAATGGCACTGCCGTATACCAGCAGGGTGCAGAAGACCTCCCAGATGTGCATGATATCGCGCACAAAGACATACATCGTGGACAGGATCAGCCCAACGCCCAGGCTGAAAACGAACAGCATAACAATGGGATACACCGCCAGCAGCACCGTGCGCAGCGAAATATGGGACCAGGTAACCAGCGCTACAAAGAAGAGCGCCACCAGGCTGAAAAAGAAGTTGACCAGCGCAAAGCAGCATTTTTCCAGTGGAAAAATGTACTTGGGGATATAGACCTTGCGCAGCAGCGGGCCGTTTTTCAGCACGCTTTCCATCGCCATGCTGGTGGATTCACGGAAGAAGTTGAACATCAACTGGCCAATGATCAAAAACAGCGGGAAATCCTCAATGCCATCCCCGCGCTGGTTGAACAGCGCGCCGAACACAGCCCACATGACAAGGCAGGTCAGCAACGGGTTGAGCACGCTCCAGGCAACGCCCAGCACGCTGCGGCGGTACTTGAGCTTAAAATCCCGCGTGATGAGGTTTTGCAGCAGGTAGCGGTATTTCCAGAAACTTGCAAACGAGTTTTTTAAATTCTGCACATCGGTTCCTCTGAATCAGTATTTTTCAAAGTATTCAAACTTCTGCTCGGCAAAGGGCGTGTGCTCTTTGTCCTTGGCGCTGGTCTTATGCTCGCAGCCGCAGTCCGGCCACTGAACGTTGACGGTCGGGTCATCATAGGGGATGCCGCCCTCTGCGGTCGGATCATATACGTCGGTACACTTATAGCAGAATTCCGCCACATCAGACAGCACCAGAAAGCCATGGGCAAAGCCTTCCGGGATATAGAACATCTTTTTGTTCTCGGCGGAAAGGGTCACACCCACCCACTTGCCAAAGGTTTTGCTGTTGGGGCGGCAGTCCACGGCAACGTCGTACACTTCGCCCATGGTCACACGCACCAGCTTGCCCTGGGTATGGTTCTTCTGGAAATGCAGGCCGCGCAGCACGCCCTTGGTGGAGCGGCTCTGGTTATCCTGTACAAAGGGCTTGTCAATCCCGGCGGCGGCGAAATCGTCGATCTGATAAGTCTCCATAAAATAACCGCGGTCATCGCCAAACACGGTCGGTTCGATCACAACAACGCCGGGGATTTCGGTTTCAATAAAATTAAACTTACCCATTTTTTCATATTCTCCTTTTATCGTTCGGGCTTTGCCCTCAGAATAACATAATAATACAGATACATTATATTCTGTTTTCGGTTTTTGCGCAAGACTTCCTGAGGCAATACCGCATAATTCTAAGTGCCGATACGGCGAGCGAGGTGCGGCAGATGC
>OHUT01000549.1_pt1 | contig 15042 bp, 10 predicted proteins | sample 1579321 | NCBI WGS metagenome assembly OHUT01 (sample SAMEA3882514, study PRJEB24775) | human gut metagenome | biome: human-associated habitat; feature: intestine environment; material: feces | place: Netherlands | collected 2009/2010
CGTCGACCTCTAGCGTGACAGGCTAGCGTTCTAACCAACTGAACTACCGGGCCATGGTGGCAGGGGCAGTAAGATTCGAACTCACGGCACGCGGTTTTGGAGACCGCTGCTCTACCAACTGAGCTATGCCCCTATTTATCTCGCGGTCTCTTTTCGACCGCTCGATTATTCTACCACGAACTACGGAAAATGTCAACCTATTTTCCCAAAAATAATTATTTTTTACCCCCGACAAGGTGCTTTATGCAAAAAATGCAGACACCGTGCCGAAAAACAAAAACGCCCGTCCTTTTGGAACAGGCGTTTCGGTGACTAAGCTTTAGCGGGAAAGATCCTGAGAGATCCTGTAGAGCTTCTCGTCGAAGACGCGCGGCATCTCGAGGGCTTCGGTAATGTCGAAGTCTACGATGCGTTCGCCCTGCATGACGACGACGCGGTTGCTCTTGCCGTCGCGGAGCAGCTCAACTGCGTGGTAGCCCATCCGGCTTGCCACAACACGGTCACGGAGCGTCGGGGAACCGCCGCGCTGTACATGGCCAAGGATGGTCGCACGGCTCTCGATGCCGGTCTCCTCTTGGATACGCTTGCAGATATCTTCGGAGTGACCTACGCCCTCTGCAACGACCACGATGAAGTGGCGCTTGCCGGTCTTCTGTGCGTAGCGGATGCGCTCGATGACGTCCTTTTCAAAGTCATACTTCACTTCCGGGACGAGCGTTGCGATTGCACCGACAGCGATGCCGGTGTTGAGTGCGATGTCGCCGCAGCGTCTGCCCATGACCTCTACAACGCTGCAGCGGTCGTGAGACTCTGTGGTATCGCGGATGCGGTCGATCATTTCCATAGCGGTGTTCATCGCCGTGTCATAACCGATGGTATATTCGGAGCTCGAAATATCGTTATCGATGGTGCCCGGAACGCCGATGCAAGGAACGCCTGCGCCGGTCAGGTCGCGTGCGCCGCGGAAAGAACCGTCGCCGCCGACGACGACCACGCCGTCGATGCCCAGTTCGCGACATTTAGCAGCCGCCTTCTGAACGCCCTCCGGGGTATTGAACTCGGGGCTGCGCGCCGTAAAGAGCGCCGTGCCGCCGTGCTGGATGATGTTGGAAACGCTGCGAAGTTCCATTTTCTGCACTTCGCCGGTCAGAAGACCGTTGTAGCCGTGACGTACGCCATATACCTCCATGCCGAAGGAGATCGCGGTGCGGACAACAGCACGAACCGCAGCATTCATGCCCGGTGCGTCACCGCCGCTCGTAAGTACTGCGATTTTCTTTGCACACATTGTAAATTCCTCCACTTTCTTATTGAAAACTGCAAAGTTAAAAATGCAATTCAGCAATTTATTCCATTCATTTTTTGATTATACCCCTTTTCCCTGACGGTTTCAAGAGGTATTTTATCTTTTTTGAATCGGTTTTTGTTTTTTTGAGAATTTCTTATTCTTTCAGCGCAACATTTCCCTCACCGAGAAGTTTTTTCAATGCGGAGACGAGCTCGTAGTTCACCGCAACGCGGTAACGGGCGGGCGCGCGGACCAGCTTTTTCGTGTCCGTATAATATAGATAGAGGTCGGTCACGCCGTCGAAAATCTCGATGTACTGCATCGCCTTTTTGCAGAGCGGGTCTTCGGCGTTCGGCACACGCAGGTAAAGGCCCTTATAGGCTGTGTTATAGCCCTTAATCTGCACACCGGGCCGCTCTTCCCCGCGCGGCGGCGTGACGCTTTCCGGCACAGCGGCAGGCTTTTGCGAGGCCCTTTTCTTTTCCTCAGGCGCAGGCCTTCTGCGGATCATCATTTCTTCCGGCGAAAACGGTGCCGAGGCATATTCGCAGATGAACTTCGGGTCTTTTTCTTCCGTAAAGCTGATGCGTCCGTGCGCCCAAACAGAGCCGCCCGGCGCAAAAAGGTCGCCGTATTTTTCCAAAACTTTCGGGAAAACAAGCGCCTCCATAGAGCCATACATGTCTTCCAGCGTGACGAACGCCATGGCAGAGCCGGAGCGCGTCACCTTCTTTTTCACGCTTTCCACAACGGCCAGAACGTCCACATACTGCTCGTCTTTATATTGGTCGGATTCCCCGGCGGCGCTGCGGGCAATCTCATCAAAGCGCGCGGCGATGCCGGCGTTATAGACCTCCGCATACGGCGACATGGGGTGCCCGGAAAGGTACATGCCGGTGACTTCCTTTTCCATAGAAAGCAGTTCGGTTTTGGGGAACTCCTCGGCTTTCGGCATCTCGAAAGATTCCGTTTTCTCCTCCCCGCCGAAGTCAAACAGGCCGATCTGTCCCTCTATGTTGCGGCGCTTATCGTCCTCCAGCTGATCGAGCAGCGGGCCGACCGCCATCAGCATTTCGCGGCGGTTGTTGCCGAGACCGTCGAACGCACCGCAGCGGATAAGACTTTCCACGGCGCGGCGGTTCAGGTCTCTGCCCTGCATGCGCTTGCAGAAATCGTAGAAGGTCGTGAACGGGCCATTCATCGTGCGCTCGGACAAAATGCGCTGTATCAGGCCGCGCCCGAGGTTGCGGATGGCGAGCAAACCGAAACGAATGCTGTTTTCAAAAACGGAAAAGCCCTGCTCGCTCTCGTTCACGTGCGGCGGCAGCACGGCAATATTCAGCCTGCTGCATTCTTCCATATACGCCGCAATCTTGCCTGCGGATGCGAGCACACTTGTGAGCAACGCGGCCATATATTCTTTCGGATAGTGATATTTGAGGTACGCCGTGCGATACGCCACAACGGCATACGCGGCGGCATGGGACTTATTGAACGCGTAGGACGCGAAGCTTTTCATCTCATCGTAGATTGTCTCGGCGGTCTGCTCGTCCACGCCGCGGGCGATGCAGCCTTCAATCTCCACGGTGCCGTCCTCACGCTTTAAGCCGTGAATGAAATACTCGCGCTCCTGCTCCATGACATCGTGCTTTTTCTTGCTCATGGCGCGGCGCACAATGTCCGCGCGGCCGAGCGAATACCCCGCAAGCTCGCGGAAAATGCGCATGACCTGCTCCTGATAAATGATGCACCCGTAGGTGACATCCAGTATTTTGGAAAGGCGCGGGTGGCGGTACGTGATTTTATCCGGGTGCTTGCGATTTTCGACGTACATGGGGATGAACTTCATCGGGCCGGGGCGATACAAAGAGATAACGGCGATGAGATCTTCAATGCTTTTGGGGTCGGATTGCATGATGACACGGCGCATACCGGCGGATTCAAACTGGAACACGCCCTCTGTCGCACCGCTCGCGATCATTTTAAACACGTCCGGGTCGTTATCCGGCGCGCTTTCCACCTTAAAGCCCGGCGTGTGTTTCGCAATCATCTGCTCGGCGTGGTCGATAACCGAGAGGTTGCGCAGGCCAAGAAAGTCCATCTTGAGCAGACCGAGCTGCTCGATGGCCGTCATCGTGTACTGCGTGACAGGCGAATCGTCGTTCATGCTCAGCGGCACGTAATCGACGACTGGGCGGTCTGTGATGACAACACCGGCGGCGTGCGTGGACGTGTGGCGCGGCATGCCCTCAATTTTGCGCGCCATGTCGAGGAGCTCGTGCACCTGTTTGTCGCTTTCATATAAATCGCGCAGCTCGGAGACGCGTTCCAGCGCGGCATCAATCGTGATGTCGAGCTCCATCGGCACAAGCTTTGCGACGGTATCGCACGTTGTGTACGGAATCGCCATGGCGCGGCCAACATCGCGTATCGCAAGGCGCGCCGCCATGGTGCCGAACGTGACGATCTGCGCCACATGGTCGGTGCCGTATTTTTCCGTGACATACTCAATGATCTCCTGTCGGCGCTCGTCGCTGAAATCGACGTCGAAGTCCGGCATACTGACGCGCTCCGGATTCAAAAAGCGCTCGAACAGCAGGTCATACCGCAGCGGGTCAACGCCCGTGATGCCGATGCAGTATGCGGCGAGGCTGCCCACGCCGGAGCCTCTGCCCGGGCCGACCGGGATACCCATGCTTTTCGCCTGACGGATGAAATCGTACACGATGAGGTAGTAGTTTACATAACCCATCGTATCAATCGTCGAAATTTCATATTCAAGGCGGTCTACGATTTCTTTTTTCGGGTTTTCGCCGTAGTGTTTGTGCAGACCCGCATAACACATGCGGCGGAAATATTCGCGGTTGTCGCTGCCGTCCGGCGTATCAAAGCGCGGCAGCTTCGTTTTGCCGAACTCAAATTCCACATTGCAGCGGTCGGCGATTTTCTGCGTGTTGTCCGCTGCCTCGGGACAATCCGGAAACAGTGCACGCATTTCGTCTTCGCTTTTAAAATAGAATTCATCGGAGCCGAATTCCAGCGTATCCTCATCCTCCACCGTGCGGTTCGTCTGGATGCAGACGAGGATGTGGTGCATTTTGGTGTCTTCTTTTTCGATATAGTGGCAGTCGTTCGTCACGACGAGCGGAATGCCCGTATCTTTGGACAATCGGATTATTTGCGGGTTGATATGTGCCTGTTCGCGCAGGCCGTGGTCTTGTAATTCGAGGTAAAAATTGTCTTCGCCGAAAATCTCACGGTAGCGCAGGGCGGCGGCTTTGGCTTCGTCATAGTCGCCGACGGAAAGCGCACGCGGGATTTCACCCGCAAGGCAGGCGGAAAGCGCGATGAGCCCCTCGCTGTGTTCACGCAGCAGCTCCATATCGGCACGGGGCTTGCTGTAAAAGCCCTCTGTCCACGCTTTAGAGACAATGGCGACAAGGTTGCGGTAGCCCGTTTCGTTTTTGCACAGCAGCACAAGATGCCGGTTTTCGTTATCGATGCCGTGAATTTTATCGAACCGGCTGCGCTTTGCAACGTAGATCTCGCAGCCGATGATCGGCTTGATGCCGCGCTTTTTCGCTGCCTTATAAAAGTCGATCACGCCGTACATCACGCCGTGATCCGTAATGGCAACGCTTTTCTGCCCCATCTCCTGCGCTTTATCGAGCAGCTTTTCAATGCGGCAAGCGCCGTCCAAAAGGCTGTATTCGGTGTGCACATGCAAATGTGTAAACGCCATTTTCGCCCTCCTTTTCCATTTAAGTTTACATAATTGAATTTACATAAACCTCTAATTGTCGTTTTCAATCACAAGGGTAAATCCGTGCTCGGTGGAAAAATAGTGGTTTTTATCCCCCCACGCGGTATCGATCACAACGTAGTACGTGCCGTCGTTTTCAGGGTACGCAAACCGCTCGCTGCGGTAGTAAAGCTCGGAGAAATCCTCGTTATAAACCGTGTAATACATCGCGCCGTAGGGATCCTGCGAGGCTTCAAGCACGATGCCTTTATCCATGCGAATGACCGGAAATTCATCGGCAACCTCTTCAATTTCAAAATGCCCGCCGCACGCTTTTGAACCGTTCTTCCTTTGCTCGCCGGTCACGTTCTGCAGCGCGGTAATCTCTTCATTGCCGGAGCGTACCACGATATCGCCGGGCACAAGCTCGGCTTTCAGCGCATCGGCGATGAAATACGCGCCCACGCCGAGCACCGCAACAATCAAAATGCCCAACACAAGGTCTTTAAAGCTCTTCGGTCTTTGCATTTTCAGCATGCAGCTTTTCCTCCACTTCAAAAACGCTCTGCTCCGCAAGGGATTCCTCCGGCGAGCCGAGCTGTTCCGCAAACTCCAAAATGCGGCGCAGGCGGTGATTCACACCGGAACGGCTGATGGAAAGCCGCTCCCCCATTTCGCGCAGCGACATTTCGGGGTTTTCCAGCCGCAAAACGGCGGCCTCGCGCAGGTCGGCGGGCAGCTCGTCCAGCCCCACCTTGTCGCTGATGAGCGCAATGGCGGCAATCTGCTTTGTTGCAGCAGAGTACGTTTTATCAAGATTCGCGGTCTCGCAGTTCGAGACACGGTTTAAATTGTTGTAGGTCTCTTTGTACATTTTGATCTGCATCAGGTTCATGGCGGAGTTTACCGCGCCCGTCAGCGTGAGGAAATCCTCAATGGCGGCGCTTTCCTTTATGTAGACAATGTAGCTGTTTTTTCTGCGTGCAATGGACGGCGAAAGCTGTGCGGCCTTCACGCGGTGCAGAACAGCCACAAGGTCTTCCGCAAGGTGCAGGTACGGCGTGGAAAACTCAAGGTGATACTCCTTCTGCGGGTCTGTGACCGTGCCGCAGATGAGGAACACACCGCGCAAAAACGCCGAAATGCAGCAGTCCTTTTGCAGATTTTCCTCGTGAATATGCAGGTTCACGTCATTCTCATCGTGCCCGAACGAACGGATCATCTGAATGCGTGCGGCTTCACCCGGAATGGTGATGGCATACGCTCCGATATTCTTGCGCCTTAACTGCGAGCGCACCTCGGCGTATACACCGGCCGAAACGGCGGCGGCCTCCGCCACACGGCGTGCAACGGCGGCATTTTCGCATACCATCTGCGATTCCCGCGCGGAAAAACACTTTGAAAAAAGCAGAAGGCCGTAGCATTCCGCTTTCAAACAGCACGCGCGCTTATTTTCAATCATACACAGCTCTTGCTTGCAATCCGCAGCAAATGACATGAAAACGGCTCCCTCCCGCTTTATTCTTTCGTGATATCCCGGTGCGAGACCGTGGCGTGAACGCCGTTTGCGACAAGGTGATCGTGCATATACTGCGCAAGCGCCACGGAGCGGTGATGCCCGCCGGTGCATCCGACCGCGATGACGAGCTGGCTTTTGCCCTCCTGAATGTAGAGCGGCAGCATGTAATCGATCATGTCCGTAAAGCGGGCTTTAAAGCCCTCGGTTTCCTTGCAGTTCATCACGTAGTCGCGCACGGGCGCTTCAAGGCCGGTATGTTCACGCAGCTCCTCCACGTAGAACGGGTTCGGCAGGCAGCGCACGTCAAATACAAGGTCGGATTCAAGCGGCAGACCGTATTTAAAGCCGAAGCTGATGCAATGCACCGTAATGGCGTCGTTGTCGTTCTGCAAAAACAGGTCGGAAATGCGCGCTTTCAGCCCCGCCGCCGGAATGTTCGACGTATCGATGACGTAATCGGAGACCTCTTTGACCGGGCGCAGCATCTCGCGCTCCAGGCGCACGGCCTGCTCCAAAGAGCCCTGCATCGCTTCGGAAAGCGGGTGCTTGCGGCGCGTCTCCTGAAAGCGGTTGACAAGCACGGGCTCGGACGCATCCATAAACAAAATTTTATACGGCTCGTTCTGCGCCTTCAGTGTTTCGAGCGCGCTGAAAAATGACTTAAAAAGCTCGCCGCCGCGGGTATCCGTGACGACCGCCACGCGGCGCTGAATACCCTCGGATTTATCGCAAAGATCATAAAAGACCGGAATGAGCGCCGGGGGCAGATTATCGACACAATAAAAGCCGATATCCTCCATGGCGTGCATGGCGCGCGTTTTGCCCGCGCCGGATAAGCCGGTCAAGATCACAAATTCCATTTTAAAAACCACCTTTTCGGCAGCCAAATGCCACCGTAAATCCCACAAATTTTACTCGTTGAGCGAAATGCGGCGAATTTCCGGCTCCAGCTCCACGCCGGTCGCCTGAAAAACTGTATCCTGAATGGCGCGGATGAGCGCTTCCACATCGGCACACGTCGCACCGCCTTTGTTCACAATGAAGCCTGCATGCTTTTCGCTGACGCACGCGCCGCCCACGGCAAAGCCCTTCAGGCCGCACTGTTCAATGAGCACACCGGCAAAATAGCCCTCCGGGCGCTTGAATACGCTGCCCGCGCTCGGCAGCTCAAGCGGCTGCTTTTCGCGGCGACGGCGCATGAAATCTTCCATTTTCGCGGTGATCTCCGCTTCCGCACCGCTTTCAAGGCGCAGCTCCGCGCTTGTGATGATGCGCTTCGTGCCCATAAAGGCGCTTTTGCGGTAGCCGAACGCGAGGTCTTCCCCGCTCATTACGCCGGGCGTGCCGTCCGCTTCAAGGAAATGGACGCGTTCGACGACCTGCTTCATCTCGCCGCCGTAGGCGCCGGCGTTCATGTACACTGCGCCGCCGAGCTGCCCCGGAATGCCCCACGCAAATTCAAGGCCCGTGAGCCCCTGCCCACGTGCAAAGCTGCATACCGTCGCAAGCGATGCACCCGCGCCGCACAAAACATGACCGTTCGCAAGGCTCTGCACCTTTTTAAAATCGCCCTGCAGCGTCAGCACCGCGCCGCGCAAGCCCTCGTCCGGCACAAGCAGATTGGAACCGTTGCCGAGGATGAAATACGGGACATTCTCGTCGCTTACAGCATTTAAAACCGCCTGCAATTCAGAGACGGTCTTCACTTCGACAAACCGATCCGCCGGGCCGCCGATCTTAAACGACGTGTGGGCGGACATGGGCTCATCGGTCTTATAGCATACGCCGGCACTTTGTAGTGCGGCATCAAATTTACGGTAATCAGACATTCTCAAAGCTCCTTAAAATAGCATCGGCATCCTTGCGGTTTTCAAGGATGTTCGTGTGCGCGCGCAGATACTCGATGAGGCGGTTCACGTTCGCGTTGAGAATCAGCTCCTCCGGAAACGCAATCTCGCGCAGCATCTCGAGCGCCGCAGTGTGATCCTTCACCTGCGTTTCAAAATGCGCGTCCGAGCTGACGATAATCGGCACACGGTGCTTTTTGCAGCACAGCGCAATCTCGCGGCAGTTCGGGATATTCGCCTTGCGCACCTCAAAGGAATGCGAGTTGATCTCCACAAGCTTGTGGTTTCGACCGAACTCCGGAATGACCGTTTCATAATCGTAGCGGAACTCCGGACTGCCGCTGTGGCCGATGACATTCACCTTCGGATCGTGTGCAATGTTGAGCCAAAGCTGCGTGCATTTTTCGACCGTGGGATTCTCAAGCCCCGGCAGTCCGAGGTTGTGAATGGACGCCACAAGCCAGTTGACGTCGCGGCGTTCGGTCTCATTGATGTCGAGCGTGCCGTTCAAATCGATGACATTCGCCTCCATGCCTGCAATGAGCAGAATGCCGCGGTATAAAAGCGGCAGTTCATGCATGGAATTAAAGAACCACGGGCCGGGCGCACCGGGCATGGTGCGGGCGTGGTCGGTGATGGCAATGGCTTTGAGGCCCTTTTCCGCAGCGGAGTCGACCATTTCGCGAATGGTGCTGTACGCATGCGTAGACGCCAGCGAATGTGTATGCAAATCTGCAATGATGTTATACATGATGATATTTTCTCACTTTCAGCTAACCTTAAACGCGGTTAAAAGTCTTTGATGGAACTTTCTTCAGGAAGTTTACAGGTTCTTAGGGCAGCGCCCTAAGCCGCTTTCCGCAGAAAGCGAAACCCTTTTGCCTACCAAAAGATCAGGAAGGCAGGTCGGACAATCCGGTGAATTGTCCGACCGCAGAAAACCCTATCAAAGGGGGTTCCTGAACAAGATGCCAAAACATCTTGTTTTATACTAAAATCATGCTGTTAAATATCCAAATCTCGCTTAATCTCCTCGTGCGGCATCATGGAAGCATCCATGCCGAGCGCGGAGAGCAGCTCGTAGGCGGCGTTGTAGCCCATTTTCTTCTGGCGGTTGTTCATCGCCGCAACTTCAATGATGATGGCAAGGTTACGGCCGGGTTTTACCGGGATCGTCATCACCGGCACCTTGATGCCGAGAATTTCCGTGTATTCGCTGTCCATGCCCATGCGGTCGTAGACCTTCGTCGCGTCCCAGATCTCCAGATTGATGCACATGTCGATCTTTTCCTGCAGCTTAACGGCGCCCATACCGAAAATGCGACGGGCGTTGATGATGCCGATGCCGCGCAGCTCGATGAAGTGACGGATGTTCTCCGGGGACTGACCGACGAGCGATTTGCTGGATACGCGGCGAATTTCCACCGCATCGTCCGCGATGAGACGGTGGCCGCGCTTGATGAGCTCGATGGCCGTCTCGCTCTTGCCGACGCCGCTGTCGCCGACAAGCAGAATACCTTCGCCGTAAACCTCCACCAAAACGCCGTGGCGTGTGATGCGCGGCGCAAGCTCGACGTTCAAATACGCAACGAGCGACGCGACAACATTTGAGGTCGACTCCGTCGTGCGCAGCACCGGCACATGGTACGTTTCGGCAATCTCCATGAAGTCCTTGCCGGGGTCAATACCGCGGGCAACAATCACTGCCGGCGGCTTCAGGGACAGGTAGCTGTCCAGCGCCATAGCGCGGCGCTCCGGCTTTAAGCTCTCCAGCATGTACATTTCCGCAAGGCCTAAAACGGCGATGCGATTCGGGTCAAAATATTCGTGGTAGCCGTTCAGCTCCATGCCGGGGCGAACAACGTCTCTCGATTGAATCAAAATATCATCGGCGCTCTTCGGCAGAAAAGCGGTCTCAAGCTGTAACTCGTGAATGATCTTGGAAAGCGGTATGGTGTAAACTTCCGGCATCGTGATCTTCCTCCCTAAAGTTAAGACGGCTGCAAAAGCCTTTTTATGCTGTTTTAGCGGCTTTTGCTCCCTTGTTTTCGGCGTCCCACACAAAGCACGCCTAAGGTACCTGTTATCTTATAGTATTATAGCGGATTTACCGCCAAAAATCAACTTAAACTCCGCTTTCCGCCGTGGCGCATAAATTCTTCTTGAAAAGTCCGTTTTTGTGCGCTATACTGGTGAAGTAAATCGACGATTTTAAAGCTGCTTGCGGGCGAAGAAAGCCGTGCTCGAAAACCGGAAGATTAACGTTTTCGACGGCAACTATGCGGACTATCTGCGCGTGACGGGTCACGCATAAGCGAGCCGAAATGCAATGAAATAACAAAAGCCTTACGCCTTGCTCTTTTTTTGAGCTTGGTGTAAGGCTTTTTGCCGTTTATGCTTTCTTTTTCAGCGGATTCCACACGCCAAAAAGGTAAAACGCGAGCGACAATGTACTGGAAATCACCCAGCCGAACGGCCACGAAAGCCAGATGCCCGTGATGCCGAACGGGTGCACCAGAATAAACGCCAGAACAACGCGCAGAATGAGGTCTAAGAACGTGGTAATCATAAAATATACCATTGCGCCCGCACCGCGCAGCACGCCGTCCGCGGCAAGCTTTAATGCGAGGAACAGATAGCACAGCGAGACAATAAGCAGAAATTTCTTGCCGATCTCGATGGCCTCCGCCGAGGTGCTGTTCATAAAGAGCAGCAGAAGGTTTTCGCCGCGGAACACATACGCGCCCATAAAGACGAGCGCCACGGCAAGCGACATCACAAACCCTGCTTTGAAGCCGCTGCGCACGCGTTCCATTTTGCCCGCGCCGATGTTCTGCCCCGTAAAGCTCGAAACCGAGTTGCTGAGCGCCGTCAGCGACGTGATGGCGAACGTGTTGAGCTTTACGCCTGCGGAATAGCCCGCGATGGCGGAGGAGCCGAAACCATTGACAAGTCCCTGAATGCACAAATTGCCGACCGAAACGAAGCTTTGCTGCAAAATGCTCGGAATGGCTACGATCGAAATACGGCGCAGCATCGCACCGGAAAACAGCGCAGGCTTTTCTTTTGTCTCAACGGACTTTAAGCGGCGCAAGACCGCCCAGAACGCACACGCGGAAGCCACGCCCTGCGCGAGGAACGTCGCCCACGCAACACCGCCGACGCCCCAGTGGAATACGATGACGAACACGGCATCGAGCACGATGTTGCCGACGGACGACGCGATCAAAAACCACAGCGGCGTTTTGCTGTCGCCGAGCGACGTGAACACGCCGGAAGAAATGTTGTAGATAAAAAGGAACAAAAGCCCCCAAATGTAAATAGCAAGGTACAGCGCCGTATCTTCCATGATGTTCTCCGGCGTGCCGAGCATGCGTAAGATTGGCTCGCACAGCACCGTGCCGACGACCGTGAGCACCACGCCAAGCACCGCAACAGAAATAAAGCCCGTATACGCCGCCGTTTTCATTTCTTTAAAATCCTTCGCGCCGAAAAGCTGCGAGATGACGACCGAAATACCGATGTTCATGCCGAACGCGACCGCCATAAAGATCATCGTCACGGGGTACGAAGCGCCCACCGCCGCCAACGCGTCTTCGCCCGCAAATTTGCCCGCGATGACGCTGTCTGCGATATTGTAAAGCTGCTGGAACGCCACACTCAAAAGCATCGGCAGCGTGAACCGCAGCAAAACACTCGCCGGCTTGCCGGTCGTTAAGTCCTTATTCATGTCCGTTTCCCCTTCTCTTTTCAAAATACGCACATTATTATAAGGAATTACAACCAAAACGACAATGTTCAAAATGCCCAAGTATTTTCACCCACGCGCAAAAAAGACTGCGCGTTCGGCAAAATCCCGCCCAAAGTCATAAACAAAGCCCGCCGAAAAACGCATTTAAAACGTCTTTCAGGCGGGTTTGTTCACTTCTATGCACGTCAGCGCGCCGTTTTCCGCTTTGTACAGACGCGTGCAGTATTTCAGCGCGCCCGGGCGGTGCGTCGTCAAAATGCACGCGGTGTCCGGCAGCGCGGTTAAAAGATTTTTCAAAACCTGCGCTTCGGTCTTTTCATCAAGCGCCGAGGTCGCTTCGTCAAGGAGCAGGATCGGCGCGCCGCGCAGCACCGCGCGGGCGATGGCGATGCGCTGCGCCTGTCCCTCGGAAAGCCCACCGCCGTGCTCCGCGATCTTCGTGTTCACGCCGTTTGGCAGCGATGACACAAACGCCCATGCGCAGGCGGTTTTGAGCGCCGCTGTCATTTCCTCCTCCGTGGCGTTCTCTTTTGCCATGCGCAGGTTCTCCGCAATCGTGCCGGAAAACAGCGTGCTGCCCTGCGGTACATACGAAAACGCACAGCGCGTCTCCGCGCTGATGACGATTTCGCATCCATTCTTCCCGCGCAGCACAGCACGTCCGCTTTCCGGGTAAACGAGTCCGAGCAAAACACGCACCAGCGTCGTTTTCCCCGCGCCGGATGTGCCAACAAGCACGGCAATCTCCCCCGTCCCTGCCGCAAACGATACGTTTTTCAGCACCGCTTCTCCGTTTCGGTATGCGGCTGTCACATTTTTGAGCTCTACCATCAGTGCGCCCTGCGGCAGTGCCGTTTTACCGTGGCGCTCCTTCGGCAGCTCGCAAAGCTCACGCACACGGTGTGCAGAGATCGCCGTGCTCAAAAACTTCGGGATAAGCCCTGCGGCACTTTCAAACGCACTTGTCAGGCTGCTGCGCTGCTGCAAAAAAAGTGTCAGCGTACCGAATGTAATGGCACGCGTCCACAATAAATACAGCCCGTAGCCCATGGCGGTAAACTGCGTGAACGCCCCCGCAACCCGCAAAAGCGCATTCACGCGCACGGAAAACATGTTGTATTGCAAACTGCATGTGCGCAGCGCTTCCTGTTTTTCCTTTAGCTTTCGGCTTTGGCTTTGCATTGTGCCGAGCGATTTCACCGTATCGATCGTGTAAAACGTCTCCGCTTCAAACGCGGTCATTTCGCTGCCGAGGCGGCGCAGCTTATTTTCAAATGCCCGCCGTTTTTTGAGCACGGCGGCAGACAGCAGCAATACCACCGGCGCGCCGCCGAGCGCGATGAGCGCCATCACGGGGCTGTAAATCCAGATGAGGAAAAACACCGCGCACAGCCTGTAAGCCGTCACTAAAATTTGCGGCAGCCAGCTCACTGCCCCGCCGCCCACAGCGCCCGTATCCGTTTCAAAGCGGTTTAAAATGTCGCCGCAGGAAAACGCGTGCAGCGCCTGCCAGTCCGCGTCTAAAATGCGGTCGAACACATCGGCGCGCACGTTGTTATTGAGGTCAATCTCCAGCTTTTTCAGCACGCGGCTCACCACGCAGTCGAACGCAATAGAAACCGCCGTGCTGCCAATAGCCGCGAAAACCAAAAGCGGCAGACGGGCGGTATCGTACCCCGTGACGATGTCGATGAGGTACTTGCCCGCCACGCTGCCGAACAGGCCGACCGTGGTACCGAGCACGCCGAGCGCGATATACAGCGCGATCATTTTCTTGCAGCGGCGGCTGTATGTAAGCAGCCATTTCCAGTCCGCCAAAACCTCACAGAGCTCGCAAAAGCGCACTTTGTTTTCTTTACGCTCCATTTGGCACCTTTTCTTTTCGGGCATGGCGGCGCGCAAGCATCGCGATAAAAAGCGGCCTTACCGGTGTTAAAACGAGCCACACGGTTTTGAAAAACCGCCACAGCGCACTGTTTCGTCCGTACCACTTACCCTTACGGCGCACGGCAAGGACAAGGCAGCAAATTTGCTCGCCGTGCACGGGGCCCTCGGGGTCGGTCTGGCTGTCGCCAAGGAGATACCACCCGCTTTTCGTCACGCGCCAAACGCGGTGCAGAACGTACTGCCCATCTAACCGCCGAAACAGCACGATCTCCCCGCGCTTTGGCGGGTGCGTGCATTTTACAAGCCGCACGGCATCCCGCCCGTGGATGAGAAACGGCGCCATACTGCTGCCGAACACCGGCATTTCCATCACGCCGCCCGCTTCCGTTTCGGAAAGAATCGCGCCGATGTACGCGCGCAGCCCCGCAGCATCTATAAGCATGCGCGCAGGCGGACGGTCTCCGCCACGGTCGCGGGGTACAGCGCCTCATACAGGCAGTCGACCGCTTCTTCCGATATGGTACAATCCAGCAAAAACGCCGGTACGCGGCGCAGCAGTGCTTCCACGGCATCGAGCACACGCGCAGATTCCGCCTGATCCCAGCGGTTCACCGTCACCTGTCCGTAAAGCCGCAAAAATGCCTCCCCGCGCGAGAGCCTGCGCACGGCGTTCTTTTTCGCCTGCCGCAGCAAAACGACGGCGCTCAACCGCGCATCCGCATTTTGGCAGATGCCCGACGTGCCGCAGACCGGCCAACCGCGCGCCATCCAGCAATCCTGCACCTTCTGCAATAAAGCGCGGTCGCCGTTGATGATCTCCGCCCCGGCGTATTGCGCCCAGAGCGAGGCCTGCGTGCTCTTCCCCGTGCCGGACGGTGCCGAAAACAGAATAGCCCGTCCGCGGTGGCGTATGTAGGCGCTGTGCAGAATAAAGCTGTCCTTTTGCAGCATGCGGCGCTCAAGCGCGAAAAGCGACGCGAATACCGGGTCAAACACAAGGCAGCCGCG
>OHUT01000562.1_pt1 | contig 14708 bp, 12 predicted proteins | sample 1579321 | NCBI WGS metagenome assembly OHUT01 (sample SAMEA3882514, study PRJEB24775) | human gut metagenome | biome: human-associated habitat; feature: intestine environment; material: feces | place: Netherlands | collected 2009/2010
TTAACGAGCGTGTCGGTGGCTTCGTTGGACGATACGATGTGCCCCGAGAAATCTGAATTTGCGGAGGTTGAGCCCGTTGCCTCAGTTTTGGCGCTTACGGTAACCGTCATAGTGTCGACGAGGGTGAGCTCCCAATTGTCATAATTGATGTAATAAAGCTCCAGCGTTGCGGTTCCGGGCTTGAGCGCGGTGATCCGGTTTCCGTTGGCGTAGGCACCGATGTCATCCACCTCATCGGTGCTTGCGTAAAGAGTGCGAAGAACGTCTTTGTTCTGAGAGATGATGGCCCAAGGACGGCCTTGGTAATTCTCATTTGCTCCAACAGTTACGAAGTCATTGGAGAAGTCTTCGAAATAGGGGTTCTCGCCGACGAAGGTCTCGATTGCTTCTTCAGCGAATGCAAGCTGGCTGGGGTCGAAGCTCGATGGCTCGACGACGGTGATGGTGTTGCTGAACGTTCGGCCATCTTTTACGGAAACGGTGATAGTTGCGATTCCGGGCTTGAGGCCGAGCGCCTGCCAGTATGCCGTTTCGCTGCCATCATTGCTTTCTTCGGCATCGATTCTCACGATGGCCGGATCGCTCGAGGTGATGCTTGCTATCCAATCCCCATCGAGATGATCCCACAGGACAGCTGCTCCGGCCCCATTGGGCGCAAATACGCCGCTATCTGTACCGGGGAATGCTCCGATAACATCAACAAAGTTGGCCTCCTCGCTGTTTGAGACGATCAGCGTCTTGTCTGCGATAGGTGTGAGGGTGGCATTTTCGCTGCTCTCCTCAACCACGACCTCTAGAGGGACGGTAGCGAGAGGGGCGGTATCGGCGGAATCGGGGGTTTCGCTTGGGCCGAAGCTTCTGAGCAGCACGATGTTGTACGAGCCAGAGACGGTGGCGGTGCACGTCAGCGCGCCGGTGCCTTCATTCTCGATCGACGAACTATCGAAGGAAATCCCTTCGGAATTTCTGATTTCTACATAGTAGTCGCTGGGATCTGCGGTCTCGGGCAATGAGACGGTGTACTCGATGAGGTTGCTGTTAGGTTCTGCGTGATAGACATCTTGGCCGCAAATCGGGCAAAGATAGGTACGGACGATGACGGATTGCGTGGAGGCGGAGAGGCCGTATTCGCCGGATCTGGTCGCGGATGCGGTTTGTGCGGCGTTCCGGCAGAGTGCCCGTCCGCCCTTGTTCGAAGGGGTGCTGCTTGGGGCTGCAGGGTCTTCTGCCCTCGCCGCGCTTCCATCCGCGTCTGCGGATTGCTGGGCATCCTTCTGCGCTGCAGTGAACTCGGAGTCGTTGCTGGGAATGTCATCGCAAGGCTCTTCGTTTACGCCTTGCGTTCCCTCGCTGTCCGTTCTGGCACAGGAGTCTTTGCCAGCGCCTTCTATTTTAGGTTCGGTATCTCTGGCGCTGTCTTCCTGCGGCATGTCCTCCACGACCCCCTGCAGGGCGTCGACGTCGCTGGCGGGCTGCTCGCCGTCGGCGACGCCCCAGGCCGCTGCGGGCGCGATGCCCAGGGCCAGGGCGCAGGCGCAGGCCACGCGCAGGGCCCGGTTGCCCAGAATGCTTCCTTTCATTCGTCCTCCTTCTGGCGTCGGCTGACGCCTCGGCTTCCAATCCTTCGACTCTCCCAAGGGCGCGGCGGGAATCGGGAGGGGGAAGGAGAGCCCGCCGCGCAATCCTCATAAAGCTATGGCATTGCGGGCATAAGAACAATCGGTTTGGAACTACTGGCTGCGCGGGTGTAAAAATTAGCGTGAAGCTCATGATTGGTGGATCTTGAATATGTCATCTGTGTCATATATAATGCATGTATATTACATGTAAGGAGTAAGAGATGCCAGCATTGCAAGTTCGAGATTTCCCCGACGACCTCTACGAAGAGCTTCGCGCGTTTTCTGCTTTGCATCATCGGAGCATGGCTCAACAAACGATTGCGGCAGTTGAGGCGGCGATAAGAGAAGAAAGCCCGCGCGCCAATCCTCTTCGTGTGATCCCTTTCGAGTTGCCCGCTGAGCGCGAAGGAAGACTTGCTAAGCGCCGAGAGATCTTGGAGCGGGCAGGTCGAAGGCGTGCGCGCCTCGCTAAAGGCACCCCGTCTCCGCTTTCAATGCTTTCGGAAGCGCGAAACGAGAGGGATGAGGACTTCGACAGAATTGTAGAGGAAGTTGTGGGGTCGGGCCTATGATCGTCATGGATGCCAATGCTGCTGTCGCCATCGCGCTCGGTGCGGCCGATGGCGAGGCGCTGGAGATGCTGCGTCTGCCCGACGAGCGCATCGCGGCCCCTCAGCTTATGCATGCGGAAGTTGCGCACACTCTCGCAAAATATGTTCGAGGCGGTTATCTCGATGCCTCGGAGGCGGTTGCATGTGGTCAAGATGCGATTGCCCTTGTTGATGAGTTCTGCGAAGACGCTTCGTTGTGGGTGGAAGCCCTGACTGAGTCGGCTCGTTTGGGCCACTCTTCGTACGATCTGTTCTATCTTGCTTTGGCGCGTAGGCTCGGGGCGACGTTGTTCACTATCGACAAGAGGCTTCAGGCGCTATGCGCTGAAAACGGCGTTAACAGCATTTGGCTTGACAATGATTTTTAGGCACTGCTGCTGGGCCGTGGGCTGGCTCCTGTGCGCTGTCGCAAAAGAAGAGACCCGGCTTGCACCATCCTGAGTTCTTTTTAGCGGTATGTGTTTTTGCGCCGGTCGGTTACTTCTGTGTGTGATGACGGCATCGAGGGGGACAGAAACGCTGTTCCCAGGTTGGTCTCATAACGGGAGGCGCGAGCTGAATACGAAGTTGAGGGAGGCTGAAGGCGCCAATCGTACCACGCGCGCAACGGGCCATTCGCCGGGGGTCGATGTCATTGATGACATCGAAACGACCGAAAATGACAAGCGCGCAAGAGTCCCGTTGAAGTGGCCGGGCTCTTGTGGAATTCTTCTCTGAGCGAAGCTGGGGCTGGAGTTCTTGCGCTCTCGCGTGCCCGAGCGTTGCCCGAGTTTTGCCTGAGCCTTACTGGGCATCAGCGGGCACATCGCTGAACAAATCAAAGTGTTCGAAAGGAAGGGGCCGATGGATCCGATTGCGGTGCTGATCGATGTGGCTGATCTGTGCATCGAGCCTCTTGTCATGGTTCCTGCGGCAATGCTGATATTGCCGATGCGAAGGCGTGGCCTTTTTCTGGCTCTCGAGCTTATCGGCACCCCTCTTTGGGCGTTTGTCTTCGGGACGGTGCTCTCATGGTTTTGGGTGGGCCTTTTGGTGTGCGGCATCTTGGAGTTTGTGCTGCCGCTCCTCTTTTGGAGGGGTTCCCCGTTTCGCAAGGTGAGCGCCCTGTTCGTGATCCAGCTGTGCTCGATAGTGGCGGGAGCCGTTGTCTGGACGTGCTGGGAGGCCATCTTCGGCATGCCGATCCCCGAGGACTCCACGGCCGAGTTTGCGCTGTATCGAAGCGATCTGGGGAAATGGCTCATCTACGAGATTCTCGACATGGGCCTCTCGGCAATACTGCTGATACCTGCGGTTGTCCTGTTTCGGCGTTGGGCATGGCGCACGGCCGACACGCGGGGTAGCGTCGTCTTCGCCGGATTGCTTGTGGCTCAGTTGCTTATGGCCAGCGTCCCCATGATCTGCATGGCCCGTTCGCTGGGGACGAGCGCCTATGCGGTTATTGCGTTGATTCTGCTGGTGTATCTGGTGGTCGGCATTGGGGCCATCGTCGCCTCGTGGCATTGGGAAGTTGCCGCCCGCGCCCAGCGCCGCAGCGAAGAGCTGGCTCGCCAGCGCGTTGCCTACTTCGAGGAGTACGAGAACGCTCAGGCCCAGGTGAGGGCTGTTGCCCATTTGCGGCACGATCTTCGAAACGAGATGGCGGCGGCCCGCGCGCTGCAGGAGAGGGGGCGCGCCGAAGAGGCTCGCCGGCTTCTTTGTGCTATGGCGGAACGAGTTTCGACGGAGGAGATGCCAGAGGGAGGTTCGTTGTGACGGCGTCGATGGCTGAGGCTGTTCTGTGCTCCGCTCTGCTTTCGGCCATGGCCCTCTGGTACGGCGTGCGCATGGGTGCCGTACCGCTCTCGAGGCGCTTGGCTGCGATGGCGATTCCCCTGACCCAGGCATGCGCTCTTGTCGCGTTCGGCGCCTTTGCTATGCGCGATCCCTTTCTGGATCGATTTGTTCCCTACGTTGTTTTCGCCACGGTAGCGTGCCTGGTGGCCGATGGTCTCGCACTGCCGAGCCTCTCGCTGGGTGCGCGCAAGGAGTCGGCCCAGGATCAGGCCCGTGCGGCAGCTGAGCTGCTGGAAGCGATGCGTCAGGGCGCGGCCGCTGCTCGGCGAGAGGTGCAAGAGGCAGACGACGTGCGTCGTGGCATGGTTCAGGCGCTGAATCGGGCGATCGAGCAGTGCGGTACGGACGAGGTCGTCGGTGCAGGAGAGCTTGCAGTCGGGTCGCCCTTTGCGCGCTATTGCCGCAACGACGTTGTCGATGCGCTTTTGGCTCTAAAGGCGCGTCGCGCAGGCGAGGAGGGAGTTGCCTTTGAGGTGCATGCCGACGTCCCCGCCAGAGTGTCCATCAGCGATGTAGACTTGTGCGCTTTGTTCTCGAATATGCTCGACAATGGCATCAACGGGGCCGTGAAGGCTGAGGGCAGGCGATTCGTGCGCCTGGACGCCTCGGTGCATGGCGCTATGCTTGTTGTGCGGGTGGTCAACAGTTGCAGCCCCAAAAGCGGCGGCGCCCCTTCGGCGAAGCCGGGGCGACAGCGGCGGTGCGCCGTGGACTCCCATGGTTGGGACCTCGATATCTTGGGGGCGCTGGCGGAGCGCTACGACGGGTCTTTCGAGAGTGCCGCCGAGGGAGACCAGTGGGTGGCGAGCTTGATAGTGCGCTGCCGGTAGATCAGCCGGCGGCTGGAAGGCGGGTAACCGGCGGCAGAAGGGCCGCTGAGTCTCGCGGCATAGGGCCGAACGGGCTTTGAATGACGCCAACCGCGAAGGTCAGGGCGTGTGCCGTTCCCCGAAGTGATTTGCATTTTGTGACAACATTCCGACTGAAAATGACATGGTGCGGAGGGAGTGAATCCTCTTTTGAGATAATAGCAGCTTGCGATGGCCGCCGCGCGCAGCGGGGCCGTTTGCGCATTCGGGAGCCGAAAACGAGAAAGGACGATGCGTGTACACTGTGGCCGTTGTCGATGACGACCTTCGCCAATGCAGGATCCTGGCGGACATGATCGCCGATGCGCCGTTCTCGTCCTTCGATATCCTCACCTTTCAGAGCGTGCCCGATCTCGAAAGCTTCCAGGCCCACCACGGGCCGGTGGACATCTGCCTCATGGATGTGCGCATGGACGACGACGCGGGACGATTCTCCGACGGCATCGAGGCGGTCTCGCGGCTGTTTCCCGAGGGCTGCGGTACCCAGGTAATTTACGTGACGGGCTACGTGGAATACGCCACGCCGGTCTACGAAACGCCGCACGTGTACTTCCTGCTGAAGCCCGTGCAGGCCGAGCAGCTTTACGCTGCGCTCGGCAAGGCGCTCGAGCGGCTCGCGTCGCAGACGGGCGCCTATTTGCCAGTGACCTGCGGCGGCGCGGTGAGGCGGCTTCCCGTGGGCAAGATCATCTACCTTGAGAGCAACCGTCGCAAGGTGATCGTGCATATGGTCGACGATACGGTGGAGACCTACGCAAAGCTGTCGGATTTCGAGGACCAGCTGCCGCCGAACTTCGTGCGCAGCCACATGAGCTTTCTCGTGAACATGAACTATCTCGAGTGGGTGGATGGCAAAACCGCCACGCTTTCCACGGGCATACAGCTGCCGGTGAGCCGCCAGCGCTCCGTGGCCACTCGCGAGGCCTTCCACCGCCATTTGCGCGGGTTTTTGTAGGGCCTTCTACTTCTTCAGCAGGTGGCGGACGGCGGCCACGGGGTGATGGAGGATCATCCGCGGACCGGCGTAACGCATGATGGCGCGGATCTGCTCGCGCTCGGCGGGGGCGTAGCAGTGGTTGCCGCATTCCTCGCAGCTTGTTTTGTGGGCCATGGACCGACAGCGCTCGGTGCGCAGGACGCAGTAGTCGTCGATGGCCTTGCACGCGGGGCAGAGCGCCTCGCCGGCATGGCTGGTCTCGGTGCGTGCGGTCGCCTCGTGGTTGCCGGCGCAATAAATCGCCACCATGTTCGAGATGGTGCGCTTCTCGCGCTCGCGGCGGCGAGCGACTTTGGGGGTGTCAGGTATTCTTGCCATGGTGCGCACTTTAGCAGAGGATGCGCCTAGCATTGGGAGCGCTGCAAAACTACATAACGGTTGAGGTTGCCCTGCTTGCCGTCAGCGGAGAAGCGGGTGACCTCGCGGAAGGGGAGGGGAGCGGCAGACGTGCAGCTGCTGGCAGAAGGTGCGCTGGGTTCGCGGATGGGGGCGAGGAGGGCATCGATTTCCTTCTCGGGCGTATGGTGGCAGAAGCGGTAGACGCCCTCTGCGTGCTGCCAACCGAGGAGAAAGTCGTTTTCTTGGAAGGTGGGCAAGCCGTGGGCGACGCGGCCCTCGGCAGTGGCCGCGGCGGCCTTGGCGGCCAAGCGCGCATCGTTCAGGAACTGCCAGAACGACACGATGGCGAAGCCGCCGGGCCTCAGGGAACTAAGGAGCCCTTCGAGAACCCGGGCCCGCAGGGCGCCTGTCGGCAGGTGGTGCATGAGTCCGAAGGCGACAGCGAGGTCGCAGGAGTTGCGCGGGAGACGATCGGCGAAGGTGCCGTCGAGGAGGGATTCCACGATGTCGAGGGCGCGGAGATCTACGGTGGTCTTTTCGGGGAGGTTCGTGCCCTGTCCTGAAGCATCCCCTCCTTTCGTTTTGGAAGCAGCAGAGGAGCTGCTAGGGCTGTGCGGAAAGGCGGCAGATAGGGCGCCGATTGCGGGAGATGCCAGATCGGGGCAGTTGTCGAGGGCGGTGATGCGCAGGGGGGCGTTCGTGTGTTCGGCGAGGAAGCGCTCGAAGCGGAGGTTGCCGCAGCCAAGGTCGAGGATGGTGAGGGGCGCCCCGGAATCGCCGGCACTGTCATCGGGGACGCGGGCGGCGTGGCTGGGGAAGGGGCCTTGCACGGCATCGTGGGCCGTGATGAGCTCCCAAGCCTTCTCCCAGCCATGCCAAGGGGCTTGTCTCGTGGCCGAGAACGAGGCGGCCTCGCGGGCGTAGAAGTCGCTCGTGAGGGCGTTCAGCTTGCGGATGACCTGGGGGGAGTAGGCGCCGGGTTGCGAGGCGCTCTGCGTGGTCGTTGCTCCAGATGCGGAAACGCGTTGCTCGTCGGCGATGCTCATGGCAGCGGCCGCTTCTGATAGAGCCCGGCGTCCTTAAAGCCGAGGTTGCGGTAGTAGACGCGGGTGCCCACGGCGCTGATGACGTTAATCGCGGTGTACCCGGCCGCCGCTGCTTGGGCGCAGGCCTCTTCCACGAGCGCCCGCCCGAGGCCCAGATGCTGGGTGCCCTCGCCGGTGCGGTGCAGGGCGGCCACCTTCCCGTACACATGCACTTCGCGGATCATGGCCTCCTGCGGTGCGGAGGGGGAAGCAGGCGAGGAACCCCTCGCCTCGCTTTGCTCGCTCTTGATGGGAGGGGTAGCAGGCTCGTTGGCGGTGTCGCGGGGAAGTGGCGTCGGCAGCGACAGGCGGCAGAAGCCGGCGATCTTGTTCTCGGGGGTGATCCACTCAAGGAAGTGTTCTTCGGTGGCGGCGGTCTGGTAGGCGATGGTCTGAAGGGAAAGGTCGCCCACGGTGGCGCCTTCCACGGAGATTTCGCGGGAGCGAATCTCGGCAACCTCCTCGTCTGTGGCATCAACGGCGGCTTCTACCACTTGGCGCAGGTTGGTCTTCTTGTTGCCGGCGAGGATGTCGGTGGCGGAGATGTCGCGGATCATGCGGGAGATGCGTGTCCAGGGCGGGGTGGCCAGCACGTCCTGGACGAGGACTTCCACGAGCTCTTCCTCGGTGTAGGGGCGCCAGCAGCCGTCTTCGAAATAGTCGGTGAGCCGGGCGCTTTCCACAAGGCAGCAGGGATAGAGCTTCACCTCGTCGGGCAGAAACGCCGGGTCGGTGACGAGGCGGCGATAGTCGGCGGCATCGGCAGCGGGGTCGGCGCCGAGCAGGTTCACCATGAAGTGCACGTGGCTTTTGAAGCCGAACTGCCGCAGCAGGGCCATGGCGTCGGCGATACGCGCGGACGTGATGGCGCGGCCGTTGGCGGCGAGCGTCTCGTCGTTCAGGCTTTGGATGCCGATCTGCACCTTGGTGCAGCCCAGCGCGCGCAGAGTGCGGCAGGCCTCGGCGGTGACGAGGTCGGGGCGCGTTTCCACCACCAGCCCGACGACGCGCTTCGGTGCCGTTTCGTTGGCGCGATGCAGGGCGAAAAGATCGTCCCAGGAACAGCTTTGCGGCACCTCTTCCTCGCCGTAGGCCTCCCGCCACGCCTCGTTGTAGGTGAGCTCTCCGGCGTCGATGCGCTGTTGAAGCGGGGCTGCCGCGGCGGCCAGGGCATCGCGGTCGCGGGGGAGGCCGCGTCTCTCGTACCATGTCCGGCGCTCAGTCGCCTCGCGGACGCGCTCCTCGTCGGAAAGGTTCAAGGCGCGGAAAAGCTCGCCTGTGAACCAGCGCTGGTAGCTTTCGGGGTAGTCGCTCCAGGTGCCGCCCAGCACGATAAGCTCCACTTTGTCGGTGACGTGCCCCATGGCGGTCAGCGTCCGCAGGCGCGCGGCCACTTGGAGGAAGGGGTCGAACCAGCATCGTTCGGCCCGCTGGCAGGCCGGCTCGTCGGAAAGATAGCTCTTCGGCATGCGGATATCGTTCGGGCAGAACACGCAGGCGCCCGAGCACGGCCAGGGCTTCGTGAGCACGGTGATGGTGGCCACGCCTGAGGCGGTGCGCCGGGGCTTGGCCTGCAGAAGGCGCACGAGGGCCGCGTCGGTCGCCTCGCTTATGTTCCATGCCGCCCACCGCTCGGGCTCCTCGGCCTTCACGCGCAGGTAGAAGGGGAGGAGCCGCCGCTTGGCTACCTGGCGCGTGCCGTCGTGAGCGGCGCGGTTGTACCGTCGCACGAGCTTGTCGAGCCACGCGGCGTCAACATCCTCGCCTGCTTCCAGAGCAGCGATTATTTCTAAGAGTGCTTCTTCCATAAGAATGCAAAAGATACCAGGTTCGCCCAAGGAAGCCAGCGAGGTTCCGACAGGTGCCTGCAATTCGCTTGAAGCGCGGCCGGGCGGCCTTTGGGCCGTGAGGGAAAGCGCTGAACGCAAAGGGCAGGCGCTTGTCGGAACCGCAGCGTCGACGGATCCGTTCGTCTCGTTAGGGCGAACGGAACTATAGGGCGGCCTTGATGGCGGCCAGCAGCTCGTCGTAGGTTTCCAGGGCCGGCAGCTCCGGGTACTCGGCCTTGATGGCATCGGTGGTGCGGAACAAAAAGCCGGCCTTCGAATCCAGGATCATGCCCAGGTCGTTATGGGAGTCGCCGGCGGCGATGGTTTCGATGCCGCAGGAGTGCAGCGCGCGCACCGTGGTGAGCTTACTTTCGGGGCAGCGCATCGTGAAGTCGGTGATGGCGCCATCTGCGGCTACCACCAGCTCGTTGCAGAACAGCGTCGGCCAGCCGAGCTTCTCCATGAGGGGCTTGGCGAACTGTTCGAAAGTGTCGGAGATGATGATGACCTGGGTGAGGCTGCGCAGCTCGTCCAAAAACGCGCGGGCGCCGGGCATGGGGTCGATCTTGGCGATGACCGCCTGCACGTCGGGCAGGCCCAGCCCATGCTCGGCCAGAATGTCGAGGCGCCACTTCATGAGTTTGTCGTAGTCGGGCTCGTCGCGGGTGGTGCGCTTAAGCTCGGGGATGCCGGCTTCCTCGGCGAAGGCGATCCAGATTTCGGGAACCAGCACGCCTTCCAAATCGAGGCATACGACGTTCATAGGGCACTCCTTCCGTGGGCGGCGCCGGGGCTTAAGGCCTGCGCGCCGCAGGGTTTCGTCGGCAGAAGCGTACCCCACTGAAGGCGCCTTGCCGCCTCGGAAGCGGAAAGATGGCGCAGGGGGCGACTTCAGCGGTAGCGCGGGCGCCCCTCTTGCTATACTGGGCGTTCCAAAAAGAAGGCGTCGGTGCGGCGCCGAAGGCGGCAAGGGCGAGGAGTACGGCTGTGACCAAGGTCATCAAGAGAGAACATGCGGAGCGGGCGCGGGCCCACGAGAGCGTGCTTTCCGTGCCCGAGGTCATGCGTACGGCCCCCGGCATCGCCATTCAGGGACGCAAGATCCGCTCGCTCGTGTTCTCGACGGATCTGGCCGTCATCTGCCACTGTGACGCCGATGCGGTGCTCGCGGTGTACCCCTTCACCTGCCAGCCGGCCATCACCCAGGCGCTCGTGGCCGCGTCCCAGCGCCCGGTGTTCAACGGGGGCGGCGGCTCCATCACCCAGGGCGAGCGCTGCGTGGAGGCGGCCCTGCACTCCGAGATGTCCGGCGTGGCCGCCGTCGTGGTGAACACGTCCATTCCCGTGGAGTCCATCTCGGCGCTCGTGGAGAAGGTGGCCGTGCCCGTGTGCGTGACGGCCTGCGCCGCCGATGACGTGGTGCGCCGCCAGATTGCGGCTGGCGCCTCCATCGTGAACGTGGCCGCCGGCTCGCGCACGCCCCAGGTGGTGGAGGCTTTGCGCCGGGAATATCCCGACCTGCCGATCATCGCCACGGGCGGCCCGACCGACGACGCCATCCGCGCCACCATTGCGGCCGGGGCCGACGCCGTCAGCTGGACGCCGCCGGCCATTGCCGATCTGGAGCGCGAAGTGATGGAGAAGGCCCGGCGCTTGGCCGCCGAGCTGTTGTAGAGCCCTGCAAGTGCGATCCGTAGGGGGCATCATTCCGGTTGGGAGGGCTGACCAAGGTCAGCCCCTACGGGATGTGAGGCAAGCGAGGTTGACCGGCTCCACAGGGTAAACCGGCGGGGCCCTAAAGCATGTGGGTGACGAGGTAGCCCTCGCGGATGCCGTATTTGCAGGGGATAACTTCGGCGGCGCCCAGCTCCTCTGCGAGTGTGCGCACGATGATCATGCCGGGAACGAGGCTGTGAACGCGGTCGGGGGCGGCTTTCACGGCGCGATGGGCGAAAACGGAGACGTCGCCCTGAAGGAGATCGGCGAGCCCTTCCATGTCCTTGCGGCTGATGCTCTTGGTCCGAGTGTCGTCGCCCCACACGGCGGCGACCATCTTCGCGAGGGCGCGCACCGATCCGCCGATGCCGTAGAGCCGCTCGCTTCGGTACCCCTCCAAATTCGGTAGCGCCTGGAGTTCTTTGCGGAACGCGTCGGCGATGGTGCGGCATTCGGCCGGGGTGGGAATGACGCAGCGCACGTAGTTCGCGTAGGCGAGCACGCAGCCGAAAGGTATCGAGATCCCCGCATGGTCGCCATCGGCCGCAAGGGCCGTCAGCTCCGTCGAGCCGCCGCCGACATCGATGAGCGTGCCTGCTGCAAGGGGTGTGCCGATGGAGGCGCCGACGAACCCGAGGTGGGCCTCCTCGCGGGCGGAGAGCACGCGCACCCTATGGTTGATGGCTGTCTCGATGGCCGCAGTCGCCGCTTCGGAATTCGCGCAGTTGCGCAGCACGGCGGTGGCGAAGATATCGACGCGCGCGCAGTTGAGGTTGTCGGCCAGCTTCAGCAGGTCGCCCAGCACGGTTACGGCTCGTGCGATGCCCGCGCTGGAGAGGGCCCCGTCGGTCACGTAGGCGGCAAGGCCAGCCATCTTCTTCTCGTCGACCAACGTGCGGAAGGGCTTGGCGGCATCTTCCCGCTTGGTCTCGTAAACGACCAGGCGAACCGAATTGGAGCCGAGGTCGATAACGCCGAGGCGTGCCATGAGGGTCCTTTCTCGAGGGTGCATTCCGCAGTGATTCCCTAGGGTAGCGCAACCTGCCGGCAAAGAGCCGCCCGATCGGTATGACCGGGCGGCTCGAAAGAGGGGGGGCGGGTCGCGCGCTCGTCGCTAGGCGGCGATGACCACACGGTAATGGGCGTTGTCCCCGCAGCATGTCTGCAGAATGATCGACTCGCCGTAGTCGGTCACGCGGGACTGGATGTCCTCCCAGTAGGTGTCGTCGGGCACGATGAACTCGTCGACGACGGAGTAGGTGCGCGTGTTCCTATCGGAGTCGCACACGGTGACGGGATCCCCGTTCTTCAGGGTCATGACGCAGGTGAAGTCGCCGGGGTTGTGACCGATGAAGTAGCCCCAGCTGCCATCGGTGGTGCTATCGGAGCCCATCCACAGTCCCGCACCGGAGGCGGGAGCCGAGGCGCTTTCGTAGGAGGGGACGTAGGTGACGATGTCCCCGTTCACGTCGATGGAGTCCGCTACCATTTCATCGCCTTCGGGGGAGATGGTCTCGAGGGGCTCGGTCACGTCGACGGCCTCCACGTCGATGGAATCGTCGGAGCCTTCGGGTGTCTCGCCGGCAGCGCTCGCGGCGGTCTTGGCTGTGGCATCGTGGCTCGCGCTGTGCTTGGCGGACAGGGAGGCGCGGCTGGAAACCGCGTCCATGGCCAGCTCGTCGTGGATGTCGTCGAACTCGGAGGCCATGGCCACCGCCTCTTCCTGATCCTCGTAGACGATGATGGAGGCCACCTGCTTGACGATGGACGTGTCCTGGGCCGCCTCGGGCATGGGCAGGGTCGCCGGATCATGATCGGGCTCCATGGCGTAGGCGATGCCGCCGACCAGGGCGAGCGCGGCGGCGCCGGAAACAACGGCGGGGACCGAAAGCACGGTACCGGAAACCACGGCGGGGACCGAAAGCTTCTTCCTTTCACGAGGCCTATCGACGGAGTCGCGGACGGGCTTCTTCTTTGCGAGGCGAACCCTCTCGTGCGGTAAGGGCCAAGAATGGAACTTGACAGTGCCTATCTTAGGGTGTCCAGGTCACAAATAGGCTCTGAACTGGGCATTGTTGGAATCGCGTATGCGTAAGAGAACTTGTTCGGAAGAAAGAAGCCGCCTTGAAATACGCCCGTTTCCATCCCGTCGCCATTGTTGACGGCATGCAAGCGGAAACGGCGCGGGTTGCGCAGAAGTTGTGGGGGCCGCTGCCGTTTGGCTCCCGTAGGGGGCGATGTTGGTCGCCCCTTGCTGCACGTGTTGAGGTTTTCGCCGCTGCCGATTGTTGAGGTCTGAGGGCTTTTCGCGAAGAGGGGAGGTCGCAAGGCGATATTTTGCCTATAATGAGCCCACCTGTATTTCGATGGACACAACCGCACGCAAGCTGCTTTGGCGGCCGGCGTGCTGCCACCAAACGAACACGCGAAACGCACGACGGAAACGAACACGAGGTTGATCATCCATGGGAATGAACCAAGACCCCCGAGGGGATGCCTACGGCCGCAGCCCCGAGCGACCCGATGCGCCGGCTCCGGCCGGACGGGGACCCCAGGGCTCGCGGGGCAAGATCACCACGCGCCCCTCGCGAGAGAGCATTTTGCAGTCCTACGCGACCCAAGACGAGATGCGCGCCCGTGACGCGCGCCTGCGCTCCCAGCAGGCGTCCCGCGCCTATACGGCCAGCGCCGCCCAGCGCGATGCCGATCGCGCGGCCCGGCGCGAGGCCCTTGCGGCCCAGCAGCGCGAGCAGGAGGCTCGTCGCGCCGCCCAGCAGCGTCCCGCACCCGCAACCCCGGCCCAGCGCGCCGGCCAGCGCCGAACGCGCGTGGTGCCGCCTTTGTCCTCCCAGGAAAGCTACGACCTCACCCGCTCCTCCATGGAAAGCTACGAGCGCGCCCGCGCCTCTCGCGATGCCCTGTCGGAAGCTCGGCGGGGCCGCGCGCTCAACCGCGAGGTCATCGACGGCCGGGGCAGTATCGACTCGCGCACCTTCAACGAGAGCCACCAGATTTCCGCCTACTCCCGCGACGACCGCGACCGCCACGACCCGATGATCGATGTCATGGACAACCGCACCTGGCATTCCCGGGCTGGGCAGGGCTTCGTCGCGCCCGCCGAGGGGGCTCCCGGCGCTCCGGCGCCCGCGCGTCGTCCGCGCGGCTCGAGCGCCTCCGACGTCGGATTCGCCGGCGTCATGAGCGGCCGGGCCAACTACGGCGGCACCCAGGGCGGCTCCGGGGTGCCGATGTTCGTCAAGATCGCCGTTCCCCTGATCGTCGTTCTTCTTGTTGTGATCGTTTGCCTCTTAGTGTTCTAAGGGTTCTAGAAAAGGCATTACATGTACGCGAAACCGACCTGTCCGACTCCGCTGAAGATCCTTCTCGTTGTTGTTATTGTTGTCGAACTTGCGGCTATTGGGCTCTTGCTCGCTGGCCGTGCCGGTGCCTCCGAGGGTCGGGACTCGGCCGTCGAAGCTTCGGCGTCGACGACTCCGGCGCCAACTGACACGCCGGCAGCTCCGGCTGCCTCTGACGGCGGAGAGACGGCCGGCGGGGACAAGGCGTCTTCCGAGCCCGTGACGCTGACCGTCACCTTCGCCGGCGACTGCACGCTCGGTACCGACATCAACTACGAGAACGAGCGGTCCTTCAACAGCCGCTGGCAGGCCGAGGAGGGCGATGCCACCTACTTCTTGCGCAACGTCGCCGACCTGTTCGGCTCCGACGACCTTACCGTGGTGAACATGGAGGGTGCGCTGACCGAGGGCGGCGAGCGGGCCGACAAGAAGTTCGCCTTCCGCGGCA
>OHUT01000578.1_pt1 | contig 14358 bp, 15 predicted proteins | sample 1579321 | NCBI WGS metagenome assembly OHUT01 (sample SAMEA3882514, study PRJEB24775) | human gut metagenome | biome: human-associated habitat; feature: intestine environment; material: feces | place: Netherlands | collected 2009/2010
GGCGCAACTTAATGCGCAAAGGGTAGTCAACATATCCTTGCGGACACTTCTAAAGCGTAGACTTACCGGAGCAAGCCCGCGACTTTAGTCGTGGGTTATTGACGGCTTTTCCTCCTCAAGCCCGGTTGAAGCAGACAATGCGAACATTGTAGGCATCGTTCAGGCAGGTATATACGATAAGGTCCGCAGTACCCCAAACGACCGTTCCGTCATTTTTCTGCAAAGCATCAAAACCAGTCACATCGTTGTGTCCGTCACAGGCATCCACACAGACGTAGTTGATTTGTTCGCCAGACGGAGTGATGACATATGCGGTCGAGCCGATTGTCACGGATGTCAGACCAGGCATTTCGTTATCCGCGACGATATTGCTGCCGCCATCTTGCGGTGCTTTCGGGAAAACGCATGCGCTGTCTTCACGGTTGCAGGTTTCCTGGTCCGTGTTGTTATAAAGCGCAACGTCTACCCCGGCCGCAGGGATATGCAATCGGCCGCAGAAGTTCGGGTAATCGTTATCGTCGTTATAGTTCGGACCTGCCGGTGCTGCTTCTGCCTGCTGCTCGGCCTTTGCTTCTTCTTTTTCTTTTTCGGAATCCTTTTCTTCCTGGATGTTCTTCAGCTTGTTATCGATTTTCTGAATAGAAGCCTGAACATCAAGAGTTTGATTGACGGGTGTTAATTCCGTGTTCCGAACCTCAGTAGAAAGAAGTTCAAGGCGGCTGGCATCCACATCAAGTGTCGGTTCCAACAGCGTAGATGACTGAGCCGAAAGAATCGCCTGTGTTGCGAAATCTGCAGCCTGCTTATTTCGCTCAACATTTCGTTTGACATCCATCAGAGAAAAGATAGATGCGAGCAAAGCAGCAATACTAAGCAGCAGCGCAACAATTTGTTTGAGAGTCTTCATTTTTTGCTTGCCTCTGACTTGCGACCATTTTACGGATAATACGATTGAGCTGGAAAATGGGAAACCGGCTCAACATTTTCCATTATTCGCGATTCGCACATTTCCGCAAGTTTCGAAGCATTCAGGCGAATTTGACACTCAATGAAGTTCCTCAAAGCTGATTTGACCATTGCTCTGCTGGGCCTTTTTGGAAGAGCCTCTGCCACGCTTTCGGAAGCTCTGGTCAAACGGCTGGGCCTTTTTGGGTTCGTCAGAATTCTGCTGCTTTCCATTTGCCGGTTTCTTTTGCGATTTTGCAGGAGCCTCTTTGGATGGCTGCTTCTGTTTAGGTGCCTTTGCCGAATCCTCCTTGGGACTTGATTTTGAAGTACTCGTCCGCTTATCCGTGATGGGTTTCTTAGGCTTCTTCACTTCTTTTGAAGGTTCGACCTTGCGAGTAATGTTAAAGCCTGCGAGAGCCGCTTCCCTGTCTGCTTTTGGGCGCTGAGCTGGTGCTACCGGTTCAGCTTTTGGTTCAGCTTTTGGTGTCTGAGGAACATCAGGCTTTTGGGGCCGGGGCTGAGTCGGATGACTCTCAACGGGTTTTGCAGGCTCGTGAGGTTTGGCTTTAGGCTCGGCCACGACTGCTTTGGGAGTGCCGAACGCATTTGTCTCTTTTGCGGGCAGGTCAGGAACTTTATCCGGCATAGGCGGCTTTTGCTCTGTCGCGGGGCTGTCAACGGTATCGGGTTCAGAAGAAGCAGGGATATCGAAGTCCATCATATCCATACCCGGCTCTTCTTCATGTTCATTCACATCATCAGGAGGATTGAACACGTTACCGTCATCCTCCGCAAACGGGTCCTTTTTATCATCGTCCATGTCAACCCCACTGGGGTCAAACGAAAGACCAGCGGGGGAATCAGAGTCTTCTTCAGCGAAGGGGTCCCGCGTATCGTCATCATCCACAGGCAAATCAAAAACCAGCTCTTTTTCAGGCTTCGGTTCCAGTTCAGGTTCCGGCTCAAAGATATCCGCAGCGTCAAAGGGCTTCGTGGCATCTGCACTTTCTGGCGTCGATGCAGATTTAGGGGCGGGAGGGACGATAGGTTCAGATTCATCTTCCAGAACGTCAAGGATTTCGGAGGGTTCCGGATTGATTTCGGTGTGAATGTTCACCTTGACGTTTACAGGTTCGTTGTTGTTAATCGGGGCGGATGTTTCGGGTTTCTTAGAATCCTTGGTCAGTTCTTTTTCAGTCGGTTTAGTAGATGTTTCCTGATGCTGTTCATAGTCTTTGTCCGATTTCCCTTTGTCCTGATATTTTTCAGAAATCTCTTCAAGGATAATTGATGCCTGAGATACGACAACATCAGAATCCGAGTTCTTCCCTTTTACCTGTTTCGGACGCTTAATGAATTCGCAGGAATCAAACCAAAGTTCATCATCCAGCAAGGGAATGTTCAGGTATATCAGGACGGAAGCAGCTACTATCAGGATTACCGATACCCACCACGCTAATGGATACAGAATAAGAGAGAAGCCATAGAGCACAAAGGCAATGTTGCGAGCGGTGCGGCATTTTGTTTTCAGCTCATCTTCTTTTGCGCCGTCAAATTTCGGGTACGAGTCTTCCTTGCCGGGCTCATGATAAAGAATATAACAGTGCTTGCCGTTGACTTTATATTGAAACAGAGTCACGACCATCGGCTCGTTCCCGCACGCTATCAAGGCTTCCTTGAATTTTTTTACTTCGTGGCGGTTCAGGCGCAAAGCAACATAATCCTTGCACCCCGGAACTTCCAATTTAAGGGCAGTGTTTCCTGTATCCGTCACAATGATTTCGAGTGCCGTCGCTTCCAGCGATTTACTGCGTCGCTTATAGGTTCTACCCATGACCACGATTCCCGTCAGAGTTCTTCTATCTTTCGTTACTCTGCACGAGAACAGACAGCACACGAAGCACAAAAGAACAATCATCGGAAAGTTCATTCAGTATCACCGTCCTGCTTACGGTTTCGATTATCCAGCACAATCAGCTTGGGTTTGTTGGTTACGTTCTGGAAGTTCACTTTCTTCACGCTTGCGCCAACTTCTTGCGTTGCGGTCTGCTCTTGAACCGGTTCCTGTGCCTTTTTTGCGGTCGAGGAAGCCGGAAAGCACTGCTCGATACTGACGAGCGTTTCGTTGTTCATTCCCTTATCGTCTTCAAGGCAAAACAGCATGTTGTAGGTTCCACCAATATGGTAGTCACGGTCCTTTTGCTTTACGGTGAGGAAGATGTCGTGGGAAGCTGTGTCACGAAGCGGATTTCCCTCTTCATCTACCGGGACAAACCGCCAAGTCTCTTTAATGCCGGTCATGTCACGCTGCTGGTCAGCCGAGACGGCCAAAGCCTTTACCGTGACATATTTCCCGTCTTTCGCCCTCTGTACAACTCCCAGATATTCCACGACAAAATACCCGGCCACGAAAAGTCCAGCAGCAATGAGCACAATCCTTCGTGTATACAGAGCAAAGATAAGGCCAAGAGCTGCACTGCCAGCAGCACAGAGAGCGTATTTGATTTTCTGCGAGTTAATCATATTGTTCATGTTTCATTCAAGCGAGAAAGCCCAACCGACGCGAAATCGGCTGGGCTTTTTAATGCTGCATTCTTTACTTGTTGGCAAGAAGCGGCATCAGCCCCGCTTATCCTCCTTTTTGAAGTTGATTTGTGTAAGCTGATACCGAATCACTGAGCATTCTGAGTCAGCGGATAGCCGCCGGAATCCAGAAGTGCAGTCAGAGTGCCATCGGTGAGGTTTGCGGTAGACAGAGGAACTTTATATTCTCTGCCATCTGCAGTCTTAACGTTGGCGTAAAATTCAATGGTGACATCGCCGCTCATGTCGATATCGCCGAGAACCTTGTTTACTTCATTGGAAGTGGTGTCGGTACTGCCGGATGCGGGCTGATTGACGGTCGGCTGAGGCGTGATGACATCATTATCGCCGTTCTCAGATACAGGAGGTACGCCAACCTGATGTCCGGTTACAGCAGTGAGAACTCCGTTTACACCATCATAGACGGACGGTACGAAAGCATAGCCAGCCACACCGCCAACGATGACAACTGCCAGAATTGCTGCAATGACCTTGCTGCTCTTTTTCTTTTGCGAAGGCCGAGCAGGCTCTGCGGTGGCTTGAGTCGGTGCCGGTGCGGCGTGGTGAACGCCGCTTGCAGGCTTTTCCTTTTTGCCCTTGCCAAGCCCGAAACGCTTCTTGGCCGCTTCGTTTGCTTCCTGCTGCATCAATTCCTGAGCCACCATTGTCTGGCGAGTGGCCGTCATCTGGTCCGGAAGTTCATTGGGGTCAGGAATATAGGGAACGGATGCAGTTGCTTGGGAAGGCTGTTCAACAGAACCCGTTACAGGCACTTGATATCCAGGAGCTTGTGCAGGAGAGACGCCATGAGCAGAAACGCCATACTGCATCGTGGTCTGCAGAGTCTGAACAGCGGGCTGAGGTGCGGCAGGCTGCACGGGCTGAACAACAGGCTGAGACTGAACGCGGGTAATAAAAGGTTGAGCAACGGGGGCCTGTTGTGCAGGAGTCTGAGCCGGAATCTCTGCCGCACGTTTCTTTGCAAGCAGTGCATCGACCACCTCCTGTTTGACCTTTCGAATCGTGCCATCCGGCATGATGCAGGTGCGGTCGGCATAGACATTGGCCGGAACTTTCTGGCCGTTGATAGTAACGTGGACAACGCCAATAGGCTCGCCCAGAGTCGAATTCGGTTCCATGAACAAATATCTCCTTTCGGTTTTTGTGTGGTGTTATGTATTAAATCGAAACATTTGAGCAATCGTGTCGGAAATCCAGTGCAGCAAAACATTTGCAACATCTGCAACATATGGAATCAAAAAGCCACGTTTAAGAGTCCCAGACATGCAGCATAGGACAAAAGCTAAGCAAGACAAAAGAAGAATTGCCCAAATCAAAATAAAGATGTACTTGCCGAATCGGCCAAGGAATATCCAGCCGCCGCCCGAATCAGATTTCCTGTTATTGCATTCAGGGCAAGAAGCCGTTAGATTTCGGATATTGTTGATGTCATCGTTCGGAACAAGGATTCGGTACGCCCGATGCTCGTTAGCCAAATTGATGGAAATGATATGGTCAACCTGCATCGAATTGCGCGTCATAATGCGTCCACAATACGGGCACATGTAGAACTTTCCAAAAATTCCGGGATGATTCAAGATATACCGGTTTCGGTAATCCTCAGACCGTTTATACTTTTTCCGGTGATTAGCCATGGCAGGCAGCCGAATGGACCCAAGGATGCTCCGGCGGAACACGGCGCTTCGGGAACCCTTCCGGCAGATGGTCCGGGAACTTGGTGCCGTCAGAATTCGTGCCACCGTTGAGCTTTTCCCATTCGTGTTCCCATGCAGAGAATTCCAGGCCGTGAGACATTTCCCACAAGGACAGTTCCCCGTAAGAGATACCACCCATTTCAGAGAGCTTTGCTCTCATAGCCAATTCCTGTGCGCTCGTAACAGTTTTATTAGATGCTTTCATTTTTTCCTCCTCGCGCTTTGCCTGTTCTCTTCTCATTTTGGCTTCCGCATTGCTGCGATGTGCTGCATTGCGCCGGTTCTGAGCGTAGCACGCAGAGCAAAATTGACGGTTCCCCAGGCTGAAAATCGGTGTGCCGCAGATGCGGCAGTGTGTAAGATAACCATTGTTGCTTGCCATTTTCGCTAACCTCCTGCCATTAGTCGAAATTACAGTCTCGATTTTACGTGTGTTTTATCGACCCCATATCCCTGATGATGGGACACGAGGTTAATACATACTTATGGGTTATCTACCAAACCAAGCTGAAATCCGATTAGTCGAAACTCCAGTCTCGATTTTGGGTAACAGAAAACTAATCCTTGCTAAGCAAAGATAGCAAAGACTCAATATCGCATCCCCACAAAAGAGCAGAGAGTGCGGTATATGCGCGATGTTTCTTTTCGCAAAAGTAAGAACTGTTGATTCCTACTTGTTTGGCAAGAGTTGCTTCATCGGTTCCGTTCGGGCCATACTTCTCATTGACGACGAGCATCAGCACATCGTAGAGTTTCGAGTCACCGTCCGGGAACTGTTTCAGCAGCTCGATTGCGCCGCCAATCAACTTTGCATACTGCAAAAGAATCTGTGCCTGAGCATAGCGTGCATCCGATTTATGGTCAGATGCATCCAACTGATTGCCAGCAGTTGCAATCAAGCGCAGGGTACTGTTTCCGTCAACGCTTGACGGATGCGTGATACGGGAATATTCACGAAGCAGTACCTCTGTGTTGTGATAGAGATAAGCAGCCTCAGCCCCCTGAACCATGCCCTCGTTGGGAGCCAACTGGAGAACCAGTTCCTTGATGGCTTCGCCACCGACTTTCGCAATATCTTCGATGATTCCATCAAAGTTATTCCGAATCATAACGGCAGATACCGGGTCGCTGTCCAAAATAGAGCCACGAAGCATTGCCATTGCCAGTGAAATGCGGGCTGGCTTGCAAGGCTGAGCACTCCGGAATACCGCCCGATTCATTGCATCATCAACTGCATCCACCAGCTGTTGGCATCGCGCAAAGAAAAGTTTACGCATTTCCAGATGTAAACGAGGCTTTACGTAACCTGTGCTGTTTTCCAACAGTGACTGAATCTCCGAGATGTTACGGACTGAACCATCCGTATCCATATCATGGAGCTGTTCAATCATAGCATCGATATCTCGTGCTTTGAGAATCCAGTTCAATGCCGGATAGCACATCAAGGCAATGACAACGAATTTTTCGTCGGTTCCTTTTTGCGCCATCCGGTTCGCGCATCGGGCAAACACCCTATTGCGGTTCGTGCCGTTGTTGTAGGCAATAAAAGTTCGATTGATGTTCACAACAATTCCCTCCGAGGACAGGATGGAACTCAAGAAAGCTTTCAGTTCAGCATCCGAATCCACAACCAGATTATTTTCCAGTGCCATCATTCATTTTCCCCCTCTCCCCTGTTTTCCTCAAAACATTCAAAAGCTCAGCTCTCGCGTCGCTTTTGATGGTTTCACCAAGCATTGTATTTTCAGACATGTGCAAATCATAATGATTTTCTTTGCAAAGATTGAAGATTTTCTGGCACGCTCGGAAACTATGTACTGGTAAATCGGACCCAAACCGAATATTTCGTTCAAAATTCTCATAATTCTCAATGCTTCTTGCACAGGAAGTATAGACAAAAACAGAAGTCCCATCTTCAAATCTCAGGTTCTCGCCGACCGCTCCATTAAGGACGTCATACAATTCTTTCAAAAAGCCATCACCCATAGCTTTGTTATTGGCTCCGTTCTGAATACGATGGTGGACCACGATATCGCCAGTGATGGGCACTTCGCTTCTCGTGATGCTTGTTGTCTCGTCCGGGATTCTTGCCTGTTCAATGTATACAACGATAGGTCTTTTACTTGATATCATAAACACACTTCCTCGACTCAAATGATTGTTATTATTTCAGGTTTCGTTGTCGCCATGATTTGTCTTCGATGTTCAGGCTTAGCTCAAAGCATTGTTCCTCGCTATCTTTAACAGGATACTACCTCAAATGATAGCCAATTCGCACAGACGCGCAAGAATACTTTTTAATGTCCCGGACACTATATCTTGTATCATATTTGCATTATACAACAATATATAGTGGTTTGCAATAGAAAAATGCATATCTGACCACAATATATAGTGTGCATCCAAATTTTGAGCACATTATATGTACAACTTGTTGTCTAGCAAAATTCCGAACGTTGCAATATGATGGACAGCGGTCACAAAACTGTTGATACTATTGAATTAAATTGCGTTTCATACAACTTTGTGATATACTGTATATAGGGGTATGCTCCCATGAAATACTGTCAGGAGGTGCATGAGTTTGACAAATCAAGATATAGACATTTCCATGGATAACGTTGTTCAATACGCAAATCAAATTCGGATGCCGCTTGATTCGTGGAACAAAGAAACTCAGAAACAGATATTGTCTGTAATGGAAGCTCAGAGAATCGCGTCAGGGCTAAATGTTACGACATTCTACAACACGCTTCTAGGCTCTACATGCTCTTATAAAACCATCCAGCACATTCGGGAAGGCACAAAGCAGATGCCGCTCGAGTTGGTGTTGGCGTTTTGCTATGTTTTCCACTACGACATTTCAGAACTCATCAACATTCAGAGTGAAAAAAACAGAGCAGAGAGATTCGCCGATTACATGCAAATTGGTGCATCCATCGAAGCTCTCGGCCCACATATCATTTATAACGCTGCCGCAGATATCGCCAATCTTAATCAAGAAGGCCCTTCCTCTGCTATGGTAAGACGCCGCTGCTCGCAAGTTCTCACCGCTTTTGCGCAGAATCTTCAGAACGAGGAAAAAGCCAAAGAAGAGCAAAGCAAGTAATTCGACAAACAAAAAGAGCCCCGTACAATCCAGTTTATCTGGTGTACGAGGCCCTTTATTTTTAATAGAAAGCGTCCGCCATAGATAGCAGCACATCCATATTTCCATCGGAAGCCGCCGGTCTATCCGGTTCTGGCATCTGCTTGCCCATGGGACGTTCAAGAGGCTTTGGCTGTCTTGGCAATGGAGAAGGCACGGATTTATGTGCCTTAGAAGGTTTCCTTGCCACAACGTCTTGGACCGAAACTTGCGGTTCGGGAGTCTGAACTGCAGAACCAGAAAGCTGATACTTGCGCAATGCAGTTTCAACAGCTTCTTCTATCACATTTCGGAGTTCCGTTGAGGAAGGGCGTTGTTCGAGGCTGACGCTCTCAGGAACACTTTGAAGAGAGTTCAAAAGCGCATCTACGATAGTCGGTGTCCGCTTTCCATATCCTGCGTTTTTCAGAATATCGTAAGCCGCCTTCTGTTTCGGGTCTGTAAGGTCAAAAGAAACCGGAAGTCTCACCCGATTACCCTTGTCTTGTTTCGATGATGCCAAGGTGTATCACCCCGCAATCAACGGCTTTCGGCAGCCAACCTGCTTTCTGCCATCATTTTGTAGCCAACTGCATTGGCGCGTGGGTCATCGATGAACAGATAATCATCACGACCGAGTTCGCTCTCGATAACGGGACGCATCAAGATAGAGCCGCCACCGATGAACACGGGATACGACAGCGTCAGGTCAACGCCTTTTTCTTTCAGAGACCGAATCAGAGTGTGGGCATAGTTCTGAGCGGTCGTGTGAACCACATCATTGAGTTCTTTGCCGGGATTGTAACCGCAGCGCAGAATGTTGTCGATGGTATAGTCGTCCACATCCAGCTGAAAGCGATTACGAACCGCACGTTGAACCTCATCGTACATCTTGATAACGCCGTTGTTGAAGCTCTCACAGAAAGCCATATCAACCTGACCACCACGGCTGAACTTCACAACGTCGGTGGTATAACCGCCAATATCAATGATATAGGTATAGGCTTCCGGGCGAGACATGATTTTGGACATGTAAGGTGCAATCGCGGCAACGCCCTGCGGGAAGACCATGACACGAACGATGCGAACCTCAAAATCCACATTGTTGTAGGTAAACACCACACGGCGGCCATCACGGCCAAAGTACTTATCGTACTCAGAGGCAAGGTCATGGATGTGAGTCGGAGGAAGGCCCATCGCAAGACACACATCCTGCTTGACCTGCTTCTGGCCAGGGCGTACATACCCCATCGCCATCATCTCTTTGGCAATCGCAATGAGAGTCAGAACGTAATAGGACCAGTCCGTCGTTTTATTGTACATATAAGGGATACGAGACTGAGTAAGGGTATAATAGTTGCCGTCAAAGAGAAGCGTATCGGACTTTACTGCCGGAGGAATTGCACCATGGCAGATAAGACCTGAATTGAAAGGCTCAGTATGCGGCGTCTTGATGTTCTTGTTGCCGGTATCAACGGCAATGACCAACGGATTCATAATTCCTTTTCCTCCTTATCACACAACATCACGATATGCCAGGTAACGAGCCGTTGCAAGTGCAAGCTGTGCATACTCGCTGTGGATATCCCGGTTTGTATCAAACTCAATGCCGATATTGGTCATAGCCTTCCAGGACATCTCGATGTATTTGCGGCAAATCTCGGACTTGCCGTTAATAAGACGGCGAGCGTTCTCTTTCATCGCCTTGGAAAGTTCCGGCTCCGTATAGACGGTCACAGCATGGATATCATGCTCTTCCAGAATCCGGAACATCTCGATAGCGCCGCGCAGTGCATATTCCACTTCATCGCCTGCATCGCCGCTATAAGAGCTCTGAATCAGATTTTTGCCGGTATCAATGCACAGACCAAACGCGCCATACTGATTGTTCTTGTCGAACCGTGCATAGAGGAAAGCATTGGCTTCCTCATCGCCCACAGGCTTGATGTCACTGGAAGAGTTTTCTTCCTCACCGAAATGAGGAGCGCTCATGCTACTCGGCCACTCGGCCGCTTCATCTTCTTGAACCGATTCTTTCTGCGCCCCGTCATTATCCGACATGGTATCCGGCATAACAAACTGTTCGTTCGGAATCTCCGAAGAGAAAGAATCCGGAGCAGCAGAGGTTTCAGGCTCATCCTGAGAGAAGCTCAAAGAGGTTTCAATCGGCTCATCATCCCCCTTGACAGGCTTTGCAGCGTCGCTTTCGATATCGCTCAGGTCAATTTCAATCCCATCGTTTTCGGGCTGAGAAACGCTCTGAGCGGCATTTGCGTCAGGGCTCTTTGCACCGTCCAGAATGTGCTGGAATACGAGGGTGTCATCTTCCTGCTCATTGTCCAGGGAAGGAGTGTCGGCAGGCGTAGGCTGCGGTGCCGGAGCAGGCTGTGCAGGTGCAGCAGGTTGCGCAGAGGGCTTGGCGGCAGCTGTCGGGCTCTGGGTTTTATTGCTGCGGCGGAACAAAGTATTGATAAACGGATTTCCGTCCGTAATTTCATCCATCTCCTGTTCCTTAGTTTCCTTCTTTTCCTTCTTCGGCTTGGCAGGCTGCTGCATAGCGCCGGGGTTTCCTTTCGGAATCATAACTTCCGGCTCGTAATCGTCATCGTACACGCGGTACTTCTCAACAGCGGATTCCTCTACCTTCTTTTTCTGGCGTTCCTTTTCAGCTTCCTCTGCGGCTTTTTCATGTTCACGGTTTGCTTCATTTGCGCGGTTTGCTTTCGATTCATCCAGCCGAGCAAACAAGCTGTTCAAACTGCGGTTCTCAGACATAATTCATAATCCTCCTTCTCAGACATTCGGGGCTTGAGTTTTATCTTCAACACTGAGTCCAACTTTGGGCTCAGCACCAGGCATTGCATTATTGGACATTGTCTCACTGCTCACGACGCTGGCACATACCGGAACGGTCTTGTCAAGATTGACAGCCTGCTTCAGGCAAGTCGGCCAAACGCAGTAGTCCTTCGCGTCACAGCGCCACGGGCAGCTCCGTTCGGCACATACGGCGCGGACCGTTTTCTTTTGAGCAGCCACCGTAAATGCACCACCAGGCGTTGCACGAATCTCAGAGCGTCGCCGGTCAATCAACTTATCGATGCCACGCTGTACAGCTTCCGGAGTAGTATTCAGCGCAGCGGCAATGTCTTCAACCGAGCGGCCTGCCTTATCCAGTGAATCAATCTGGCCGAGCAAAACTTTCGTCATCTTGGGATGTGTACGAAGCGGTTTATTAGATTCCATCAATAAAAGCCTCCTAATGTTTCAACGTGCCAGGCGCTTGAGGCGCTTGTAGTAATAAAACTTTTCTTTCCAGGGCATGTTCTGTGCCTTGAGTGGGGACTGAGCGAATTTGAGGGCTTTCAGCATTGCTTTCATCTCTGCGTCCTCATTGGCGCAGAACAAGCCGATGGTTTCGGGCAAAGCAAGGCTCACAGCAAAGTCCAGCATACCGGTAGCAATCCCGCGCCGTTTATAGGCGTTCTCGACTTTGATAGAGTCGATATAAAGATGTGTCGTAATAGGCAGGACCATCGCAACGCTGTCTTTCGGGTCTTTGTCGCACAACATCTGGCGTTCAGCATTTCGGGCACAGAGATAGTTGATGGCAAGCTGCTTGTCGGGAAGCGGATTGGCAGGAGTAGGCCAGATATCCGCCATCGTTCCCTGCTTGGTCGGAACCTGAAGGATGTCTGCCATCATTACAGCAACTTGAGCCGTTCCATCATAGACCTTAAAGGTGACGGCAGTATCGGAAAGAAGATTCTGCTCACCGAGTTTCGTGCCCCGGTCCTGATACAGAGCACTACTGCAATCTGCAACAACCACAAGCTGGTTCAGGTCCTTATCCACAATCGTGATTTTCTTTTTCATGGTTTTCTATCTCCTTTCCCTGTTCATTCACAGCAGAACTTGCGCTTCGAGCCGGTGAACACAACCACCATTGAGGGTCGCATACCACCGGCAGGGTCCTTCGTTCCGTTCTGACCATACTTTGCATAGGACGGCAGCAGGCGGTTGGTGAACTTAACTCGTTCCGGCAGGAAATGCACCCGAACGCCAGGCTGGAGATAGATGTGTTCCTGAAACCAGGCAGCATCAGTCGATACCGGCAGCAGCATGACAACGGTCGTGTTCTTCTTCTTGCCCTCAGCAGCACCCTTCGCAACCCACAGGCGCAGATTTCGGGTCCCGCTCGGAGGGCAGCAATACACGACATTGCCGCGCCAATCCTGTGCAAGACCATCTTCCTTCTTGGTAAAGAACTTCTGGCACTTGGCATTTTCGGGGCGGGCACAGGCATCCAAAGTGAAATGATAAACGCGGTCAAGTTCCTGGAACAGTTCATCCGGGGTTTCCCATTCACCCGCAATGGCACTGCTCACGCTGCTGTTGACGCTTTTGGTGGATTTCATAAATTAGGGCAAGGAGACCTGCGACTTCAGTCGTGGGAGAAATTGCCCGTTCACATCCTTTCAATTAAATAATTTGTTGCGGGCTCTAAAAGTCGCAGCTTTTTGAATGTCACGCCTTTAGAGATGCTCGTACCATCCAGCTTTTTAAGCGCAAAGCTCCCCGAAGAGCGACGTCCGGAAACGAAGCATTCTTGCCCTTTGTAGAGAACCTTATCCCAAAGACGGAACCCTTCAACGAGATAAGGCATTTGGCTCCGTTTACGGATACCCTTTTTAGAGAAATTTGCTTTATGAGTTTGCCGATTATGGTGTCTGATAGCCTTTGTACGGTAGCAAACGCTGCAAGGCTCAGCTAACGGATGCTTACTAATACAGCGAGCATCGTTTGTATGGCTCTTCTTGATGTCATTTTGCTCACGGCGCATTTTAGTGATATAGCCATAAGTTCCCTGAACAGGGATAGGCAGCTCTTCTTTCAAACGTGCCATTAAGGTTTTGCGCATGATGCCCATGAAAGCAGCATCACGAAGAGGCTTGCCGCGTTCCTTGCCGTCAAGGGTCACTTTTCCTTTGTGAAGGTTCTTGTGGCATGTGGTACACAAAGTAACAAGGTTGCTTGGAGCGTTGCCGCCAGTCTTACGGCTTTCGAGATGATGTACATGCAGCTTGACTACTTTTTTGGCAGTATTATGAGCACCACAGCATTGACAAGTGTAATGGTCACGCTTCAAGACATACTGACGAACATTGTATTCGTCATACATCTCACCAAGCTGATAGTCGGTTCCTACCGGTAGAGGCTTTCCGGCGAGCATTGCCTTCAAGCGCTGTGTATCAAACTCTGCTGTTTCTACTCTTACAAGAGAGATAGGCAAAATTTTACAGATACGCTTAATGACGGTGATGTGCTCTTGAATTTTTACTTCTACTGAAGGTGCCAGCCAGCCTTTATGTTTGCTATGTACACGGTTATCAAATCTTGGTGCGCGGTAACGGGTCTTGCGGTAGCGTCTTGAGCGGCGGTTCTGCTTGCGCGTAGAAAGCAATTTCACCACATCGCTGCGAGGAGTAAACTCCTCGCTGTAAAGTTCTCGCTTTTCCGTAGATGCAGATAAACCGACATGTTTACTGTCAGCATCAACACCCAAAGTGATGGGTTGTTTGTATCCCGCACTTCCGAACAGGAGCTTGATTGTAAACGGTGTGCGTTTTACAACGCATGCTTTTTGCTGTTTTAATAGCAGACGAGCTTTTCAAGGTGAGCACGGCATCAAGGGTTCGCCGTGCTTGTTAAGTACATACACATATTGCATGATGCCATGCTCCTTTCGATAAAATAGCAGCTAAAAAGAAGCTGCTCGCTCCTCCGAAGAGGGTTAAAATCCTTCCCCAAGGTTATAAACGGCTTGATGCAGCCACACCTGTCGGCTTTGCCTCAGCTTTACGTGATGTGTTGCCTTAGAGCGCACGGCTAGGATTTACACCGTATGGTAACTGTCTATTCGCTTATAACGGGGCGCAACTTAATGCGCAAAGGGTAGTCAACATATCCTTGCGGACACTTCTAAAG
>OHUT01000587.1_pt1 | contig 14259 bp, 10 predicted proteins | sample 1579321 | NCBI WGS metagenome assembly OHUT01 (sample SAMEA3882514, study PRJEB24775) | human gut metagenome | biome: human-associated habitat; feature: intestine environment; material: feces | place: Netherlands | collected 2009/2010
GAGCCGCCGCCGACGTAGTTGCCGCCAGCATAGAGGGATGCGACCACAACACCGACGCCGGGCATCGAAGCATGGACGTACCGTCCCCCGCCAATGTACAGACCGACATGGTAGATGGAGCTCGTGGAACCGCCATTACCCCAGAAGACGAGGTCACCGGGCTTGAGGCTGCCGATGTTGTACACCAGGTGTCCCTTGGAGCGAACCAAGTTGAACTGACTCTGAGAGCTATGCGGGATACCATAGCCGACCTGGGCGTAAGAATAGCTCGTGAGGCCGGAGCAGTCGAAGGCGTTGGGGCCGGATGCAGCCCACACGTAGGGCTTGCCGACCTGCGCGAGGGCAACATCGACAACGCTGGCGGGCGCATTGCCGGAGTTGGTGTTGCCGTTGTTGTTGGGCTTCTCAACGGGCTTGCTGGGCTTGTTGTTATTGCCCTGCTGCTGTTGTTGCTGCTGTTGTTGCTGCTGTTGCTGTTGCTGCTGTTGTTGCTGTTGTTGCTGCTGTTGCTGAAGCGCCTCCTGGCGAGCCGCCTCCTCAGCGGCCTTGCGGGCGGCCTCCTCGGCAAGTTGATCCTTGAGCTGCGTGTCGAGGTTGCTGTAGAACGACTGCTGCTGGCTGACCTTCGAGCTGACCTCGGCCGTCTTGGACTCCTGCTCGGAAACGAGCTCCTTCTGACGGGCCTCCTGCTCGGCAAGCTCGGCCTGCTTCTGCTCGAGCTCGGCCATATCCTGCTTCACCTTGGCGATAACCTGGGCGTCGGCATCGGCGACCTTGTTCGCATAGAACGTGCGAGAGAAGAGATCGGCAAAGTCCGTGGAGCCCAGAACGATGGAGAGCAGGTTCGCGCCGCCCTGCTTGTAGGTGGAGGACACACGCTGGGCGATGACCTCCTGGCCCTCGGCGACCTCCGCCTGTTTCTTCTCGATATCGGCACGCGTCTGCTCGATCTGGCCCTGAACGGTGGCGAGATCGTCCTTCACCGTGGCGAGCTGGCTGCTGGCGAGCTCGAGCTCCATGGTATAGGTCTGGAGCGTGGCGTATGCGTCGTTGACGCGCTGCTGGAGCACGTCGGTCGGCTCTGCGAATGCGACCGCAGGAACTCCGGAAACCGAGAGCGTCGCGGAGAGTAGGCAAGCCGTGGCGATGACTGTGGTGCGTTTGAACTTCATGTCACGTCCTAACGTGTTCGGGTGCATCAAGGATACCAACCCCGACCCCTGAGCACCACCCAAAGCCGACGTGCGGCAGAATAGCTTCACAGGAACGGGCGGGACCTACCTTCGACAGATGTCCGCTGTAAGGGCGTTCAGGCAGGTCAACAGCGGCTCAACCGGCACTTCGAGCTGAATGCCGCGGCGCCCCCCGGAAATGTAGACCGCATCATACAACCAACATGTCTCATCGAAGATCACCGGAAACGGCCGCTTCAGCCCAATGGGCGAGCAGCCGCCTCGCACATACCCGGTCACCGCCGTCAGTTGTTTGGTGGGCAGCATCTCGAGCGACTTCTCCCCCGCCACCTTTGCAGCGGCCTTGAAGTCGAGCTCCTCGGCAACTGGCACGCAGCACACCACATGGTTGCCTGAGGGCGCCACTGTCACGAGCGTCTTGAATCCCTGTCCGGGATCCTCTCCCAGCTGCGCGGCAATAGACTCACCCAGACCACGGGCCTCCTCGCCGTCGTCCTCGTACGTGTGCAGGATATACGGCACGCCCTCGCGCTCCAACTCGCGCATTGCGTTCGTCTTTTGAACCTTGGGTGCCTTAGCCATCGATCTCGGCCATCCGTGCTCGGTCACGTTCAAGCAGGGGCGCCAGGAACTTGCCGGTGTAGCTCCTCTTGCACGCAGCCACCTTCTCGGGCGTGCCGGACACCACGATGCGCCCGCCGCCGTCACCGCCCTCGGGACCGAGGTCGATGATGCGATCGGCCACCTTGATCACATCGAGGTTGTGCTCGATGACGAGCACGGTGTTGCCCGCGTCCACCAGGCGCTGCAGCACGTCGACGAGTTGGCGCACATCCTCGAAGTGCAAACCCGTGGTGGGCTCGTCCAGGATGTAGAACGTCTTGCCCGTCTGCTTGCGGTGCAGCTCCTTGGCGAGCTTCACGCGCTGGGCCTCACCGCCGGACAGCGTCGTCGCCGGCTGTCCGAGGCGCACGTAGCCCAGCCCCACGTCGTAGAGGGTCTGCAGCTTGCGCTTGATCTGCGGGATGTTGCCAAAGAACGCGAGCGCCTCGGTCACGGACATATCGAGCACGTCGGCGATGGTCTTGTTGCGGTAGCGCACCTCGAGCGTCTCGCGGTTGTAGCGCTTCCCGCCGCACACCTCGCACGGCACATAAATATCGGGCAAAAAGTGCATCTCGATCTTGATCTGACCGTCGCCCTTGCAGGCCTCGCAGCGACCACCGGGAACATTGAAGGAGAAGCGACCCGGCGAGTAGCCGCGTGCCTTGGACTCAGGCACGCTCGCGAACAGCGCGCGCAGATCATCCCACAGGCCGATGTAAGTCGCCGGATTGGAACGCGGGGTGCGGCCGATCGGGCTCTGGTCGATATCGATGACCTTGTCGATCTGGTCGATGCCCTCAATCGCCTTATAGGGGCCCACGACGCGCGTCGAGTTGTGCACGGCGTTGGTGAGCGCGGGCGCGATGGTATCGGTCACCAGCGAGCTCTTGCCCGAGCCCGAAACGCCCGTCACCACCGTGAGGGTGCCGAACTCGATCTCAGCCGAGACGTTATGCAAGTTGTTGGCCTTGGCGCCCGTGATCTTGAGGGCCCCGCGACCGGGGTTGCGGCGCTCCTCGGGCAGGCGCACCATACGGCGGCCGGAGAGGTAGGCGCCCGTAAGCGAGTCGGGGCAGGCCATGAGCTGCTCCGCCGTCCCGGCGCACACGACCTTGCCCCCGTGCTCGCCGGCGCCCGGTCCCATATCAACCACGTAATCGGCCGCGCGGATCGTGTCCTCATCGTGCTCGACGACGATCACGGTGTTACCCAAATCACGCAAACGCTCGAGCGTGGCGATGAGTCGCTCGTTATCGCGCTGATGCAAGCCGATGGAGGGCTCATCCAGGATGTAGAGCACGCCCATGAGGCCCGCGCCGATCTGGGTCGCCAGGCGGATGCGCTGGGCCTCGCCGCCAGAAAGCGTCGCAGAGGCGCGATCGAGCGTCAGATAGTCCAAACCGACATCCACCAGGAAGCGAAGACGCTCGCCGATCTCCTTGACGATGGCGTGGCCGATGAAGGCCTCGCGCTCGGTGAGCTCGAGGGCATCGAAGAACGCGAGGGACTCACGGCAGCTCATGCAGCAAACCTCGTAAATGGACTTGCCGCCAACCGTGACGGAGAGCATCTCGGGGCGCAGACGGGCGCCGTGACACGTCGAGCAGGGCTCCTCGCGGATGTAACGCTCGAGCTTTGCCTTGGTGTTCTCGTTGGTCGTCTCGACATAGCGCTCGTACAGGATATTGCGCACGCCGGCGTACTTGGTGAACCAATGCGTGTCCCGGCCGTCCTGCGTCTTGTAATCGACGCGCATCTTCTTGTCGCCCAAGCCGTCGAGGAAAATTTTTCGCACGCGAGCGGGCAGGTCCTTCCACGGCGTGGTCGGATCGACTTTGAGATGGATGCACAGGGCGCGGAAGATCTGCGGGTAGTAGTTTGACTTGCCGAAGAAACCGCCGAACACGCCCTCCTCGATGGAGAGGTTCGGATCCTCGATAAGGGCCTCGGCATCCACGACCTTTTTAAATCCCAGGCCGTCGCACTCCGGGCAGGCGCCATAGGGGGCGTTGAACGAAAAGTCGCGCGGCTGCAGATCATCGATGGAGTGGCCATGCTCGGGGCAGGCAAGCGCGAGCGAATAGGTCAGCAGGTCGCCCTCGGTGCCCTCGGGCGCGTCCCGATTAGGCAGCAGATACACAGAGACATTGCCATGAGCGAGCTTGGTTGCCTGCTCGACGGCCTCGGCGATACGGCCGAGGCTCGTCTCGCGAATCACGATGCGGTCGACCACGACCTCGATGGTGTGTTTGAACTTCTTATCAAGCTCGATGGTCTCGTCCAGGCTGCGGACCTCGCCGTCGATGCGCACGCGTGAGAAACCCTCGGCCCGCAGGTCTTCGAGCAGCTTGACGAACTCGCCCTTGCGACCCTGCACCACCGGCGCGAGCACGAAGGCTCGACGACCCTGACCGGCGGCGAGAATCTTGTCGGCAACCTGGTCGGTCGTCTGGCGCTCGATCTCACGGCCGCACTCCGGGCAATGGGGCACGCCAATGCGCGCATAGAGCAGGCGCAGGTAATCGTAGATCTCGGTGACGGTACCGACCGTGGAGCGCGGGTTTTTGGATGTGGTCTTCTGGTCGATGGAGACCGCTGGGGACAGGCCGTCGATCGAGTCGAGGTCGGGTTTGTCCATCTGGCCGAGGAACTGACGAGCGTAGCTCGAAAGGCTCTCAACATAGCGGCGCTGGCCCTCGGCGTAGATGGTGTCGAAGGCCAGGCTTGATTTACCCGAACCGGACAGACCGGTGATGACGACGAGTTGGTCGCGAGGAATCTCGACGTCGATGTCCTGCAAGTTGTGCTCGCGGGCGCCCTTGATGACGATGGATGAATCAGACATGGACGGTCCTTATCTGAAGTGGAATCGGATATGACTCATGGACACATTCGTATCTAACCCCTTAGTGTAGCGCCAACGCCCGGTCGGGGCATAATCCCTTCGGGCGTGGCTCTGCTTCGCTTCACAAAAACGCCCTGCGGGAATATGCCCCGACCGGGCGCACGCAGCTGAAAAGGGGCCGTGTGCCCCGCATAGAGAAGGGCGCCCCGGCAAGAAGCCGAGACGCCCATACGAGGCGAACTATGTTGCCGGAAGTACTTAGCTGCGGGCGGCACCGTCGACGGGGATGACCGCGCCGGTGACGTAGGAGCTCATCTCGCTCGCCAGGTAGACGAAGGCGTTGGCGACGTCCTCGGGCTCGCCGATGCGACCCAGCGGGATGGTGGCGATCAGAGGCTGGATCATCTTCTCGGGCAGGGCGGCGACCATGTCCGTCTTGGTGATACCGGGGGCGACTGCGTTGACGCGGATGCCCTTGGGCGCGAGCTCGCGGGAGAGGCTCTGGGTCAGGCCGTTGACAGCGTACTTGGAGGTCGGGTAACCGCAGCCGGAGGGCTGACCGTACTTGGAAACCATGGAGCTGGTGGTGGTGATGGTGCCGCCGTGACCGGCCTCGATCATGAGCTGCGCACCCGCACGGCAGCCGTTGAAGACCGCGGTGACGTTGAGGTCCATGATCTTCTTCCAATCATCGGCCGTGTAGTCGAGCAGCGGAGTGGACTGAGAGATGCCGGCGTTGTTGACGATGGTATCGACGCCGCCCATGTCCTCGGCGGCGGCGCGGAAGGCCTCGGCAACGGCGTCGAGGTCGGTCAGATCGCAGGTGCGGCCCCAAACCTTGGCCTCAGGATAGGTGGCGAGCAGCTGCTCGACAGCCTTGTCGGCGGTCTCCTGGCGGGAACCGAACACGGTCACAACCGCGCCTTCCTCGATAAAACGAGCGGCGATGGCGTAGCCGATACCGCGAGTGCCGCCGGTGATGATTGCTTTCTTGCCTTCGAGCAACATGGGCATTCCTTTCGGACGTGGGGCGCGCACGTTCTTTCGCGCCCATCTTTTCAACCGTAGCCATTCTCCCCCAAAGATAAAACGGTTATTCGCCCTATGGGCTGACGTGATTCGGCAGACGGACGCCAGGCCGACAAGGTCGGGACCACATGCGCGCTACGGGTCGTGAGGCGCCTCGACCGACCCCGTTCAAGCCGCTCGGCGAGGGTACAATGGAAAGGTTCCACCTGAAGGAAAGGAAGCACCCATGAGCTGCGAGCATGCAACCGCGGCGGGCGGTCAGACCGCCCCGCAGGAATTTGAGGAAAACAATCTGTCCGAGGTCAAGCGCGTCGTCGCCGTGCTATCCGGCAAGGGCGGCGTGGGCAAGTCCCTCGTCACCGGCACCCTCGCCGTCGAACTGGCGCGCGCCGGCCACAAAGTCGGCATCCTCGACGCCGACATCACCGGCCCGTCAATCCCCAAGATGTTCGGCATGAGCGGCCGCCACGCCATGGGCCTTGGCAACCTGTTGCTGCCCGAGATCTCCGACCACGGCGTCAAGGTCATGTCGAGCAACCTGCTGCTCAAAAATGAGACCGATCCCGTCTTGTGGCGCGGCCCCGTCATCGCCGGTGCAATCCGCCAGTTCTGGAGCGAGACCTCCTGGGGTCCGCTCGACTACCTGCTCGTTGACATGCCCCCCGGCACCGCCGACGTCGCCCTCACCGTCTTCCAGTCGCTGCCCGTCGATGGCATCGTCATCGTGACGAGCCCGCAGGACCTCGTTTCCATGATCGTCGCCAAGGCCGTGAACATGGCCGAGAAGATGAATATCCCCGTCCTCGGCATCGTCGAGAACATGGCATATGTCGAGTGCCCCGATTGCGGTAAGAAGATCGAGGTATTCGGCCCCAGCAAGCTCGACGCCGTTGCCGAGCAGTACAACCTGCCGATCCTCGGCCGCATGCCCATCAAGCCCGAGCTTGCCGCCGCCTGCGATGACGGCGCCATCGAGACCGAGCTGCCCGGCGGCCTGCTGCCCGAGGCCCTCGCCAGCGTCGAGGCGATCCCCGAGCACGAGGCCCCCGAACCCGATGCGGGCGCCTAGCATGGGCCGCCCTGCCGCCATATCCACATCCTGCGACGCGCCGCTCTCCCCCGCGGAGGGCGGCGCGCCCATCTACGACGTTCTCGTCATCGGCGGCGGTGCGAGCGGACTTGCCGCCGCCATCACCGCGTCGCGCGCCGGGGCGCGCACGTGCATCCTGGAGCGCGACGTCGAGGCGGGCCTCTCCATCCTCGCGACCGGCAACGGGCGCTGCAATGTCTCGAACAGCCGTCTCGACGCGCGCCGGTACCGCCATCCCGACGCCGTGCGCGAAATCTTCGGCACCACCCCGGAGCGAGATGTCGCCGCATTCCTCGAAAGCACGGGTATCGCGACCGCAGAGGAGGGCGAGGGGCGCCTGTACCCCATGAGCCGCCGCGCGGATTCCGTGCGCGACGCGCTCCTCAACACCTGTCGACGCGAGGGCATCACCGTCATGGCGTGCGCCGAACCGAAACGGCACTCCACAGGCCCAACCGGCCTCCACGAGTTCACGGTCGGCCAAGCACGCCTACCCCTCTCCCATAAGCCCGGTCGCGACGAGAAGGCCCGCATCCGCAACGCGCGCAAGGCGCTCGCAGCAGCCGACCGCCTCGATCGCAAGGTGCTCGCGCGTGCCGTCGTCCTCGCATGCGGAGGGACCTCCGGGGCTTCGTGCGAAATCCTCAACCTGCCCCATGTCGCCGAAGCCCCCGTCCTGTGCCCCATTGCCTGCACTTTGCCCCCATCCGGCGACGATGAGACCGGCGGGCGTAACCTTCTCCAAGGTCTCGACGGCCTGCGAGTCGACTGCATGCTCACCCTGATGCGTGACGGGGCCGCCGTGGCATTCGAACAGGGCGAAGTCCTCTTCCGTCCCTATGGCATCTCCGGCATCGCCGCGTTCAATCTCTCGCGTCGCATCGAGGCGGGTGACCAGATCGAACTCGACCTGTTCCCCGAGATGAACGAACAGGGCCTCACCCGCTTCCTCGCGCGCCGCGCGGAGACAATCGGCACCTTCGACGGCAGCCCCCGATGGTTCGACGGCCTTCTGGCTCGCCCTCTCGCGGCACTCGTCTGCGACGCCGTGGCCGGCACCGAGCGCCCACTGAACCGAGCGGCATCGATGCTGCGCCGCATCCCCTTGCGCGTGGCAGGCACCACCGAGCACGCGCAAGCCCAGGTGCGACGCGGCGGCGTCCCCCTATCGGCCATGGAACTCGACACGCTCGCCGTGCACCCGATCAACGCGAATGAAAATGCACCGCAAGCACCCATCTACGCTTGTGGCGAGGCCATAGACATGGACGCCGACTGCGGTGGCTACAACCTTGCTTGGGCCTGGCTCACGGGCGTTCGCGCGGGCGCTGCCGCTGCCGCCGCCGTCACCCATCGCCACGGCACATCCGACCTCTCCAAGGAGCCCCATGCTTGAGATTTCCCAGATTTTCTGCCGCCTGGCCGATGGCGGTGATGAGCGCTCGTGCATCGAGGCGTGCACCCGCGAGGCACTCGGCATCCTCCGCTGCCGCCGTGCAGATATCGAACACGTCGAACTGAGGCGCAAATCCATCGACGCCCGCAAGAAGTCGAACGTCCACTTCACGCTGAGTGCCCTCGTGCACTTGGCATCCGAAGTCGACGAGGCCGACCTGCTCTCGCGCCTCCCCGATCGCGACCGCAAGCGCGTGCGCGCGGTCGATGCGGACGACCCCTCCTTCCCCGCTCCCGTGCAGGACGGTCTGTGCGAGCACCGCCCTGTCGTCGTCGGAGCGGGCTGCGCAGGCCTTTTCGCCGCGCTCACGCTCGCCGAGGCGGGCCTTCGTCCCATCTTGCTCGAACGCGGGGATGACGCTACGCGACGCACCGAGGCAGTCGGGCACTTCAACGCCACCGGAGTTCTCGACACCGAAAGCAACATTCAATTCGGCCTCGGCGGTGCCGGCACCTTCTCCGACGGCAAGCTCAATACCGGGACGAAAAACCCCTTGCATCGACTGGTCCTCAAGACGCTCGTCGAAGCCGGCGCCCCGCGCGACATCCTTTGGGACGCCAAGCCCCATATTGGGTCGGACATCCTGCCCGACGTCGTCACGAATCTGATCGCGCGCATCGAGCGCCTCGGCGGCACCGTCCGCTTCCGAACCCATGTGAGCAATCTGCTCCTTGACGACGAGGGAATCGTCTCAGGGCTCATCCTCGACGGACCCGATGGGCGGGAAGCCATTGCCGCAACGCACGTCGTCCTCGCTTGCGGCCATTCCGCTCGCGATGTATTCGAAATGCTCTCCGGCCTCGGCATCACGCTCCAGCGCAAGACCTTCGCCATGGGCGTGCGCATCGAGCACCTGCAAGCGGATATAGACCGTGCCCTCTATGGCACCGCGGCGGGCCACCCTGCGCTCGGCGCCGCCCCGTACAGCCTCGTCGCCCACCTTCCAAACGGCCGCAGCGTGTTCTCCTTCTGCATGTGCCCGGGCGGAGAGGTCGTTGCTGCCGCGAGCGAAGAAGGCGGGGTCGTCACCAACGGCGCCAGCATGCACGCCCGCGACGGCCGCAACGCGAACGCCGCATTGCTCGTCAACATCACACCCGAAGACCTCCCGGGAGATGACCCCCTCGAGGGCGTCCGACTGCAGCGCACCTGCGAGCAGGCCGCTTTCCGCGCCGGCGGCGGCGAATACCATGCGCCGGCCCAGCTCGTGGGCGATTTCCTCGCCCGGCGCCCCAGTACGGGCCCCGGCCGCATCGAACCCACTTATCCTCGAGGAGTCACCTGGGGCACCATCGACGATGTCCTGCCTCCCCACGTCGTCGACGCCCTACGTGAGGGCATTCCGCTACTCGATCGAAAGATCCGCGGCTACAACGACCCCGAAGCCGTTCTCACCGCCATCGAATCCCGCTCCAGCTCGCCGATCACCATCCTGCGCGACCGCCAGACCTGTATCTCGGTGAGTACGCCCGGCCTCTATCCCTGTGGCGAGGGCGCTGGCTACGCCGGCGGCATCATGAGCGCTGCCACGGACGGCATCCGCTGCGCCCAATCCCTCGTCACCTCAATCGGGGACGCTCGCATCCGATAGTCCGCTCCCAACGTAAAGCATCACCGCCAAATAAACGGCTCGCCCAAACGAATATGGCCCGCTTCTCACGATAGAGAAGTGGGCCATATTACACTCACGTTTTCAGCGGACTCCCCACGAGCTCAAATTCCCCGACAATCCGGAAACACTCTGTGGGAGAACTCCGATCCCCTAGGCGAGCTCTGCACGGGGCGCATCCACTGAGAGCGAGATGCACGCATACACGAAGCCCCAGCCGGCGAGGTACAGCTCGAGGGCGGAAAGCACCAACATACCGGAAGCGCCCATCAGGCCGAACAGATTCGCAAACGAGACGAGAATCACACCAGCGGCGACGGCAACCTGCATACCCGGACGGCCAGCCGAGCGACGATACATCTCGAAAGCCGTGGCAAGCAGATAAAATGCCAGGAATATGCCCAGGAACGAAGCGACCGGGACGAACGTGTCGACGGAAAACGGGAAGTTCAACGTCCACAGGCCGCCCAGCAAAAGAACGAGACCCACCGCGGGCTCGACACCGCGCAGCGTCCATCCCGCGCGCATGGCGAAGGCGGCGACCAGCGACAGGGAACCGGCGACGATGCCGAACCAGGAAAGAAGCTGCTGCAGACGAGCAAAATCCGCATAGCCCCACGCAGGAGAGACGAACAGCGCCGTGGCGAAGACAAAGCACGCGCCCGCCATGGCCACATGGCTCCACGCAAGACCGCGCAAGCGGCTGAACAGCAGGTCGAAATCGGTCATGTTGGTTTCCCTCCCCTTGCGAGACCTGCGCCCCGCATATACATTCACGAGCGTAAGTATACCATCCACACTCAACGAGCGGCCTGTTCACCCCCCCCCTGTCGAGACGGCCAAAGTCACAGGCAGGCACCGGTCGGCCCGTCTCGGACTCACCTCTTGAACCGCGCGCCCGTACGCTTTCGGCCCGGTGCGAAAACGGATCCCTTGCGCGCCGACTTCCGCAGCGCCTCAATCACCTCGTCCTCGCTCGTCCCCTCCGACATCGCCTTGAGCTGAACGACGATATCGCGCAGACGAGCGGCCTCCTCAAAGTCCATGGCCTCCGAGGCCGCTCTCATGTCGTCTTCCATGGTCTCAATCACGCGAGCGAGCTCCTCGGCGGGCAGATCGGCGAAATCGCGCGCAATCCGTTCACCGACACCCTCGCCCGCATCGTCCTCCCCTTCCGTGCCGGCGGGACTGAAGAACGCACCATGCCCCAGCGTGTCGCCTCGGCTCCGATCCTTCTTCCCCACATTCTCCTCGGCCTCGGCGATGAAGCTCGAGATGTCGTTGATGGATCGGCGAACCGTCTGAGGCTTGATACCGTGTTCCTCGTTGTATGCCGTCTGAATCGCACGCCGGCGATTCGTTTCGTCGATCGCCTCACGCATCGAATCGGTAATCGAATCGGCGTACATAACGACCTCGCCCTCGGCATTTCTCGCCGCTCTGCCGATTGTCTGGATGAGCGAGCGTCGGTTGCGCAGAAAGCCCTCTTTATCGGCATCGAGAATCGCCACGAGCGACACCTCGGGAAGATCGAGGCCCTCGCGCAACAAGTTGATGCCCACCAACACGTCGATCTTTCCCTGGCGAAGACTACGCAAAATCTCGACTCGATCCATGGTCGCCGTATCCGAATGCATGTAATTGACGCGAATACCAGCATCAAGGAGATGGTCGGTCAGATCCTCCGCCATACGCTTTGTCAACGTGGTGACCAACACGCGCTCATGACGTGCCACTCGTTCACGAATCTCATCGATCAGGTCATCGATCTGCCCACGCACCGGGCGCACGTCGATCTTGGGGTCGAGCAGGCCCGTCGGGCGAATGATCTGCTCCACGTTGTTCTGGCTCACTCGCAGCTCATAGTCGCCCGGTGTGGCGCTCACATAGATGAACTGCGGAATGCGAGCCTCAAATTCGTCATAGCGCAGGGGGCGATTGTCGAGCGCCGAGGGCAGGCGGAACCCATGCTCGACAAGCGTCACCTTACGAGAGCGGTCTCCCTCGTGCATGCCGCGGATCTGCGGCACCGTGACATGGCTCTCGTCGATGATGCACAACATGTCCTTGGGGAAATAATCTATAAGCGTGAACGGGGGTTCGCCCGGTTTGCGACCATCCAGATGTCGTGAATAGTTCTCGATGCCGGTCGTGAATCCCATGGTTTCGAGCATCTCGAGATCATAGCTCGTGCGTTGCTCCAAACGCTGCGCTTCGAGCAATTTATCGTTGGCCTTAAGCTCCGCGACTCGTGCCTCAAGTTCCTCCTCAATGGATTTTAAGGCCGCGGTTACCTTTGGCTTCTCCGTCACGTAATGCGAGGCGGGCCAAACCGGGATAGCGTCGAATTCGCGCATGATCTCACCGGTGACCTCGTCGATCTCGGCGATAAGCTCGACCTCGTCACCGAAGAACTCGAATCTCAACGGATGCTCGGCATAGGGCGGGTAGACATCCACCACATCGCCTCTCACGCGAAACGTGCCGCGCGCAAGGTCGTAATCGTTGCGATCGTACTGAATGTCGATAAGCGAATGAATGAATTCATCGCGCTCAAGTGGCTCCTTTTTATCCACGTTCGGAGCCAGCCCCGCATAGTCCTCAGGAGATCCTATGCCATATATGCACGAGACCGACGCCACGACAATCACATCACGACGTGAAAGCAGGGATGCTGTCGCCTGATGCCGAAGCATCTCGACCTCCACATTAATGGAGGAGTCCTTCTCGATATAGGTATCACTCGAAGGAACATACGCCTCGGGCTGATAGTAATCGTAGTATGAGACGAAGTACACGACCGCGTTGTTCGGGAAGAACTCTTTGAGCTCGCTCGCGAGCTGAGCGGCGAGCGTCTTGTTCGGTGCCATGACAAGCGTCGGTTTGCCCAAAGCCTCGATGGTCTTCGCCATCGTGAAGGTCTTGCCGGATCCGGTGACACCCAAGAGCACCTGATAGCGATCCCCATCGCGCACACCCTGCACCAAGGATGCGATGGCCTGGGGCTGATCGCCCGAAGGCTCGAACGGAGAAACGACCTCAAAAGGCGCAGGACTTCCAGACACGCCAAAACGCCTCAATTCGCCGCCGACGCGCTCAACTTCGAACTCAGCCACGCAAATCGCCATCCTTCCTAGCGAAACACTTGCGGATATAGCTCTTGATACCGGGCTTTGGCCATATTGACGCGAACAAGATATGCCTGTGTCTCAGGGAACGTAATGGCATTATGAAGCAGCTTGTCCTGCTTTGCCCATCCATCCACATTGCCCATACCGGCGTTGTACGCGGCAATAGCCCGATCTGTCGCCCCATTGAAGTACGTCAAAAGATACGACAAGTAGGCACAGCCATATTCTATATTGATGGCCGGGTCCTCGAGATTCTCGTAAGAATAGCGTTTGCCATCGACGAGACCTTTAGCCACCATGTCTTGAGCGGTTTCAGGCATCAACTGCATAAGGCCACGAGCACCCTGATGGGAAGAGGCCTCAGGATCCCAGCTGGACTCCGATCGGATGACAGCGGCAACCAAATACGGATCTACGCCATGAGAAGCCGCTGAAGCAGTGATCTCGTCCTCGTAACGCAAGGGATACATCGACTTAAAAAGCAACGAAGGGGCGAAAGCAAAGGCAAACGAGACAAGCCCGAAAATGAGCACGACGGTAAGAGGGAACACTCGATACCATCGAAGAAAAGAGCCGCGTCTGTTCATCAGTTTACTTCCCATCAGCCAGTCGAATGCCCCTATCCTCAAGCCAAAGGTCGAGCGATCCGAAAAGCGTATCATCTGCAACTGAATTATCGATGACGGTATCGGCCATCATTTTTAACTCATCTTCAGACGGCTGGAGGTCCGAACGTGCATCGAAATCAGAGCCACTCATGCCACGCTCAATTGCACGTGCACGACGAGTGTCAAGCGGCGCCGTAATGGCAATTACCTCATCAGCCAAGCCGAATGCATCGGTAAACGACGCGGGAGCGGAAATCTCAACGACGGTGAGCGCGGGTGTAGGCACGACGAGCGAGCAACAAGGAACCGGTAAGAGAATATTAGAAAGATAATCCAGCAGGACGGGATGGACAATTTCATTTAGCTGGTGAACAGAGCCCTCATCGACAAACGCCCGCTGAGCGAGAACAGATGAACGCACTTCACCCGATTCATCGAGGACATCCCATCCAAAAGCCTCCGCAATGGAATCAACGATCGCAGAGCCGGGAACATAAAAGCTTTTTGCGATTACATCAAGATCGAGATGGCGTGCGCCAGAACGGGCGAGGAAGGAGCATGCAGTAGATTTACCAGATGCAATATTGCCGATGACAAACAAGGTGAAGGGCATACGCGCCTCCAAAATTAGCTACCTATAGCAAAAGAGGGCCCCCGAGGGGACCCCCTTGCGCCTCGCGCCGGGAAAGCGC
>OHUT01000607.1_pt1 | contig 13834 bp, 9 predicted proteins | sample 1579321 | NCBI WGS metagenome assembly OHUT01 (sample SAMEA3882514, study PRJEB24775) | human gut metagenome | biome: human-associated habitat; feature: intestine environment; material: feces | place: Netherlands | collected 2009/2010
GTTCTCCTTCGGGCTGGAACCGGCGGTGGTGGTGGACAGAATCATGGAATCGTCGTCGAGGTAGGCGGCCACAGCGCCATCGGCCTGCTGGGCGAGGCGGCCGGTCTCGAAGCGCAGCGTGCGCTTGCCAAACGATCCATTGTCGATTACGGCCTCAACGGCCTTGATTTCGGGACCCTCCATAGGGTTCCTCCTTCTTTAATTTTCTAATTATTCCTACATACTGTGCTGCGGTTCGGCGACTCGCTTGAACCGCAACTGTCCTCTTCAGCGGACGTCACATACCTTGTTTCGACTGACCCCTTGGCCGTCGTTCCTCGTGTCAACCCCTTCATTCGGGTTCTCCTGTCGGCCTTACCTGCTGGCCTATCCTCTAACCCTCTTGCCGTTGTTGCCGTTGGCTGGCGATATGTAAAACGCCCGAGCACCATCCTAGGTACTCGGGCGGAAGTCTTCAATTATCGACGCAGACCCAGACGCTCGATGAGGGAACGGTAACGGTTGATGTCAACGCGCTTGAGGTAGTCAAGCAGGCGACGACGGTCACCGATCATCAGCTGCATACCACGACGGGAGTGGTGGTCGTGCTTGTGCTCCTTGAGGTGCTCGGTCAGATCAGCGATACGCTTGCTCAGCAGAGCAACCTGGACCTCCGGAGAGCCGGTGTCACCTTCATGGGTCGCGTACTTAGCGATGATTTCCTGCTTTTCTTCAGCCGTCAGTGCCACGGCATCCTCCTTATATTGACGGCGCGCTCTCTATCCGCGGGCGAAATACGCCAAGGGTCAATTATACAGGAGCACCAGACACCACGAATCAGACCAACGTCAGCAGGCCGCCAAACATCACAACAAGCAAAGCAATCGTCTCAATCACAAAAAAAAGATAAACGACGCCCAACTGCGCGTCAGCACATTCAACGGCGACTCTTTTTTAATCGTCACCAACAATCCCACCCACAGCACCGCGAAAACGGCAACGCCAATACCAACTGAAATAATGCCAAGATTCGCCGCATTCGCCAATGCCGACGACTCTCCGTACACCACATATGTCGCATACCAAAAATCAATTTTCAGAATGCGCAGGCCGGCAATGAGTTGCTCCGCCGCCAAGCCAATCACAAAAACCGCGCCCCACAAGCGCCGATGGGCGTCAACAACCAGCAGACCAAGGCCGGAAACGGCAATCAGCGTCACCGTCCAGGCAACAAACGCGGCGCCGCGCGGCTCAAGCGCGCTCAAATTATCAAGCAGCCACTGCGTATCGTTCACCGCAATCGCACGCCCCCACCAATACGGCACCACAATGGCCGCAATCACCAGCAGCGCATAAGCCAGCCACAATGCAGGATGCGAGCGCTTACGCTCAATATCGGCCAGCGACAGCGTCGATTCGGGAATGGACGCCACCGGATGCTTGGAAACATCGTTATGTTTGGAAACGTCGTTGGGCATGGGCGAAACACCATCGGACCGCGTATCGATTTCAGCCTGCACCTCACCGCTCGCCTGCTGGTCGACCGGCTGTTTCTCCACGCTGGAATTCACCGCCATCTACGTTTACCTCGCGTTCGTTGTTCGACGCCACACCTGTCTGCACAATGCGTCGTCTCATGCCGCGACGCCCATGCTAGGACGGTATTGTATCGTGAGTGCGCCATACGATAATGACATGGCGCCGGACATAACGCCGCAATACCTGATTTTCGCTAATCGCAACCATGCTTCGGCGGACGACATAAGCCATACATATGTTCATAAGGGCGAACCATATCCGAATTACTCACTCCGCTAACATCACCACATAACGGCAACATAGATACACAGCCATACTTGATATCAGGAGAACGCCGTCGATTCGAAATGAAAACTGCCAGCCGCCCACACACCAGCTCCTTTGTTTCCAAAATCGCACATTCTACGCCGATGTCATGCTCCACCATGTCTCACGCCGCGGTCTCAACATAACAGGATGGGTTGTACGAATCCACGTTGCCGAGCATTCGCACAACCCACCATTGCGACACATCACTGATTCCGCACATTCAATCGCTGCAACCAACAGGCTGCGGCGATATTTCAGCGCGAAGAGCGGCGTATCCGAATGACACTGATGCCAGCCAGCATCAGGGCAATTGCAGACAGCACCATCGGTGTTACGGACGAACCAGTTGATGACAGTTCAGATGAATTATCATCAGCAGTAGAAGACTGTTGCTGGCCGCCATCACCGGTCTGATCGCCGTTACCCGACTGGTTACCGTCACCGGTCTGATCACCACCACCAGGATTTCCGCCATCACCAGACTGACGGTCAACCGCCAATTGCGCGAGCTGCAAACTCAGTGCACGCTGCGGGGCATCCACCTCATTTTGCGTGGAAGGATCGGATGCCAACGCCTGCTTTGCCTTATCAAGTAGCGTGAGCATCTTATCCCACTCATCCATAGGATATTCCGCAGACTGCAGAGAGTCAGCCTGATCAATGGCCGAACGCAGCTTAGACGTATCCACAGCTTTGCCGTCAGAAGTCAACACGTCGCTCAAGTCATAGTAATCAAAATCGACATAACCACCCGTATTCTCCTTGGCGTAATTGAACAAGCCGATTCGATACCCCTTAAAGTGCGACAAGCTCCAATCGTAAGTCAGCGGCCCCTGCTCGTCGCCAAGCTTGGACCATTGCTTACCGTCCAGACTGTACCAATACTGAATCGTCAACTTACCACTCGCATTATCCAGTGTGTTGTCCGACTTGATCCACACATTGGTCGCATCATCTGGCAATGTCACTGTGCCGCCCGATACAAAGGCCTCTTCAGCGTCACGATCAATCGTATCGTCAACGATATTACCGTCCGCGTCCTTCACGCCATTGTCGTAGACACGCTTGACCACGCCCAACGTTCGCTGTCCATTTTCTTGACGCACAGCGGCATAGGCAAAACTACGGGTATATGTAGCGAGGCCTGCGGTGTCTCCATCCTTCATATGACTGACATCCATGTGGGTTTCCACAGACATGGATCCGCCAAAGGTACGCTGCGACAAAACGTTACGGGCGGTTTCAAAATATGTCAGGTCGCCATAAGTGCCTTTCATATATTTGGCCGTGGCGGAAACCTTGTGCCCATTGGTCAAACGCAACCAGCCTTCACGATCAGTGAGAGACCAATATCGGTTATCTGGATTATGTCCCCATTCCCATACCAAATCAAGATTCGAACCATTGGGTTGGTATTCTTCGGCGACCGGATATTCCTTCTCATCAGCAAGACCGATCAGGGAAATATCGTCGATGACGTAATCCATGCACGTGCCTTCCGCACCCCACGCGGTTTCGACAATGAGTTTGGAACCTTCCACATTAGCGTCGGATGGGATGGAGAACTCACCTGTGATAGTAGTCGTCTCCCCACGTTTCACTGTTCCTGTGGCCACACGATTAATTGTGCCGTCTGCATATTGAATCGCCACATAAAACAGGTGGGAAGTCACAGCCGATGAATCGACGCCGTCCATCTCATGGTCGTATCGAATCGTTGCACTGGCACGATATGTCACGCCCTGCTGCAATTTTCCATCCATAGATTGACCCGGGCCAGCGCCATTGTATTCGCCACGATTCGTCACAGCAAGACTCGTGGTTCCAGAAAGAGAACCATCCGTAATCGCGGTAAGCGTACCATTCCACTGAGGGGTCCACGATTCAGTCCCGTTTTCGAAATCGCCATTGTCCACCAGCTCGATTCCAATCAGAGAATCGTCAACCTGAGGAGGCTCCTCCAGAGTCCACCAATCCTGATCCTGATAAGACTGATGAGGCGCGTCATTATCAAAATCGTCCGAATTGACCAGGGAACGCTGGCGAACCAGATTCTCCAAATCAGCAGGCAAATCAATCAGTTTGTCGTAGGTGTCCGACGCGCTTACCTGATTATTGTCCCCAAACACAGGCCATCCGTCATCACCCCACGTTGCAGGAATCAAACCGGGAATACGTCCGGTCGGATATGTGTCTCGGAAGAAGAATCCATGCCAAGACGTCGTGCCATCACCGTTGTCGACTTCAACAAGGCTACCTTGTGCGAAAGCACCTAGATAATACTTTTTGGCTTCGTATTTGGAGCCATCAAGCAAATCAGTGGTGCGCAGCAGCATCACCATACGACCGTCTTTGCCCCAGTAAATCGTTGGAGTATAGAAATAATCACCGATTTTGAAAGTCTGAGATCCTTCAAATCCGGTAGGAGTCTCACCAAGATCATCAGTGAACTGTTCGGCAGAGATGATATTCTCATGGCTCTCCACCACCGTGGTTAAATCATCGGACAGCCTATATTGGTTGACGCCGGAGATAATCCAAGGACTCCCTTGCTCATCAAAATACAATGACGGATCATGGAATCCCCGATTAAGGGCAATCTTCGTCCAAGGACCATTCTCAATATCATCGGTGTAGTAGATATAAGCGCCATTAAGGTTGTTCGTATTGAATAACACGTAGAAGCGGCCATTGTGATAGCGCAGCGACGGAGCCCACTCGCCTTCGCCATACGAGCTAGCTCCATTGCGCAAGGATGAAGCATCGCTCATAGAAATGCGATCATACACGTACGTGACTATCCACCAATTGACCAGATCATAGGATTTCATAATTGGAGATCCGGGACTGAGCTCCATAGTGGTACTCACCATGTAATACACATCACGACCGTCTTTGTTATTCGGATCGTCCTTCGACACACGAATAACACTGATATCCGGAACATCCGTGTTCAACATGGGAATGGAATACGTGCCATCACCGCTATCAGTCGTGGTGTAACTGCCATCCGATGGCGTTGAAGATGGCGTTGAATCATCCGCAAAGACCGGCATTGGCGCCAAAATCAACCCACAAGTCGACAACACCGCGATAGCACTAGCCGAAATTTTTTGTCGTAAATAATTCATAAGTCTTTTAACCTTTCATGATAAGCACTCAACATCGAGTGCGTATTCCAATAGCATGCCCGCACAAATCAGCAATGAATGACGATAAGACATTCCCGCATATGGATAAGTGATGGACATTACCACTGCCAAAACTTACGCTTGAACAAGTACCAGTTCTAGGTTTCATGTGCGGTCATCCCGAGGCTGCCGCTACGGGATGACCGCATTACCAAGAGGTAACTAGCGCATCTCGCGACGCACTCGCGCTACGATCACACCAGTGAGAGCCAAGCAAGCGACAATCACAGCACCAGGCAAGACAGAGGAACCGGTTTGTGCCAAATCCACGCCATCGTCATTGGAGCCGTCGGCATTGCCATCAGTGGAATCATCAGCCAGCTTCAGACCGGCACGTGCACTATTCAATGCAGCAAGCGCATCTTGAACCTGCTGTTCAGTAGCGGATTCATCCTGCAATACCGCCTGAGCCTTCTGCAATGCGTCAGCAAACACCTTCCAGCTCTCTTCCGTGTAATCGGAAGCGTTCAGGCCGGAATTCTCATTCACTGCGCTCTGCAAATCAGACTTGTCCACCGGAGTCGAAGGAGTTTCATCCTGCGACTCCGTGAAAGTGTACGTAGTGATGTCGTACAGCTCATCCTGAGCATTCGCACCACCATCGGATTTGAAGGAGAACACCACATGATGCACCCCTGTCACACCCTCAAGGGTGGTCGTGTAATCGGCGTACTCGGATCCATCACCGGCAGGAATCGAAATAGAAGCCACAGGTTCGGAATCCGGATCATCAAGACGAATCTCAAGGATGCCTCCGGCTTTGCCAGCTGCAGTCACAGTCAGCGAAGAGGCGCCGTTATTCCCGAAATCGACATTCGCCAAAGACGTCCACTCACCATTATTAATATTGCTGAGCTTCTGACCTTCGGAATTGTCTGTAGTCATATCGACCACGCGCACACCAGAAGTCAGGTCATATGCGTTCTGAATGCCGGAATCCCATGCAATGGTGGAAGCTGGAATGCCTCCATCTTGATACGCGTCCAGATTCTTCACCGAAGAGAGACCCTCATATGTCATTGCAATATCGGCAATGGAACCATCCTCGTTAACCGTAATCGGATCGAGATGAGTATTTCGGTAGCCATGCGCCGCGTCAAGATTACCGCCGTTCATCAATTCCTTTGCCACCGTTTGCGCATGGTAGGTCATATACCACTGGTCGCCAAGTTGAACCATCGCGTGATGATTGTTGCCGCCAACACCGAAATACGTGCTCGGATTCTTCAGAATCTCACCCTGATAAGTGAACGGCCCCATCGGGTTGTCTGAAGTCATATACGCGATATTGCCGTAACCGACCGTGTTACCATCAATTACGTTGTCATGGCTGAAATTAGTGCAATACGAGTAGTAATAAGTACCACCTATCTTGGCAATCCCGGAGTCCTCAAACATGGCAGGTGCGTCTATGGCCTGAGCCTCACCTTCGGTATGCAGCATGTCATCGGACAGTTTAATAACGCGAGCCGTGTTCGGATGTTCTTCCTCGCCTGTCGGAACACCACCTCCGTAATACAGGTAGCCCTGCCCGTCATCATCCACGAACACCGCGGGATCAAACAGCCAGACCACACCAGCGGATTCAGGAGTACCGCCCTTAATCAACAGCTCACCGGTTTCGTCCTTCCACGGACCAACAGGAGAATCCGAGGTCAGCACACCGATACCGCTGCCGCCATTGGCGAAATACAGGAAGAACTTCTCTTTACCGTTGATGGTCTTATGAGCGACGGCAGGAGCCCAGGAATTGCTGGCCCAGGTGGCCACCCCCTGTTCTCCAGCCACACGAATGTAACCCTCATTACGCCAATTGACCATGTCATCACTGGACAGAACATTGATGGTCTTTACTTGAGCGAACGAATTGTCCTTGATCTGCCCAGTACTGTCATATTCATAGTCATAATTCAACGAGCCATCAGCATTCACAGAAGTGCCATCACCCGTAGTGTAGATATATACGCGTCCGTTGTATTCCATAGCCCACGGATCGGCGCCATACCAATAATCGATAATCGGGTTTGAATAGTCGCCGAAAGCCTTGGCTGCCGTTGCCGTACCCGTAGTCGGCGGCACGAATGAGGAACCAGAATCCGAACCGGTTACGGAAATGTCGTCGACAATGAAGTCGGCATTGCTCGTGCCATACTTGTTTTCAATCACCAGCGAGGGACTGGTGAAATCACCACTACCACCTAACGTTCCAGTACCTGAAATTTGTGTCCACTCACCCGCTTTCGCCGTTCCGGTCGCAATCTGGTCACATCCGGAACCATTACCCGAACAAACAGTGATATTGAATTCACCGTCTTCCGTGGCCTTGACCCACATACTTCCGGTATATGTCTGTCCTTTTTCCACCTTGCCATCAAGAGACTGGATTGCACCAGCATCAGAGGATGTACGATCAGTAACGCTCAAGGCGCCACTGCCACCATGCACATCATCCGCAGTGACGGCAATGGACGATGCGGAGCTATTCCACACCGTTCCAGACTTCCAACCATTAAGATCGTCTTCGAATCCGCCGTTGACGACCAATTCGACGGGTTCATCGGCCGACGCCGCAGTCACTCCGATAGTCGCTGGAAATACAGCCCCCATGCAACACAGCACGGATGCAGCCGCAGCAGCAACCACACGACCGGTTTTCCTTGTTTGCAATATGTGAATGTTATAAACCATTCAGTTCCCTTTCCTGAATGATGGAGGGCGACTCCCCCCCCCATCATTTTTTCTTCGCCGCACAATCGAATCCCACGTTGGTTACGACCACATCGCGGCTCATTGCAAAGCCATGCCAGAGGAACGTCCCTCAAGGGCAGCCATGCAGCAGCCATTATATAAATGAGCGCATTTCACTCGCGATCGTCCTTGATAACAAATTGATAACGATATGCACAATGAAAATAAGTTCACATAAACGCAACGCAACACATCAAATATGACAGTTTCATATGCCAATTACACACTTTGCATAACATATTTCAACAAAGAATGGAGACGTACAAGCGAACTCATCTGATGCCACCACTCATCGCCTATAAAGCTGGCGTGTCGCGCCACAATAACATCACAGCCGATAAAACGACACCCCGAAGTTGAGCCTCATTCAACAATGCGGCCAGCTTAGACACACAACCAACGCTTCGCTTCATAGCACCGAACATTGATTCCAGCACAGTCACGACCATCTTCTTTGAAGGCAATCGTGTTTACGCCCCGGGTTCTAAATAGAAGTGCAACACCTTGTCTAAGGTTGGAAGTGTTCGAAGTTTCTAACTTAAGAAGGTGTTGCACTCATGGGTCAACAGTATTCGCACCTGTCGTCCGAGGAGAGGATCCTGATCGAGAAGCTGCATTGCGAACAGCATCTGAGCATTCGGCGAACCGCGGAGAGGATCGGCCGGGACAAGTCCACGGTGAGCCGCGAGCTGAGGCGCGGCCTGTGGTTCGCGTCCAACGAGAACGGGTCGTACCGTCCCTACCGGCCGAAACGGCTGAAGACCGGGCCGTGGACCTCGGGTCCGTTCTATTCGGCGCTGGCCGCGCAGAGGAAGGCGGACCTGCGCCGGCGCGGATCCCGCAAGCCGCGCCGCATGGACTCGGGCCCGTTGCGCGCCTGGGTGCTGGACGCGCTGCGCAGGGGGTGGAGCCCGGAACTGATCGAGGGACGGTTGAAGGCCCAGTACGCCGGCGACCCGTCGATGCGGATCAGCCACGAGTGCCTTTACCAGTGGATCTACGCCAAGCCGCAGCGGGCGCTGGACCTGCGCCAGTATCTGGCGTGCGGCAGGAAACGCCGGACGAGGAAAAAGGGCAGGAAGGCGAAGGGGCCGCGCATCCCGATGCGCGTGCCCATCGCGGACCGGCCCGAGGCGGTCGGATCCAGGAAGGGGTTCGGCCATTTCGAGTCGGACACGGTGGTCGGCGCCGCGCCGTCGAGGCGCTGCATGAACACGCAGGTGGAGCGCAGGAGCCGCAGGCTGTTCGCCCGGCTCGTCGACGACAAGAGCGCGTCCGCCACGGCCAGGGCCGAATACGAGATCTTCAAGGACATCCCGCCGGCCGCGCGCGTCGACCGCACGTGGGACAACGGCACGGAGGCGAGCCTGCACGTGCTGGTGGACGAGGCGCTGGGCATGCTCACGTACTTCGCCGACCCGTACAGTTCCTGGCAGCGTGGCAGCAACGAGAACAGGAACGGCAGGATCCGCCGCTATCTGCCCAAAGAAACCGGGTTCGGGGACTTGGCCCAGGAGGACCTCGACGCGATCGTCGGTGAGATCAACGACACCCCGATGAAGCTCCTCGGCTACAAAACGCCCAACGAGGTATGGGACGAGGAGATCGCCAAGCTACAATCGAAGGCAGCCAGCCCGAACACAAGCGTTGCGCTTACAAATTGAATCCGGCCCGCCGAGGCATTCGCCGACGAACTGCTATAATTGCAGGACCAACAGGGGGTGTTGCACCTCTAAATAGACATCGGGCACACGGTTTGCGCGGTGGTGAGCAGTGAGTGGTGAGTATTGAGCGACGTACGGCGACTCACGTGCGCTCACACAGTGGTGAGCAATCCGCCGAACAACACCACGAGCAGGGCGATGGTTTCAATCACGAAGTACAGAATGAAACTCGCCCAGCTTTTGGTCAGTACGTTCAGCGGCGAGGTCTTCCGGATAATCACCAGCAGACCAACAAACACCAGGGCGTATACGGCGATGCCGATCGCCGCCCCCATAATGCCCAGATTCGCGGCATTTGCCAGACCGGCCTGCTTGCCGTAGACCACGTACGTGGAATACCAGAAGTTGAGATTGAGCATGCTGAGTCCCGCGATGAACTGCTCACAGGCCAGCCCGAGCACGAACACGATCAGCCATGGCCAGGACGGCGAGACGACCACCGCCATCGCCAATCCGACGTACGTGATCACCACGGCCACCCAACCGACCAGTGCGATACCTTGCGGAGACACTCCCCCGAGCACGGCCACAATGGAGTCAGTATTATTCACCGCCAGCGAGCGACCGAACCAGTATGGCGCGATGATGGCGCACAGTACGGCAAGAATAATCAACGCCCAACGCAACGGATGGGAGCGACGGCGCTCGATATCAGCCAAAGACAAATCGGTCTCGGGTATGGAAGCCTCGGGGTGCCTGGAAACCTCGACGGTCTCTACTTTGCCGCCTACGATTTCCGTCGCCTCGTTAGGTTCTTGCTCGTTGGATTCCTGCTCCATGCACCGCCTCGCCGATTACCTGCTTATTGCCATGTATTGCCATGCCGATTATTGCGATGCCTATCTTAGCGTGCGTGTTGGGCAAGTACCTGATGTTCCCTGTGGTTTCGCGCACTGATTGGATACAGACAGGCTACTGCTGTTGCCCGTCTGTATCCGGCGACTTGTCCGCCGCTGTATCCGTCTGTTCCTCAGGCAACGTATTGGCAGCCTGTTCCTTACGCCGCCTGCCGTGCAGCAGGGCCTCGAGCATGTCGACCTGACGCTCCAGTTCGTCGATACGACGTACCTGCTGCGAAATCAGCAAGTCGCGTAGGTCATTGTTCTGCTCTTTGCGGGAGACGGGGAAGATGATGGCGCGACGTTCGGGCGATACGTGGAAATCGGATTCGCTGCCGGTACCAGCCGGAAGTGACGATTCCGCCGAGTCGCGCCAAGCTCTCGCTGCTCGCGCACTCTCCGGAATGTTTGGTGCGCCCGCGGCTCCCGAGCGGAAAAGCTCCGAATCTGAAGCCCCCCCCCAGCTTATTTTCCACGCCGGCTTTGGCATTGCCGGAGTTCAGGATTTCGTCTTGCGATTCACGCCAGCGGGCAAGGCAACGTTCGATGCGCTTGTACCCGATTAGAGCCGGATCCAATCCGGCTTCACGGAACATGCGCACGGGTGAGGCACCTTCGTTGTAGTGGACTACACAGTAACGCTTGAAATCATCGGTATAGGTGATGCGCTTCGCCGTGGCTTCCGCCACTGCCGACAACGACTTCAGATACTTGATCTCCTCGGGGCTAAAAGTCCCTCCACCACTGGTCATCCTCATCCCTTACACTCGTTGGAAGGCTCATTGCACACCCCCCTTGATTATGGGGTGAATGCCATAGTTCGGGATAGTAATACTTATAATTCGGACATGCCTAACCCCTAGTAGGGTCGTTTTTATCCCCGTTTAAGTGGAGCCTGAGTAGTGGCTGGACGGCAACTGAACGATAATCGGCCCACGAATGGGGTATACAGGCCCATCCTTCACCTCCCCTACGATTGTGTTCGCTTGGCGATTGTTACCGAGCCTGCGTGAAACGTTTGTTGTGGTGAAACACAAGTTATTTTCGATGCCCGGCCCCATTACATTCAAATCAAAATGCCATACATTGCCCATAAGATTCGGAGATGGTCCACAAGTCATCCGTCTGAGATGCCGCCAATATGACAAATGGCCGATCTGAATAATCAGATCGGCCATTGTTATAGCTGCTCAGTCATAAGCAGCAGTCAAGCTCACGCGTTGAGAGCGCGCTTGGTGGAACGGGACTTGACGAACACGGTCACCGCGGCACCCGCGATCAGCAGACCGATCACGGAGAACAGCATGGTTCCGGCGGCACCGGTGAGCGGCAGCTGGGTGATGTTCTTGACGTTGGTGACCTGGAAGGTGCCCTTGTTGTCCTTGGACAGGTTCCAGGCATCCTTACCAGCGAAGGTGGCAGCAGCATCTGCGGTTGCACCGGTAGTGATCGTGAACTTGCCAACGAAGGTGCCGTTGTAGCCAGTCGGGACCTTCGTCTCAATCACGGTGTAGGTGGTGTTGAGCTTAAGACCGTTCAGAGTGTACTTACCCTCAGCGTTGGATTGCAGTGTGTCCGTGGCGCCTTCAGGGTAAATGCCATCAGCATTGGCGGTCGGCAGAGAATACGCACCGTTAGAGCCATTGAACTTAAGCGGAGTCTTCGCTCTGAGCTCGTTAGCGGACAGACCGCTAACATCGCCTTCGTACACTTGGAACTCAGCACCAGTCAGAGCAGCAGCGTTCTTGTCGACTTTCTGCCAAGTCACGGCACCAGCCTTGGTGGTTTCTTCCTTGCTGCTCTTCAGGTCGACAACGCCGGCAGCGGCGAGAACGCCAGTGGCGTTGTTCACGGACGGCGCGGCGCCCGTGATAGCAGTGCCAGCGAGAATCGGAGCATTGCCATTCCACACGAGCTTGTGAGTGTCATTATCTTCGACGACCAGCTTTCCACTCTGGTCGACAATCAAGTACAGACCACCCTCAGCGAAGGTGAAGGTCTGGGTCTTGCCACCGTTAGAAGCCGTCGGGGTAATGTCCGTGACAGCCAGATCCTTAAGCGCGTTCACAAAAGCGGTGGTCTGCGCGGCAGTCAGGGTAGTGTTGCCCAGCCAGGCCCACTCGTTCAGGGAATCACCCTTGGTCTGGTCGTTGTAACCAGCAGCAGCGAAAGCAGCATCCACTGCCTCACCGGAGACCAAACCCTCCAGCTCAACGCCAGTGTTGCCATCAGACACATACTTGGCGAGCTCAACGTACTTGAACATGCGCAGGTTAGCCTGCAGGTCAGCGGTGTCAACCGGCTTGGTGTAGAACTGGTTTGCATCCGTGGCGTTGACTGTGATAGTCGTGCTGGAGATGTTGGCCTCAGCCGCGTTGGCGGTGGTGGCGCCGAAGGCCATGCCACCGAGCAGGGTGGCCGCAGCAGCGACACCCGCGAAAAGCTTCCTCAACTTCATGAGAAACCCTCTCTTCCTTATTGTGATTGATTTTCTTGCAATCGCGGAGGCTGCAGACCCACAGCAGGGCCTCCGTGATCCGCAAATCCTTATTGTTTTTTCGGGAGGGAAGCCTTCATTGCCCCCCTCAGTCCGCCTTCGGCGGCCAGCTCCCCTCAGCGAGAGGAGCCAAAACCACCTCAAGTTTCTTGAAATCAGACCAGCTGACGCTTACGCCAAACCGTGTAGCCCGCAGCAGCCAGCAGGGCCAGCAGGCCCAGGCCACCGCCGAACACCATCCAGTCACGACCAGTCGTGCCACCGGTCAGCGGCAGACTGGAGATAGCCACATACTTGTTCGTGAACTGTGCCGACTCCGTATTCGTTCGGTCGGAATCGTTCTCGCCGTACTCGTAAGAGACAACGGCATCCGTCCTGGAGACCGTGACCTTGACGGTCACCTTATCGTTGTCATACTTCCAACCGGCAGCAGGCTTTTCGGTGTCCTCCGAAGCCTCGAACGTGTAGACCAAATTGTCAGCACCGGTCGGAACCCTGAACTTCAGGTCCCCATTGCCGAAGCCAACCGTCGCGCTCGCGCCGCTAGCAGTCAATTCGTCCTTGGACACAGTCGTAGTCAGTCCATTGTTGGCCAAGCCGGTAACGTCAGCGCACTTACCAGCATTCGCATCCGTGCTATCCACACACTTCAGGTTGAAGCCGAAGTCCGAATTAGCAGCATGTCCCTGCACAACCTTCGTCACCTTGACATCCGAAGCGGGCAAGGTCACGTAAGAAGGCGTGTTGGTTACCGTGAAGGCACCGGATTGTGCGGTCAAACCTTGTAGCTTGAGGTCAGTCTTATCAACCTTGGAGTCATAGCCTTCAACCTTGACCTCGGAAACCGAGTATGTGTGCCCCTCAGGGCCGGCAGGCACCGTGAACTCGTGAGTCCAGTTGCCGGCGGCATTCAGAGTTGCTGAACCGTTGGCATAATCCTCGCCGTCCTGCTTGAGCTGGACCTGCACGGAATCATTCGCGTGATTCTCGTTGTCGTCGGACCAAGTC
>OHUT01000615.1_pt1 | contig 13726 bp, 6 predicted proteins | sample 1579321 | NCBI WGS metagenome assembly OHUT01 (sample SAMEA3882514, study PRJEB24775) | human gut metagenome | biome: human-associated habitat; feature: intestine environment; material: feces | place: Netherlands | collected 2009/2010
CTTTGGAAGTGGTAAATCTCATTTCCTGAAAATTTTGTCCTATCTGCTTCAGAATAAACAGGTCGGAGACAAACATGCCATCGACTACTTTATCGAGGATCAGAAGATTACCAATCAGATGGTGCTGGCAGATATGCAGCTGGCAGCAAACACCCCATCAGACGTAATTCTTTTCAACATTGATTCCAAAAGCGATTCTAATGGCAAAGAAAATAAAGATGCCATTGTGAACGTATTCCTGAAGGTCTTCAATGAGATGCAGGGCTTCTGCGGTTCCATGCCGCACCTTGCCGACCTGGAGCGCAGGCTTTCCGAGGAAGGTCGTTTTGAAGAGTTTAAGGAAAAGTTTGAAGAAGAGTATGGAGATCCGTGGGAAAGCTCTCGTCAGGACTTCGATTTCATTCAGGATTCCGTTGTCGATGTTCTTTCTGACATGGATTTCATGAGCGAATCAGCTGCCCGTAACTGGTGCGAGAAAGCAACCGAGAGCTACCAGATCAGCATTGAGGATTTCGCCAAGCGTGTAAAGTCCTATATTGATAAAAAAGGCAATAACCACCATGTGGTTTTCCTTGTGGATGAGATTGGACAGTACATTGGCGATGATTCCAAGCTGATGCTGAACCTTCAGACAGTGACGGAAGAACTGGGCAAGGAATGCATGGGTAAGGCTTGGGTAATCGTAACGAGCCAGCAGGATATCGACTCCATTACCAAGGTGAAGGGTAACGACTTCTCCAAGATTCAGGGACGTTTCGATACACGTCTTTCTTTGTCCTCTGCCAATGTGGACGCTGTTATCAAAAAGCGTATTCTGGATAAGACTGAGACCGCAGCACAGAGCCTACGTCTGCTTTATGACCAGAAAGCAACCATCATCAAAAATCTGATTGTCTTCAACGACGGCGTGGAGAAAAAACTGTACGCCAATGCAGAAGACTTTGCAGAGGTTTATCCTTTTGTTCCGTACCAGTTTAATTTGCTTGCCAGCGTGCTGACCAGCATCCGTACCCACGGTGCATCCGGCAAGCACCTGTCCGAAGGTGAACGTTCCATGCTGGCTCTGTTCAAAGAGTCTGCCATGCAGCTGATGGACGATGAGATGGGAGCCATCGTGCCGTTCTATCGGTTCTATGATGCATTGGAGAACTTCCTCGACCACAGCCACAGCAGCGTGATCATCCGCGCTTATGACAACAGCTACATCAACCCGGAAAAGAAGGAAAAAGATGTCTTTGCCATCAATGTGCTGAAGACCCTTTTCCTGATTAAATATGTTCTGGAGATTGAAGCCAACGTGGACAACATCGTCAGCCTGATGATTACCAGCATTGACGATGATCGTATTTCTTTGAAGGCACAGGTGGAGGATGCACTGAAAGTGCTGATGCGCCAGATGCTGATCCAGAAGAATGGCTCCATCTATGTATTCCTGACCGATGAGGAACAGGAAATCAACAACGAAATCGAAAAAGAAAATGTGGAGATGCCGGAGGTCATCACGAAGATTGCGGAGATGATCTATGAGGACATTTTCTCCAGCAAGAAGTATCAGTACCCAAGCTTCAGTGGACGGTATGCGTTCTCCTTCAATCAGACAGTGGATGACCGCCCCTATAAGGCAAACCAGAATTACGATATCGGCCTCCGTGTGCTGACCCCGTGGTATGAGGGCGGCACCGATGATGGTACGCTGCGCCTGCTCTCCGGCCAGGGCAAGGAAGTCCTTGTGGTTCTGCCGAACGATGATGCGTTCCTGACGGAAATGCGGGCATACTTGAAAATTGAGCGGTTCCTGCGCAAGAATACTTCTGTGCAGCTTGCCAAGTATGAGACCATTAAGGAAGCAAAGCGCGTGGAGATGCGGGAACGCAACGGGAACGCCAAGCTTTACCTGACGGAAGCTCTGAAAGAGGCTACCATTTATGTCAATGGCGATGTGCTGCACACCTCCGGTAAGGAAGTGACCAGCCGCATCAACGAGGCAATCGGAAGATTGGTGCAGACGGTTTACCACAAGCTGTCCTACATCGACGCAGCGATGGGCGAAGCAGACATCCGGAAGATGTTCAAGACCAGCAATCAGCTGTCGCTGGCACTGGGAGATACCGGAGAATCCAATGTTCACGCGCTGGATGATGTGCTGCAATTCGTGGCAGGTAACTCCCGGATGCACATGAAAACTTCTATGAAAACCATCAAGGATCGCTTTATGAAAGCACCCTATGGCTTTGTGGAAGATGACATCCATTGGCTGGTGGCACGTCTCTTTAAGCGTGGAGATCTGTCCTTTACGGTCAATGGTGAGAGCGTCAATCTGAACAACCGTTCCGAAGAAGAAATCATCGGCTATATCACGAAGAAGCAGTTCGTGGATAAGCTGCTGACGGAAGTGCGCGTGCGGGTACCGGAAAACCAGAAAAAGGCCGTCCGCACCGTGATGAAAGAGCTGTTCAAGGTGGCACCGCCTGCCGATGACGAAGATACCATCATGAAGAACTTCCAGCATTACTGCGAGGATCGAATCACCGAGATTGAGCGGCTGGAACCGAAATATGAGAATTACACCTATCCCGGAAAAGAACTTCTGGAAAAGGGCAAGAAGCGGCTTTCCGCACTGGTACAGATTCAGGCACCGCTTGAATTCTTTAAGACTGTATTTGACGAGCAGGACGATCTGATGGATTTTGGCGAAGACTATGAGCCTATCCGAGATTTCTTTGGCAGTGAGCAGCTGACCATCTTCACTCGTGCGCTGGATATGCTGAATATCTACGAGGACAGCAAGACCTACATCGTGGATGCAGAACTGGAAGACGTGGTGGCCAAGATGCGCACCATTGTCCGGATGGCGAAGCCCTACAAGGAGATTCCGAAGCTGCCGGAGCTGCGCGAGAAGTTTATGAACTGCTATATGCGCATTCTGGAAGAGCAGGCAGAGCCGGTCAAAGATTCCATCAATCAGGATCGGAACCGTGTCTTTGAAGTGCTGAACACCAAGCCCTATAAGGATGCGAAGTTCAACCGTTATCTGGAACTCTTTAAGGAGATCATGAACGGTGCGGAGCACTGCAACAATGTCTCCACTCTGCGCAGCTATGCAGATAAGGCGGAGGCACTGAAGCTGCGCCTGCTCAACGAGATGAACGCAGAGGACATTCGCCTTGCGAAGGAGGCAGCGGCAAAGGCCGAGGCAGAGCGTAAGCGTCAGGAAGAAGAGGCGGAAAAGCGCGGCGAGACCGTGAAACTGGCAGAAAAGGTGGCAGAACCGCAGCCGGTATATAAGGTACGCACCACGAAGAATGTTTCCATCAAGACGGTTGCCAAGACTGCATCGTGGCGGCTGGAGAGCAAGGATGATGTTGATAAATACCTTGCTGCATTGCGCGAAAACCTGCTGAAAGAGATGGACGAAGACACAATCGTCAACATTGAACTATAAATGACAGGAGGATTGGCTCCATGAACAAGACAGCCATAAAGAATTTTGCGATTTGGGCGCGGAATAAGCTGATTGCAGATGTCAGCTATGATGCCCGCCTGATCGGTATTACGGAGGACGGCATTGCAAAGCCGTTGCCGCAGAGCTTCGGCGGCACTCAGTTCTTCGATATCGGCACTGCAGAACCGTATTCGATTTCCGGCGAGGCCGTGCGGCAGCGTGACAAGCTGATAGAGGTCATCCAGCAGAAGGAAAAGGATACCGACTACAAAACCGCATATCAGTATGTGATCGAGGAGGTTGCCTATACATGGTTCAACCGCCTGATCGCGATCCGTTTCATGGAGGTCAACGACTATCTGCCTTCCCATATCCGGGTGCTTTCTTCCGAGAGCGGAAAGCTGGAGCCGGATCTGGTCACAACACCGTTTGACGCAGAGCTGCCCTTCACTGCGGAGGGAGAAGCTCAGATTTTCCAGCTAAAGCAGGACAACAAGCTGGACGAGGTGTTCCGGCTGCTGTTCTTAAAGCAGTGCGCCGCGCTGGGCGACTGCCTGCCCCGCCTGTTTGAGCAGGTGGACGACTATATGCCGCTGCTGCTGGCAATCTCCTTCACCGATAAGGACGGCGTGGTCTGCCATCTGGTAAACGACATCCCCGAATCCGACTGGCAGGACGCCGTGCAGATCGTGGGTTGGCTGTACCAGTATTACAACACCGAGCCGAAAGAGCAGGTGTTCGCCAACCTCAAAAAGAACATCAAAATCAGCAAGGAGAACATCCCTGCCGCCACGCAGCTGTTTACACCGGACTGGATCGTGCGGTACATGGTGGAGAACAGCCTTGGCCGTTTATGGAGCGAGGGTCACCCGGATTTTGACAAATCCGAGTGGAAGTATTATCTGGACGAAGCTCCGCAGGAGCCGCAGGTGGCGCAGCAGTTGGCCGAGCTGCGCAAGGGCTACGCCGCCCTGACGCCGGAGGATATTAAGTGCATCGACCCCTGCATGGGCAGCGGGCATATTCTGGCGTATCTGTTTGATGTGCTGATGCAGATTTACCGCAGCGCGGGCTATACTGACCGTGATGCTGCCGCCAGCATTGTGGAGCATAACCTCTACGGTCTGGACATTGATGACCGTGCCTATCAGCTGGCGTACTTTGCCGTGATGATGAAAGCACGGCAGTACAATCGCCGTATCTTAAATGGTGAAAACACCTGCCATGTCTATGCCATTCAGGAGAGCAACAGCATCAACCGTGCGCACCTGAAATATTTTGGTGCGGGCATGGACGATATTGAGAAGAACGCCGCCAAGATGCAGCTGGAAGGTTTGCTGGACACTCTGACCGATGCCAAGGAATACGGCTCCATTCTGAATGTGGAGAGCTACAACTGGGATTTGCTGCGCCGGTTTGTGGCAGCGGAGGATACCGCAGGTCAGATCAGCATGGACAGCGTGGGCGTGGAAGATACCGCCGAGCAGCTGAATCGGCTCGTTGATATCGGCGAGACCATGAATCGAAAATATTGGGTGACTTGCACGAATCCACCGTATATGGGGATAAGCAATATTGGTGGACGACTATATGATTTGATTCAAGATGAGTATGAGGCATTCAAGCAAGACTTGTATTGTGTGTTTATAAAACGGTGTGGAGATTATACGAGATATAAAGGCTTTCAGTCCATGATTACACAACAATCGTTTATGTTTAATTCGCGATTTGAGCAAAATAGAGATTACATAATTGATAATCACACAGTTGTGAATATGGCTTATTTAGGAACGAGAGCATTCGATGATATAAGTGGTGATAAAGTTAGAACATGTGCATTTGTTATGCTACACAACAGGATTGTTAAATATAGTGCATATTATGTGGATTTGCAAGAATACTCATCGGAAATTGAAAAAGAATTGGAGTATCGAGAAGTTTGTAATAAGCGCAGAAGTGGAGAAATACACAGCAATTTAGAAGTTTATGTTGCTAATCTTGAACAATTCAGGAAATTACCTGGAAAGACATTTTCTTATTGGATATCTGCACGTATTATTGACACGATGGCATTACCAATAAAAATATCACAATATGCAGAAACCAGACATGGCTTAGTTAACGGCAACGGTGAATTATTTATGCGTCTTTGGCCAGAGTGCAATATAAATATAACGGGGATATTAGATAAAGCAAATGATAAAAATGTAAAGTGGTTTCCATATAATAAAGGAGGTTCCTTTAGGCGTTGGTATGGAAATAGGGAGTATATTGTAAATTGGGAACATAACGGACTTGAGGTGCGAAACTATAAGGAAGATGGAAAATTAAAGTCATCCAATTATAATCTGGACTATAATTTTAAGAAGAACATTACTTGGTCGGATATTAAATCTGGTAAATTTTCTGCACGTTTTACTCCAGAAGGTGCATTATTTGATACATCAGGTCCATCTTTGTTCATTAAAGACGACAAAAGAATGTGTACACTTATTGGTCTATTGAATACCAAAGTTGCGCAAAAATATTTGGAAGTGTCTTGTACAGGGCTACATTACACAACTGGCGCAGTATCGTCAATTCCATTCATTTCTGTGGAAAAAAATATTGATCGTATTGTTCCAGTTGCCATTCAAAAGGAAAAACTCGACTGGGATTCATTCGAGATGTCTTGGGACTTTAAGAAGCACCCGTTGCTCCGCAACGTTTCCACAATTTCCGGAGCCTTTGCCCAGTGGCAGTCAGAATGTGACGACCGTTTTAACCATCTAAAAGTCAACGAAGAAGAGCTGAACCGCATTTTTATCGACATTTACGGCTTGCAGGATGAACTGACCCCGGAAGTGGAAGATAAAGATGTTACCGTGCGCAAGGCTGACTTGCAGCGGGACATCAAGAGCCTGCTCAGCTATGCCGTGGGCTGTATGTTTGGCCGCTACTCACTGGATGTGGAAGGGCTTGCCTATGCAGGCGGCGAATGGGATAGCAGCAAATACCAAAGCTATATTCCGGATGCTGACAATGTTATCCCTATCACCGATGAAGAATATCTGGACGATGATATCGTATCGCGCCTGTGTGCATGGCTGAAAGCAGTGTACGGTGCTGATACGCTGGAAGTAAACCTTGACTATATCGCAAAAGCTCTTGGCAATAAGGGCAGCACCAGCCGGGAGATCATCCGCAATTACTTCCTGAACGATTTCTTCAAGGATCACTGCCAGACGTATTCTGTCACCGGTTCCGGCAAGCGTCCGATCTACTGGCTGTTTGACAGCGGCAAGCAGAACGGCTTTAAGGCACTGGTTTACCTGCATCGCTATACGCCAGATACCATCGGCAACCTGCGTATCGACTACCTGCACAAGATGCAGCGCGTATATGAATCCGAGATCAACCGGATGCAGGATATGATGGATCACAGCAACAATGCCCGCGAGGTGGCAGCAGCCTCCAAGCGCAAGGATAAACTTGCCAAGCAGCTGAAGGAATGCCGGGAATACGATGAGAAGATCAGCCATCTGGCACTTTCCCGTATCGAGCTTGACCTCGATGACGGCGTAAAGGTCAATTACCGTAAGCTCCAGACCGCGCAGGACGGCAAGTTCTACGAGGTGCTGGCAGACAGCAAGAACATCATGGTGAAAGAAAAGAAATAAGAAAAAATGACCGGAGGGAGTGGGAAAATGCAAAATCACTGGACAAAGGACGATATCGCAGCGGCATGGCAGCGTTTTGAACGCACATATGCCCATGATCCGGTGGCATACCGCTTCCTCTGCGGTCATTGTATTCAAGATGAAACCGATGAAGATGCGTTGGATTACAATATCATTGGTGTTTGGCTTGTCTGTCATAGAAAATATCGTGACTGGTCAACCGAGAAATCCTATGATCTGGCATGGATACTGGAATTTATGCAGGCGTATCACATGACGATTCCACGGTACATCAAAAGAACAAAGTTCTACCGGAAAAAGATGAAGTTATTGCTGAGTTCTCTTGTAAGAGATAAAGACCAATCACAGGAAAAAGGACAATGATATGGCAGAATTGAACTTGAAACAAATTATAGACCGCCTGAATGCGGAATTTACCGGGGAGACCCGGAAACTGGTTTTCTGGTACGATGACAAGGCAGAATTTTTCGAGGATATGGAGACGGTGGAGCTTCAGAATGCGAAGATCTACTATCTCCAGCCGGATAACCAGTTCTATACAAAGTATTTTCTGGAGCGTGTGGATAAGACCACGAATTATCTGATCTATGCACCGTTTCCGAAACCGGATGTAAGGGACAACCATCTGGAAGACACAATGCTGTATTCCAGACGGTTCTTTGCTGACCGAGCCTCCTTGCTGTCGGTTGACCTGGGTATTGAGGAAAAGTACAAGCCGGTTATTGAGAAGCACATCAAGTTTTTCGCCAACAAAGAGCGCACTCAGCGGTTCTATGATTTGGAAATCGAAAACTTCAATGAAGAAAATATCCTTGTCGGTCTGCTCAGTGCAGTCTGCAAGGCGCGTACCTGCTCTTTTGAGGAAGTCGTGCGCATCGTGTTGACGGATGGCGAGCTGGTGGACAATGCTTTCTTGCAGGAGTTTGAAAAATACGACCTGCTGTCTGCATTCTGGCAGCTCTGTGAGCAGCATTTCGGATACACCGATACAAAACCGAGTTTGGAACGGCTTTTGGTAACATTGTTCGTTACTTATACTGGGCGATATGTGCAGGCAGAGCTTCCGGCAGCATGGAAGAGCTTTGTTTCCTACAAGTCCGGCAATATCATCGCATTCCTCGATAGCCTGATGAACAGCGTCCTGTACCGGGATAAATACGACGCTTTGTCGGCACATGTTGCCAAAGGGCTGAATGTTTTTTCGGCATTTGCAGGAATGCGAGTGGACGATTTGGTGGAGTGCGACACTTTCCTTGCCGTGGATCAGGTTCTGGTAAAGTGGCTCATTGGCAGACTTGTTTCGGAAGATATCGGCGCAATCGTAAACGGATTTACCATTCCGGAACTCTGTGAAAAGCGGGCTAAAATGCACTTTGGCAGAAAGACCGGGAAGACCTATCAGCTGCTTTCCAGTGCATACAGCATGGTGAAGGAAGCGGATTACCATGCCACAGATGGCTTAAAGCCAATCATCGACCGATATCTTGCTGCGGATTACAATATGGATCAGCAGTATCGAAAATTCTACTATTATTACGACCAGCTGGAGAGCACGGAAAGCTTTGAGCCGCTTCGGGAACTGGTGGAAAATATCTACACGAACGAATATCTGGCTTGTCTGCTCCCTGCCTGGAATGCTGGAATCCAGCAGGATGCCGCATTTTCGGTAATTCCGTTGCAGCGAGATTTTTACAATGCCAATCTGCGATATACCAAAGAACGCACCGTGGTCATCATTTCGGATGCCATGCGTTACGAGGTCGGACAGGAGTTGTTTGCCAGAATGCAGGATGACCCCAAATGCACGGCAAAACTTTCTGTGCAGCTGAGCGTCCTGCCGTCTTATACAAGGCTCGGCATGGCAGCACTTTTGCCGCATAAGACACTGGAAATGACGGATGATTTTCAGGTACTGGCAGATGGTATCCTTTGCGATAATCTGGCAGGTCGGCAGCAGGTGCTGCAAAGCTATAACCCGGATAGTGTCTGTGTACAGTTCGATGATATCAAAAATCTGAAAGTGGCAGAGCTGCGAGATGTGCTGACAAAACGTCAGATTATCTATGTATATCATAATCAGATTGACGCGCGTGGAGACAAGGCAAATACCGAGGATGAGGTGTTTCATGCGTGTGAGGAAGCCGTTCAGGAAATCATGGACTTGATTCATCGAATCTCCGTCAGCGGCAACACCTATCATTTTATCGTTACTGCCGATCATGGCTTTATTTATAAGCGTGATAAGCTGACAGAAAGTGACAAAATCTCCGGGAAAAGCGCGGACAAAGCATTTGTCAATCGCAGATTTATTGTGTCCAAGGCGGCACTGGAAGATGACGGCATCGACCATATGAGCATGGGACGCATTCTGGGGAACGAGGACAGCAAGATGGTGTCCTATCCTGTCAGCAGTAATGTCTTTAAGGTGGCCGGAGGCGGTGCTAACTATGTGCATGGCGGTTCCTCACCGCAGGAAATGCTGGTGCCGGTGCTGGAGTTTAAGATGGAGCGCGGTCACATGGAAACAAAGAATGCAGAGATTGCTCTGGTCAGCATTGTCCATAAGATTACGAACCTGATCACGTCCATGGACTTTATTCAGTCGGATGCCGTTAGCGATACTGTAAAAGCTGCAAAATACCGCATTTTCTTCCTCTCGGAAGACAATGAGAAAATCTCGAACGAAAACAGTTATGTGGCGGACAGTCGTGAGGAAAATGCGCAGAAGCGTATCTTCCGGATGCGGTTCACATTCAAGAATAAGAAATACGACAAGGACAAGCAATATTACCTTGTGGTTTATGACGAAGAAAACGGTCTGGAGCAGTGGAGGCAGCCTGTTATCATGGACATTGCCTTTGCGGATGACTTTGGATTCGGATTCTGATATAGAGGAGGCAGGAATTCCGTATGGAAATGATGGATATAGCGGCAGATGATACCCGTGAAGAACTGCGCCGGAAGCTGCGCAGCAACTTTGACGGTCGGATCGTCCGCAAAGACCTGACAAAGAAAATAAAAGAAGGAGCAAATGTTCCGGTCTATGTGCTGGAGTTCCTGCTGGGTCAGTACTGTAGTTCAGACGATGAGACAATCATTGAGCAGGGTGTTCAGAATGTAAAGCGGATCCTGGCCGATAACTTCGTAAGACCGGATGAGGCTCAGAAGGTACTGTCTCAGCTTCGTCAAAAGGGGAGCCATACGATTATTGACATGGTGACCGTACATCTGGATATGAAAAGGGATTGCTATTTTGCGGAGTTTTCCAATCTTGGGGTTGGCGATGTGCCAATAGCAGATGAATATCCGGAGAAGTTTGATCGCCTGCTCTGCGGCGGGATCTGGTGTATCGTGCAGCTGGATTATGAGGTGGAAGGCGATAATACGTTCGGACTGGAGGATATTAATGGAAATCCGCTTCGCTCTAAACAGAAAAAGCAGAAAGACGTCTCACCGATCAGTATTCGAAAGCTGACGCCGATCCAGATGCCACACATCGACATGGACGATTTAAAACAGGGGCGGAAGGCGTTTACAAAGGACGAATGGCTGGATGTCATGATGCGTTCGATCGGTATGGAACCGGATGAGCTCACATATCGTGAAAAGTGGCTGCTCCTAACTCGTATGATTCCGCTGGTAGAGAATAACTTTAACCTCTGCGAGCTGGGACCGAGAAGCACCGGTAAATCGCATCTGTATAAGGAAATTTCTCCGAACAGCATCCTGGTATCGGGCGGACAGACGACTGTGGCGAACCTGTTCTATAACATGGGACGCCGAACCGTCGGCCTGGTCGGCCTCTGGGATTGTGTGGCTTTCGATGAGGTTGCTGGTATCAGGTTTAAGGACAAGGACGGCGTGCAGATCATGAAGGACTACATGGCGTCCGGCTCCTTCGCGCGCGGTAAAGAAGAAAAAGCGGCTTCTGCATCGATGGTTTTCGTCGGAAACATTAACCAGAGCGTGGATGTGCTGCTGAAGACCTCGTCGCTGTTTGATCCGTTTCCACCAGAAATGGGGACAGACACGGCATTTCTGGATCGTATACATTGCTACCTTCCAGGCTGGGAGATTCCGAAATTCCGTCCGGAGCATTTTACAAATGATTATGGCTTCATCAGCGACTACCTCGCAGAGTTCATCCGTGAGCTTCGGAAGGAACAGTACGGGGATGCCATCGATCATTACTTCCGCCTCGGCAAGAATTTGAATCAGAGAGATACCATTGCAGTTCGCAGAATGGCCGATGGTTATCTGAAGCTCTTATATACGGACGGAGAATTTACAAAGGAAGAGGTAGAAGAAGTTCTCCAGATATCCCTGGAGATGCGACGTCGTGTAAAAGAGCAGCTGAAGAAGCTTGGCGGCATGGAGTTCTATGACGTCAACTTCAGCTATATCGACCTTGATACCTTTGAAGAAAAATTTGTTTCCGTGCCAGAGCAGGGCGGTGGAAAGCTCATCCCCGATGGCATCTGTAATCCGGGACAGGTATATACCGTAAGTCAGGGCAAGTCCGGTATGATCGGTGTATTCCGCCTTGAAAGCCAGATGCTGCCCGGTAACGGAAAATTTGAGCGCACTGGCCTTGGCAGCGACCGTGACTGCAAGGAATCCACGAATACAGCGTTCAATTTCCTGAAAGCTAACGGAAATCGTATCAGTGGCAGCATCAGCACCACGATGCGGGATTACATCATCAACTATCAGGATTTACAGGGCATTGGCATGACCGGAAAGCTGGCATTGCCTACATTGATTGCACTATGCAGCATCGCTCTTGGACGGCCTACGGTCAGTACACTTGCCGTGCTCGGAGAAATCAGCATCAGCGGCACGATTCTGAAAGTGGACGAGCTTGCCAATAGTTTGCAGGTGTGCCTCGATAGCGGAGCAAAGAAAGTGCTGCTTCCGATTACCAGTGCAGCAGACCTTGGCACTGTGCCGCCAGAGCTGGTGGGGAGTTTTAATCTGATTTTCTACAGCAGTGCGGAAGATGCGGTGTTTAAGGCGTTGGGGGTAGAGTAATACTAAAGGTACGGAGGAAATGCGCCAATGGAGAATAGTTCGTTGGATTACCGTAAAAAACTATATTCTCAAATACAAGAAGAATATGGGAAACTTGTATATACCTATACATGTCATTTTAAGATGGCTGATCGGTTGAGTAAGCGTAATTTTTGGATAAAATGGGGACAGATTGGGCTATCAGCAATATCGACAGGTGGCTTCTTGGGAGTGCTCATTTCAAATAAACAGATACTGTTATGGGCTGGTGGACTATGTTCGACAGCACTCCTTGCCCTAACAAGCTATCTGAAGGATAAGGATATTTCCACTGAAAAAACCGATCATATTAAGACTGCGAATAAGCTGTGGAAGGTAAGAGAAAAATATCTGTCACTTTTGACAGATTTTGACGAAATCAGTATTGAAGAGATAGTGCGCAAAAGAGATGAACTGTTGGATGAAAGCTCGGAAATCTACGGTGCTGCACCTTTAACTGATGGGAAAAGTTATGCTGCCGCCCAAGCTGCACTCAAAACAAATGAAGAGCAATTCTTTACGCAGGAGGAATTAAACAAGATGCTTCCGGCGCATTTGAGAAAAAATGAGTAAATGGGGGATGAACACATTGGGTTTGTATGTTCAAAGAAATGGAGAGGTAATATCAGCTGACAGCCGTTCTCTTATTTCAAAAAGATATTGCACTGTAACATCAGCAATGAACCGTGAGTTTTGGAATATAACAAGCGATAGACAAAATAGTATATATGTTGGCTCCTATGGAAGGGGAACTGCGATAGATACAAGTGATATTGATATTTTGATGTACTTGCCGGAATCATATTACAACCAGTTCAACTCTGTTTATGGGAATGGTCAATCTCGTCTTCTGCAAGCAGTTAGACAGGCTATTCTTGTTCCGTATCCAAGAAGTGAAGTAAGAGCAGATGGACAGGTTGTGAAGATCAGTTTTTCAGATGGAATGTTCTTTGAAATTCTGCCGGCATTCAAAAATTGGGATGGCTCATACAGATATCCAGATACAAATATGGGTGGGAATTGGCGTTCAACTAATCCGAAAGCAGAACAGGATGCCATGGAAAATAAAAATATAAGCAGTAATGGACTGCTTTTTGACACTTGCAAGCATCTACGATATGTGCGAGATAACTATTTTAGAAGCTACCATTTGTCAGGAATCGTTATTGACAGCTTCGTTTATCAAGCAATAGGAAATTGGAGATGGCTTTCCTCTGGAGAAAGTTCAACTTCAGCAGCAGGTACATACGAGAGGATTCTTTTAGATTGTTATAATCAGCATTTTATGTGGGGAGCGATGCCTCTTAGCGCACCTGGAAGTAATCAACGGGTGTCTACGGATGACAGCAGAGATTGCCTGGGTAAAGTTCTTAGATATATTGCTGGTTAAATATAGCAAGGGATAATGACAAAAATCAGTAGGAAGGAGGAATTGTTATGACTGATACTCGAAAGAAAGCCTCTATGTCACAGGTACTGGCAGATATAAAGCCTTACATAACGAAAAAGTTCATGGTGGCACCGTGTATTAAGGAGCAAGACATTCAGGCCATCT
>OHUT01000647.1_pt1 | contig 13412 bp, 9 predicted proteins | sample 1579321 | NCBI WGS metagenome assembly OHUT01 (sample SAMEA3882514, study PRJEB24775) | human gut metagenome | biome: human-associated habitat; feature: intestine environment; material: feces | place: Netherlands | collected 2009/2010
TTCGAAGCTTGGCGTGACGGCCATGGCGGTGTACGGCTACGTTCCTTCGCGCGAGATGCTCCTCAACGAAGTCATGGCGCGTTTCCTCGAACGCGTGGACACGCGTGCGGTTCGCGGCGAGCAGTGGGGCGAAACGCTGCTTCGCACCATGCATTCACTCCGTAAGGCGTGCATCGAGCACCCCCATTTTGCCGAGCTCATGAACAACCCGTGCATTTCCGACGGGCTAGAGCTGTACATGATGCGTCTGCGGGCGATATATCTTGCTCAGGGAATGCCTGAAGAGATTGCCGTTCAGCTGCTAAGCATCGCCGACGCGTTTTTCGCGGGTTTTTGCCTCAGGTCGTCCCAGCGCGTTGAGAAAGGGGAGGAGCCGTCGTCGCTCGACTCTAATACTCATGGCGCAGGCGATGGGACCCGTTTTGCCACCGAGTCGCGCGTTCCGGGAATGCTTACGGGGCATCGTGCTCCTACGACGCGAATCGTGCGTCCTAACGAACGGTGGCGTCGTACGGTCAAAGCGGGCTATTCCGAACGCTCCTTCGAAAACGGCCTCTTCGTGATCATCGAGGGCATTCGCGCCGGCGCGGCGCCCGATCCTTGCGCGTGGCGGACCCCCGTCCAGTAACCTTTTTGGCACCGCCTCTTCTTGCGTTCGGCGCATTTCGGCATTCTTTCATATCGGAAACGGTTGACGCTTTCCAGGGACGCGTCTTTCTTTCCTCGTTACACTGCTCGGCGTGGGAAAGAGAGAAAGGGGAGTTATGGCTGAACCGTATTACCGCATGACGGCGTCCGAGGCTCTTTCGTGCCTCGACGCCTCTGTGGACGGTCTGTCCGACGGGCAGGCGAAGGAGCGTCTTGAGGCGCACGGTCCCAACCAGCTTGCGGAAGGCAAGAAAAAAAGCGTTGCGATGGTCTTTCTGGACCAATTCAAAGACCTGCTCGTGGTGATTCTTATCATCGCGGCGGGCATTTCAATGCTGACGGGAGACGCGGAAAGCACGGCGGTTATCATCGCAGTGCTGATCTTGAATGCGATTCTCGGCACGGTGCAGTATGTGAAGGCGGAAAAATCGCTCGATGCGCTCAAAAGCATGTCGGCGCCGGTCGCCAAGGTTTTGCGCAACGGTGTGCGTGAAGAAATCGCTGGTCCGAATGTTGTTCCGGGAGATATCGTCTTTCTGGAGGCGGGCGACATGGTGGTCGCCGACGGCAGGCTGATTGAAAGCTATTCTCTCAAAGTGAACGAAAGCTCGTTAACGGGCGAATCCGAGGCGGTCGAGAAAAACACCGACGCCCTCGAAGGCGCCTCCGTGGCTTTGGGCGACCAGGAGAACATGGCGTTTTCCGGTTCGTTGGTGACGTACGGCCGCGGCGTGATGCTGGTTACGGGAACGGGCATGCAAACCGAGATCGGGCATATTGCCCATCTGATGAACCAGACCCAACAGCGCAAAACGCCGCTGCAGCAGAATCTGGACGATTTCTCGAAGAAGCTTGCCGTGGCGGTCTTGGCCGTGTGCGTTCTGGTATTTGCGCTATCGGTGTTCCGTAGCCATATGCCGGTGATGGATTCGTTGCTGTTCGCCGTGGCACTTGCCGTTGCTGCCATTCCCGAGGCGCTCAGTTCCATCGTCACGATCGTTTTGGCGATGGGTACGCAGAAGATGGCCAAGGAAAACGCTATCATCAAAGACCTCAAGGCTGTGGAAAGCCTCGGGGCGGTGCGTGTTATCTGCTCCGACAAGACGGGCACGCTCACGCAGAATAAAATGACGGTCGTCAAGGCATGGACGGATGGCAACGTCATCGAAGCCGCCGATGCCTCGACGGATGATTCGGTCGTGCTTCGCCTGATTCGCGTGGGCCTTTTGGCAAGCGACGCCACAACGGACGAGGAAACCGGTGCCGCCGTGGGTGACCCGACTGAGATAGCTTTAGTGGATTGGGGCGACGCCCACGGTCTTCGTGAAGAGGATGCGCGTGTCGAGTACCCGCGGCTTGCAGAGCTTGCGTTCGATTCCGACCGAAAGCTCATGAGCACCGTGCACGAGCTTGATGGCTCTTTGCTCATGCTGACCAAGGGTGCTCCCGACGTCCTGCTCGCACGTTGTGCGCGTATGATGACGCGTGAGGGCGATGTGGAGATGACCGACGAGATGCGTGCGGACATTGCTGCCGCGAACGACGCTTTCTCCAAGCAGGGTCTGCGCGTGCTTGCGTTTGCGAACCGCACGGTTCCAAGCGCCGATATCTCGCTTGATGACGAACGCGATTTCACGTTCGTGGGTCTTGTCGCCATGGTTGACCCTCCGCGTATGGAAAGCGCGCAGGCGGTCGCCGATGCCAAGCGCGGCGGCATTCGCACTATCATGATCACGGGCGACCACAAAGTGACAGCCGCCGCCATCGGGCGCACCGTGGGCATTTTCGAAGACGGCGATATCGCGCTTGAGGGAACCGAGCTCGACGCCATGAGCGACGAGCAGCTCGACGAGGTGCTGCCCAAGGTTTCGGTGTATGCGCGCGTCTCTCCCGAGCACAAGATTCGCATCGTCTCGGCGTGGCAGCGTCGCGGCTGCATCGTCTCCATGACGGGCGACGGCGTGAACGACGCTCCTGCCCTGAAGAAGGCGGACGTCGGCGTGGCAATGGGCATCACGGGCACGGAGGTCAGCAAGGACGCCGCCTCCATGGTGCTTGCGGATGATAATTTCGCCACTATTGTGAAGGCCGTGGTGAACGGGCGAAGCATCTACGCGAACATCAAGGCGTCCATTCATTTCCTGCTTTCGGGCAACATGGCGGGCATCATGGCTGTTTTGTTCGCGTCGCTTGCGGCTTTGCCTGTGCCGTTCGCGCCGGTGCATCTGCTGTTCATCAATCTTTTGACGGACAGCCTGCCCGCTATCGCGCTCGGTCTTGAGCCCGCTCGCAAGGGCCTGCTCGACCAGAAGCCACGCGACCCTAAGTCGTCCATTTTGGACGCTCCGCTTGCACGCAAGGTGGTTTGGCATGGCGCTCTGATCGCTGCGGCATCGATGACGGCGTTCTATCTGGGGCTTTCTGCGGGCGGTGCCGCTCTTGCTTCTACGATGGCGTTTGCCACGTTGGCGCTGGCGCGCCTGTTCCATGGGTTCAACTGCCGTGGCGAAGAGTCCATTTTCAAACTGGGACTTTGCACCAATAAGTGGGTTCCCCTGGCATGGCTCGGTGGATTCGTCCTTCTTTCGCTGGTGCTGTTTGTCCCGTTCTTGCAGAGTGCGTTTTCCGTTGCGCCATTGACGGGTATGCAATTCGCGCAAATCGTGGGTCTTGCGTTTGCTCCTACCGCGGTCGTGCAGGTCGGCCGTTTGTTCAAGATGCTGCTGAAGAAGTAAAGCTTCGAGCAAAGTCACGCATTCAAGGGCGGTCTGTTGTGCGGGCCGCCCTTTTCGCGTCCGAGCACTTTAAGAAGTTCATCTAGAAGCATGCACTGCGAGTGCGACGGCGTCATGGTCTACTGGACCAGGCGGATCGCCGCCATGTCAACAGCGGTTTACATAGAGGCTGTGCGAAATGCCGCCGCGCGAGATGCTGCCGCGCGAGATGCCGCCATGCGACGGCGCTCCACGGGCGTGCTCTTTTCGGGCCTCTTCGTTCTCAAGTTTTCAGGGGTTTGTATCAATGACGAAAAACGACGCGGGCTATGCGTCTTCGTTAATACCCAAAAACATCGACTATGGGTAGTAACTTGTCTTGCATGTCTCTTCCTGCGTTTCGAATCGGAGCCGTATCGATACAAATCGTCCTAAACTTGAGAAAAAATCGTCTCGAATCATGCTTGGGGACGTCGTGGCATAATAGTTTCGGAGGGAGACAAACGATATGTTTTATTCTTTGAGTCGTGCTTGTCTCTTCGAATCGCACGGCTTGCTCGTTTCGTCGTTCGCGCGATGTCGTGCCGAATTCGTTTGTTCGTAATGTGTATCTGAATGATGGGAATGTTATGCCTGAAGAGCGTTTGACCGAAGATTTGCTTGCGCGTCTGCGTGCTGCAGCGAGTCCGCAGGAATATCTTGACGAGGAAGTCACGCTCGACCGTACGCTCAGCGCGTATCTCCATGAATTGCTGGATGAAAAAGGCATGAAAGTCGCCGAGGTGATACGCGCGTCGGGTGTGCAGCCTCCCACGGTCACCTACGATATCTTCAAAGGAAAATGCCTTCATCCAGGTCGGGATAAAACGATTATGATCGCATTCGGCATGGGATGCACGTTCGAAGAGACACAGCGCATCCTTCGTTTGGCGGGAGCGTCTGAACTATGGCCGAAAGTGCGTCGTGACGCTATTATTGCATGGTGCATCGATCACGGCATGACGCGGGAAGAGTGCGACGATACCTTGTGGGATCTCGGCGAGAAGACGCTTTTAGGAACGGGTCCTCTGCGTTAGCCTGACGCGCCTCTGATCTTTCAATGGCCTGATTGGACGGCCTTTCCTGTCGGGTCTGGTCAAACATCGTACCGATTTCGGTTTGCCTCGATTCGAGCCCTCGTCGATTCCAGGCTTGCTGTACCGCACTTTCTCCAAATTCAGTTGCGCACTGATGAAGCGATTGCACGTTCTGTTTACAATTTCGACCGACGTTTGTTCGGATGTTCGCTTGCGGCTTCGACGAACGCGCCAGAAAAGGTGGTTTTCGTACCTATGCCGCGAACGAGGATAGTTGGTTTGAATGAAGAGCAGCTCATACATGCGCTGAGCATCGACGATGCTTACCATGTTGAGCGCACTCTCGTTGAAAGCCACGGCAAAGGTGTGACGGAACGTGTAACCATGGAAGGGTCGGGTCCGTTTGTCCGCAAGAAAATCCCGCTGAATCTTGCCAATCGCGCAGTATGGGCTGTACTTCAAGAGTGCGATTCGCTGCGCTTGCCCCGGGTTGCGCTGACGTACGAACTGCCCGATTGCTTTGTCGCGGTGTATGATTTCGTGCCGGGAAATACGCTCGAAAGTCTCGTGGCCGTTCGTGGTCGGCTGCCAGTAGATGAAGCCGTACAGGCGGTGCAGGATGTATGCGAGGCGCTTGCCGATATGCACGCGCATGGAATGGTTCATTGCGACGTGGCTCCTGCGAACGTTATCATTGCGGCCGACGGTGCTCATCTAATCGACTTCGGCATTGCCAAGTTCGAGTTTCAGAAATCCTCCGATGACGTTGCGAGGTTCGGCACATGGGGGTTTGCCGCGCCCGAACAGTACGGGTTCGCCCCTGCGGATGTGCGCAGTGATGTGTATTCCGTTTCGCAAATGCTGGGGTATTTGATAACGGGGGTTCGGCCCGAGCCAGGCAGCAAAGCGTTTTCGCAGGCGATCGGGGATTCGCAGGTGGTTCCGGCCGATATCGCCGAAATAATAAAGAAAGGAACGGCCTTCGAGCCGGGTAATCGCTACCAGTCGATTGTAGATTTTTCTCGGGCGCTGGCTGCGACGTGTGAAAACCTCGGCAATCCAGGTGCGTTGGATTCTCGGAGCCGGCAGGACGCTTCCGAACCGTCGGATTTGCGGTTCCAAGCTGACGATTCCGGTTCGCAACCTCGGTCTGATGAGGCCTTGAAGAGAGGGGCGCTTGAGTCGGCCGCTGCTCATGTTGCTGCGCAGGACCAAGCAACGCTGCGTGAAAGCCGTGTTCACGCGGCGTTGAAAATAGGGCTTTTATCCGTGGCGGTTGTTGCTGCATTAAGCGGCGTGCTCATATTAAATGTCAGCACGTGCGCTCGCCTTGCGGAAGGCTTCGGGGGTAATTCTGCCGCGACGAGCCAAGGCGGCATCGCGAACGGCGCGTCGGGCAATGCCGCCGAAGAAGACGCTGTTGCCGAAGCGGCGCAGGCCGGCGTCGAAGAAGGGTTGAAGCGCGGATCGAACCTGCCGTCGTTTGAAAGCGGCGAGAGCTCTAACGCCGATGTGGAAGCTGCGTTCGATGCGCTTTCTATAGCGGATTCGGGTTGGTCTGTCGATTCCAGCGGATACGTCAACTACGCATTTCTTCTAAAGAACGAAGAGGACGGCTTCAGGGTCCTGTTTCCCACGGTGAAGATCACGGGCAGGGACGCTTCGGGCAAGGTGCTGTTTTCTCATGAGCAGGTTCTGCCTGCCATCAACCCCGGTGAGACGGTTTGCTATGGATTTGTCGCCGGAAACGGGACGCCGCCTGAAGACGTTGAATTCGTGGTAGCAAGGCCGGATGACTATAACATTTCGAAGCATGCAGCAGAGAGTCCGAAATTTGAGGTATCCGCTGCGTCCGCCGTGCCTGACGGTTTTGGCGGGGCCAATTTTACCGGCGAGGTGGCATATCTCGGCGGCGTGCTGCCCAGCGTTTCCATGGGAGGCGTGGCTGTGACGGTCGTACTGAGGGACGATGCGGGAAAAATAGTCTATGGGGCAACCACCCATACGGATTGTCCTGCGGAAGGCGAATCAACGACTTTCGAGATTCTTGGTGGCAAGCTGCCTCCGTACGACTCTATAGAGGCGTACGCTCAAGCGTGGTAGAGAAACGGCGTGCGACTTATGTCGCGCGCCGTTTTTCGTGGATAGGTTGCTTTGCTTTCCGTGGCCCTCTTTGAGCTTTTACCAGGTGCCACCCAACGTTCATGGTTCTTTTCTTTCTCGATTCAGTTGGCAACTGAGGAAATGATTCGTTCCCTAATCAATAATTGGCTGCATGATTCGTATTCAGAATTGAGAATTAGGAGAAAACATGAAGCGAATGATGGTGGTTCTGCTTTCGATGGGACTCGCCTTTACTCTTGCTGGCTGCTCTGGCGGGGATTCCGCTGCGTCTTCCGCTGCAGGGGGGGAATGCGTCCGCAGAGTCCCCGGAGAACAAAGGCCCCGCTAAGGACGAAATAAAGGTTGATGATATCGTGTGGAGTGTGGACAACTCCGTTATTGATGGCAATCGTCGTGTGGTCTTGCAATACGAAAACAAAAGTGCCTACACGATTGCCGATCTTCGAATTGAATTCAAAATCAAGGAAGGGTTGTCTGAGGAGGAACTTGCCGAGGCGTTTTCGGGAATGCAGACGGAATACGATCCCGACCCCGTCGGCGATGCCAAAGAGTACGGAATGTGGGGAGAGTCATATATCCCAGTTGCCCCAGGAGAGACTTCTACCGCGGCTCCTTTGGAGGTGGGCATAACTTATATTAACGATATGGCCCAGTTCGAAGCTGTCGAGCCCGATTTGATGACTATTGCATTTTTGTCGGACGACGGAAGCAAGCTGTATAAGGAGACGTACGATTTCAAGAATGATTCGTATAGCTTGGATTCTAAGGTCGTGGATACGACGGAGTGGGGAAGTGAAGAGCCTGCCACCATGTCTCCTTCTCCCGATGGGATGATTGTCGTAGACGTCGAGGACACGGCAGATGGATTTAGCTTCGAGGCCATCGACGTAGATGAGAGTGAATTCGACGCTTATGTGGACGCTTGCAAAGAGATGGGATTCACCGTTGAACCCATCGAAACGGACGGCGTTTATTATGCTAGCCATGTCGACGGGTCATTCGGCATTGACTGTTTTTACTATCCGAGTATGCAGCATTTCAGCATTTTCCTCGATCGTATTGGATAGTGTTTCGCAGCGTTTTCGTCAAACAGGCGGAATAAAGCGACATAGGATGGTGCATGAAAATGTACAAAAAGATAGCCGTTGCAGCGTGTGCGTGCTTTATGGCAGCGGTTCTTTCGGGATGCGGTGGCCAGTCTTTGGAGGAAGAGGTCGACCAGCTAGGCGGGAGAATCGATCAAGTGGGTGAAGAAGTCGACCAGTTCGGAAGAGAACTCGATGGGTTTTCCTCGAGCGACGCTGCGAAACAGGGTGGGGATGGTGCCGACCAAGCTTCCGTGGACGGTGTAACCCCCGAATTCAAAGAGGCCATGGATAGCTATGAAGCGTTCTTCGATGAATACGTTGCCTTTATGAAGGAGTACAGCGAATCGGGCAATCCTGCATCGATGATGGCCGAGTACAGCATGTATATGCAGCAATATGCTGAAACGATGGCGGCTATAAGCGAAATCGACAAGGATACGCTCAGTGAAGCCGATGCGCTTTGCCTTGCGGAAGTAAGCGGATGTATCGCGACGAAAACGGCGGGGGTGAGAAATCGATTAGGTCACTCACTTTGACGCCTAGGGCTCGGGCAATTTTGCACAAAACGTCGATGCCTATATCGGCCGATCCGGATTCGATTTTCCAGAGGTAAGAACGGCTCGTTCCCGTCATCAGGGCGAAACGACGCTGCGAGATGCCCTGCTTTTCTCGGGCGGTTTTGACGGCGAGGCCGAGGCGTTTCTTTTCGCGAGCGTTCTCCATTCATCTAGTGTAGGTGTGTTATTGTTTATAGCGGTTCTCTGTAGAGAGCCGCTACTGTCTTGCTTGGCAAAATGGCGAAGGCGAGGGATGTCGAGCATGTTTTGTACTGCGATTGGAAAAACCGCCAACTTGACTATCGAACACCCCGAGAGCCAAGAATTTTGGCGACTGGAGAGGCTTAACGCGTATCGTGCTTGAAGAATGACGTTTTGTCTGTGCTGGGGTCTATGCAAAGGGGGATTGCACTATGGTCGAACAGAAGGCTAACATGACGGACGCTACTGTACATGAAGCCAACGAGAGCGAAAGTCCTGCCTCGCACATAATGGATAAAAGAGGCCTCGACGAATCGGAAGCCGAAAAGTTTGCATATGAACTTGTCCGGCGTGCGGTCTCTCTGACGGGTGTCAAAGTTGAGCGTGAGAAATTCTTCCGCAATGAGCTTGCGAAATATAGCACGAATATAGACATCGAACGAGCCATAGCGTCTACGCCTATCGCCGCGGGTATGACGGCGGAGCAGGTGGATAAAGCTGCACGTGCCGTGATTGATTTCGAGACGAAAAAGTGCTCCGCGATTTCTTTTGCGACGGGCATTCCAGGAGGCATTGCGCTTGCCGGTACCGTTCCTGCCGATTTAGTCCAGTATTTTGCGCACGTTCTGCGTGTTGAACAGAAACTTGCGTACCTTTACGGATGGCAGACGTTTCTTGATGACAACGATGAAATTGACGACGAAACCATTCTGGAGCTTGTGGTTCTCATGGGGGTTATGCTTGGTGTTGGGACTGCTGCGACACAGCTTACTCGTTTCGCGGCGGAGGTTGCCATGCCTCATGTTGTAAAGACGGTCGAACGCAAAGCGCTTACGAAAACCGCCTGGTATCCCCTGATGAAAAAGATTCTTGGTGCCATAGGAATCAAGGTGACGAAGAATACGTTCGCGAAAACAGCTGGAAAAGCTGTTCCCGTAATAGGTGGGGTTGTATCGGGAGGAATGACGTACGCATCATTTAAGCCGAGTGCTGAACGACTGCGCAAACACTTGCGCTCATTGCCTGCGTCGGGCATTGCCCCAGACGTAGAAGATGCAGGTAAAGATAGAGTGTCGGAAGCTCTTTTCAAAGCATCCGAGGATATGGGTCGTGCGGCCAATGTGGCGGTCGATGCGGCAAAAGGAGCAGGAACGGTTGCTGCGGAAGGCATGCAGAAAGTTGGTGCGGCGGCTTCTGGAGCGGTGAAGATTGCCGGCGATACCGCCTCCCAGGCAACTCAAACGGTTTCTGATTTTCTCGGATCGTTGCGAAAGAAGAGCTAATGCGTCCATACTCTTGACTTGCTGTCTGAAACGACGAATCGGGGGTTAGCTTCGATGCCATTCTGCTTCTTTTTAATCGTTCGCCATTAGCTTACTTTGCGTATCCCCTAAGACCCTTCATTCTATCCTTGCTTTATAAATCTTGTCGTTTCAGGCGACAAGATTTATACTTTCTTGTCGCCTGAAACGACAAGAAATGGGTGATTGCTATGATCTCACAATTTCATTCCGTTGTGGTCGATAAGCTGGCTGAGTTCTATGACCAGGGAATTCCCGATGTCTTCAAGAGGGATATCTCTCTCGGTGAGGTTCAGAAGCCCGCTCGGTCAAACCTTGTTCAGGTCGTCGTCGGAGTGCGTCGCTGCGGCAAGACCTATCGTCTTTATCAGGAAATGCACCGTATTCTTGAATTAGGATATGACTTCGAGTCAATTCTGTATTTCAACTTCGATGACGAACGCCTCAAGCCGTACGACTCTTCGGTTCTCAACGACGTGGTAGAGACGTATTATTCAATGCATCCAGCTTCGAAAACCAACGGAGCGTTTTTCTTTTTCGATGAGATACAGGAAATTCCCGATTGGGGAGCATTCATGCGACGCATGGTGGATACTCAGGTGGCGACGATATACGTCACGGGTTCGTCGTCGAAAATGCTTTCCCTCAACTTAGCCACGGAATTTCGAGGGCGCGCATTGTCGCGGGAGATGTTCCCGATGAGTTTTTCCGAATACGTTAGGTTTCACGGGCATCAAGTCGCTGGCGGCGTTTTGTCGGGTGAGAAGGAGGCATCAAGCGCCGAACGCGCTCGATTGAGAAAAGCGTGCGGTTCGTACCTTGAAGGTGGCGGGTTTATCGCGGCTCAAAATCTTAGTCGCGCAGATGCAACGCAGCTTTTGCAGGAATACGCTAACAGAACGGTGAACTACGACATCATCGAGCGCTACGGCATAGGGAATCCCTTGGCGGCATCGCTTTTTCTCTCGCGGTGCGTGGCAACATCGGCGCGCGAACTGTCCGTAAACAAGGTTTACAACGAGTTTCGTAGTCGCGGAATTTCGATAGGGCGGGAATCCCTCTCTCGATTGTTGGGATATTACGAAGAGGCGTATCTGCTGTTTTCGGTCAAGAATTATTCAACGGCTCTTGCTGACAATGCGCGTTCCGCGGCAAAAGTGTATGCTGCCGATCCGGCTTTGTTCGCTTCGTTTTCGCCTTCGTCTTCGGTCGATTCTGGCCAAAGGCTAGAAACGGCGGTATTCGATTGCCTGAGACGTGTATCTCCCTCGATGCGCCAAGGGGCTATTTCTCGTTATCTATTTGAAGACGGCGGAAAAAAGCATGAAATAGATTTCGTGGTGGGGGATGCGTTGCTGCTCGAGCCCCTTCATCTTATCCAGGTGTCCGTATCGCTGAATGATCAGAAAACGAAGAAGCGCGAAGTGGCTGCTCTTGTGGCGGGCATGAGGAAGCTTCATGCTCAAGATGCGGTTATTGTGACATCTGACGAAGAAGGCGAAATCGAAACGTCCGAGGGCGTTATCAAAATCGTTCCGGCATGGAAGTGGCTTCTGGGCTAGGGAAGAGGAAGGATTCCATCGAAAGAGTTATCAAAGCGACGCGTCAATCATTGTTGTTGCAGAGAATAGCGTAACGCATGCTATTGTGGTGACGATGATGGCGCAAATCACGAGTATTGGTCGAATGGAGTCGGGTGACACCCCGTTCGTGATTCCCGTCACCCAAAACATGATTGCGAAGATCGCCTTCATATGATCGCCTCCCCACGGTGTGCCGTGCTCGCTGATTATATAATTTCGTCACGTTTTGCTTCGGCGCGGATTCACCTAGAACCAAGAATTCACTGCTATGTGGATTCGACTTGTCAGACATGTGAGCAAGGGGATTCGATTGAGCGGATGGTCGATGCAGTCGTACTAAGCCTGAGAATTCGCCCGATGAATGAGCTTACCGCCCCTGAACGCGAATGCTATGCAGCAGCAAGCAACCTTGGAAGGAAAGACAAGCATGTTCGTTACATTTGACGACAGGGTGGACTCGGCGTCGCATGCAATTCGCGGCGCTTTTGCCGGCCTGCATGGGAAAGACGCCCTCCAGTATCTCGTCAAAGCGGTTCTTCTGGCCGCATTTCTGACGCTTGCCGGCACCTGCGCCACGAGTTTACCCTGGTTCGCCTTCCCTCCGATGTTTCTTATATATGCCCTGGTTGCTACTATGGGCGCTCTGTATTACGTGATGGTCAGACGCGTTCACAGGCAGGATATGTTTTCCGAAGGTGGCGAGCTTTCGAGATACAACAGGAAATGGCTGATTTGGTTCGTCGCCCTTTTCGTGCTCTCGCTGTTTTCGGCGTTTTTCTTCATCTTGGGCGCTCCTCGCTGGGATGGTCTTATCTGGGTCCTGATCTGGGCGGCCGTTCCTCTGTATTATCTGGCATATCGCATCGCTAACAGGATTGCCAAGAAGGAGTTTCGTTCTCAATATTGCAAGGCGAAGGCAATGAAATGGAGCGGCGGACTTGTCCTGTTCGTGCTATGTCTGGTCTATGCGGTGCTGTCCGTGCAGGGATCGGTGGATGCTCAGTTCGATGCGTTGGACCTTCTTCGTCATCCGTATATGCCGTTCGCGGACGCGCCCTCGGCGTTTTTGAGCGAAGCGGATAAGCTATCGGCGCTCATGAACAATCTGACGAACTACGGCTTGCTTCAGATAGCAAAGACGTCGTTTTTCGCGGCTTTTGCAGTGAAGTTCGCTTTGGCGCTTTCGGTGTTCTTGAGCGTGGTGAGCCAGTTTGCCTTCTGCCTGCTTTCTTGGCAGGAGGTGAAAAGCGAGTTTCAGCTTCTTCCTATCAGGGACGATGTTGATGTTTTCGCCGAGGATGAGACTTGGTTGCATGTCGAGAAACGCCAGGGAGAACGTCCGTATCTTCTGAGATACTTCGTGGCAATTGGACTGCTATCGGTCGCATCATTTTTCGCGTTCTGGCTGCTCGAGGATGCAACGTCAAAAGCTCGGGATACAAGCGAATACACGGCGGCGGATGCTTTCGTCAAAGAGAGCACGGACGATATCGTGGCTGTTTTGGAAGGTGCAATCGAAGAGCATAAGGAAGAGCGTGATATCAACGAGAGGTATCGGCAGAGATTCTCTGAGCTGATCGAGGAAAGAAAGCAAACGCTCGACCCACTGATTAACGAGTACTACGACCAGTGTTCGCTTCACGTGGATTCGTACCTCAGCTGGAGCGAGGGTGTTTTCGGCGGCATTGCAGGATATCTGGGCGGCTTTGGCGAAGGTAGGGCGGTCGAGAATTTCAAAGCGAAGGTTGCGGGTCCTGTCGATAAGGCGGAGCTGGAGCGAGCGTATGCGGACTATGTCGACGTCATGACGCAGACGATGTCCGAGTACTGGATTGAAATCAACGACGGCGGGTCCGATTCTCCTATGGGGGTGTCTTCTGCGGGGGATTATATGAAAGAGCTCGCGCGGGAGAAGGGGCGGCTTGAGCTTTGGGGGCCGCTTGATGAGAGCCCCATGAACGAAAACACCAGGAAAGCCCTGCTTGGCACCGGTGGAGACACAAGCGAAGAAACGCGCAAGGCCGAAGTTTCTGCCCTTATTGATCTGGCACGAAGCGATACCTTTGCATCGCTGGAGGAGTTCGAGCGTATCTGCTCGGGCGACATTGGCGGGCGAGCAG
>OHUT01000654.1_pt1 | contig 13319 bp, 12 predicted proteins | sample 1579321 | NCBI WGS metagenome assembly OHUT01 (sample SAMEA3882514, study PRJEB24775) | human gut metagenome | biome: human-associated habitat; feature: intestine environment; material: feces | place: Netherlands | collected 2009/2010
TTAACATACATTCCCTGCTCATATATTCTCTGATCTAAAAGGTCAATCATATAATCTGCATCCTTCACTTCTGCTAAATCTACCGGCTCCATTTTCTTTACATCCAGGTATAGTACGCTATTTCCCCTATAAAGTCCGGCATTATTAATGTCATTGGCTGTAATCTGTTTTATTTCACCATCTTTATATTCATAAAGACTTTGACACTCCGTTGGAACTGGATGATATGATTCCGCTTCTTTTTGTAATTCCTGCCACTGTTCCGTGTTTCCTCTGCTGTCAATCACGAAGTCTTCCAGTTCACATTCTGTATTCTCGCCGGAAGCAAAGTAATAAACCGCGCCATTTTCCCATGCATACATATCACTGACTGGTGTTCCCAGCTCTTTTGTCTCTTCCTCAAAAGATGTTAGAAAAACAAGCTGATCATCCTCTGACTGACCGTCATATCGTCTGCACAAAATATGCTCCTGATCATCTGCCAGCATAACATCGGTCATCCCATCCGCCAGAAATACTTCTTCCGTTGGATTGTTATAGCTTACGCCACAGACATCAAATCCTTCGTCAGCGTTTCCCTTCGTATAAACGAGTCCCGTTCCGTCTTTGAGCTGATAATATCCCTGCAGTGAATCTGCAATCTTCACAGATACTTCCCCGTCATAACAAAACAGCTCGGAATCCTTGTCGATATAAAGGAGTTTTCCGTTTTCCAGCGGATAAAAAACTCTGACATTTGCCGCAACTTTTGTTTTGTATTTCTCATTTTTTTCTTCTTTTTTGGACAACTTCTGATATTCACACCGGTAGAGTCTGGACGTTCCCGTCGAAATATCATAGTTTTCCATATAATAGAGATATTTTCGATCCGGTGAAAGCTGCATTACGGCATCGCCCAGCCAGTCCAGCCCATTGTCTGTAATGGTTATGGTATGTCCCAGTTTTTCTTTCGTGAGAATTTCATAACTGTCCCCATATAATTCTACAAATGGGTGTTCCATATTTTCCCCGGACTTCACACAGAAAACTACTGCTCCGACTGCCACTATTGCAGTCAGGCCAAGTGCTGTCGCAATTTTCCATCCTTTTTTTCTGCGTTTTACCGGCAGCACGGCGTCCGATTTATTGTATTCTGCTCTTTTACGTTCAGCTGTGTTTTTTTCTTCTTCTTTTTCTTCTGCTATCTTTTTATTTTCTGCTGTTTCCCTCGTTTTCGGTCTGACAGGTTCTATCGTTTTTTTCACACTCGGTTTGACCGGCTCTGTTTTTTTTCTCTGCTCCTCTTTCCCATCATCCGGCACTATATCTGGCACTACAATATTTCCATCCTCCAGTTTTGCTCCACAGCTTCCGCAAAATCTTGTCGCATCTGACCACTCTTTTCCACATACCGGGCATTTTTTCATACTTGTTTTCCTCTCCTGTCCCTTTTTATCCACAAATCTTTTTTCTTTGCAATAAATGATCCAAAATCCACCTCCCTATTTTGGATCATTTATCTTTTTGCTGTCTGATTTGATCTTCTCTTCTGTGCTTTGCTTTTTCAAACACGCTCTCGATTTTACTCGTCAACTTTATGTCCACAAACCGTACAGAATTTCATATCCGGTTCCAGCGGTGCTCCGCATTCACTGCAAAAAGCCGGCCGTTCCTGTTCTTCTTCCACCGTTTCCTGTTCTTCACTCTGCAGTTTCATTCCACAGCTGCTGCAGAACATCATTTCCGGTTTGATTTTTGCACCGCAGCGCGGGCAGCTGTTCATTGCATTGATTGCCTGGATCTGCAGTTTGCATGCTTCCATAGCCTCTTCCAGCTCCCGGATCTGGCCAATTTCCTCTTTGACTTCTTCCAGCGGATTTTCCCGATATGCACAGTAAACTTTATATCCTATTTCACTGTAGATTTCATTGATTTTCGTCTCCGATTCAGAAATCACCATATTCAGTTTCGTAATCTCCGACAAATCCTTTGCTTTTTGCATAGTTGAATATCCTGCTTTTGAAATTTTTCCTTTTACTCCATCTAAAAATGCCATTTTTCTTCCCCTTCCATTTCTTTTTTGTACTTTATAATCTGCTTTTTTTAGATCTGCCGTCTTCTCTCTTATAAGGGGCTTTCCCCTCCTGATTCACGCAATTCCCCGCCTCACTGCTTATTGCTTTTCTCAATGAAAACAGGGATTTCCTTGATTTGATTAAATTTTTCCGCTCAGCGCGCATCACTTTTCGATTCGTTTTTCTATTTTTCTTCCTTATAGCTTTTCAGGACACGGCTCAGACTCTCCGGCGATAAATGCAGATAGGAAGCGATATCTTTCTTACTCACAACGTCTACCAGATCCCGATAGGTATCAACAAAATATTGATATCGTTCCTTTGCCCTGTGGTTTGCAACAATATCCTCATGTTCAATTAGCTTTTTATATGCAAGGCTGAGTGCACGGTTATATAAACGCATCATTTCCGGCGATTGCTCAATCAACTTCAACAATTCTGGTATCGGGACGCACAGCATGGTACACGAACTGATTGATTCTATCGTCAAAAGTGATTTCACATTTACGGATAAATTGGAAATTCCTACAACAATGTCTCCTTTTAAATAACCAAAGCAGGAAACATGCTCTTTTCCATCTCCCTTGCTTTCACAATACCCTTTTACAATGCCCGATACCAGAAAAGGAACGCATGGCAGCGGTTCCCCTTCTCGAATGATAACTTCCTTATCTTTCACCTTCCAGACATACGCCATTTGTTCCAGACTGCTCAGCACATTTTTATTTTTGATACCTAAATAAGTTTTGAAGAACTCCTGTTTTTCTATATTTTCATTTTCCAACCGCTCTATTTCCTTTCTGCCTTTTTATTTTACATTACATAACATCAATCTTTTTTATTCCTATGCAATTTTGTTAATTATATCATGAACAGTTTTTCACATCTCATCATTCTCTTGATTTAGATCAATATTGCAATTTTCTGAATATTCTGTATTTTTAAATTTTGTCAAAAAAGAAGAACCTGTTTCTCCTGCAGGTTCTTCTTTTCATTTATCTCATATTTTCTATTTCTTTCATATTAGAGCGTGTTGGAAAAGACTTTTCATATTCTACATGCTCAAGTCTGTGAGAAATTTTGTCCGAATGAGAACAAAAACAGATAGATTTTTTATTTATCAATATCCTCAAACGCTTCCTTCACCTTATCCATAAACCCTTTTTTCTTCTTCGGCTGTTCTGCGGTATTCTCACCATCGGCTGCTTTTGCTTCTGCTGCCGGGCGGTTTCCGCAGGCTTCGTCGAAGGCGCGGAGGGCTTCTTTTGCTTTCTCATTCAGTTTCGTCGGAGTCTGGACTACGAGTGTTACGTAGTGATCACCGCGCACATTGCTGTTGCGAAGGGACGGAACACCTTTTCCCTTCAGACGGATCTTCGTATCGGTCTGGGTTCCCGGTTTTACAGTGTAGAGAACGTCTCCGTCAACGGTGCTGATCTTCACATCGCCGCCGAGTGCTGCCTGGGCAAACGTAATCGGTGCAGTGGAGAAAATGTTCATATCCTGTCTCTGGAAGATCGGATGACGGGTTACCTGAACCTCGACAATCAGATCTCCTCTCGGTCCGCCGTTTACACCCGGCTCACCTTTTTCACGGATCCGGATGCTCTGTCCATCGTCGATTCCGGCCGGAATGTTGACCTGAATGCGTTTTCTGCTGGATGTATAGCCCGTGCCGTGGCATGCGGTACATTTATCGCGAATGATCTTTCCGGTTCCGTTACAATCCGGACAGGTCGTCACGTTTCTCACAGAACCGAACATGGTCTGCTGTGTGTACGTAATCTGACCAGTTCCGTTACATTTGGAGCATGTCTCCGGTGAAGTTCCTGGTTTTGCGCCGGTTCCGTGGCACGTTGTACAGGTATCCTTCAGGTTGATCTCGAGCTCTTTCTGGCATCCGAAAACAGCTTCCTCAAACGTAATGTGGACAACAGCGCGGAGGTTTGCTCCCTTCATCGGTCCATTGTTTGCTCTTCTTCTGCTTCCGCCGCCACCGAACAGGTCGCCGAAAATATCGCCGAAGATATCACCCATATCTCCGCCGCCAAAGTCGAAGCCGCCGAATCCGCCGGCTCCTGCGCCGCCACCGCCGTTTTCAAATGCAGCGTGGCCAAACTGATCGTACTGACGCCGTTTGTCCGGATCACTCAGCACGCCATAGGCTTCTGTCGCCTCTTTAAATTTTGCCTCGGCCTCTTTGTCGCCCGGGTTCATATCCGGATGATACTTTTTTGCCAGTTTACGGTATGCTTTTTTCAAGGTTGCATCGTCCGCTCCGCGGTCTACGCCGAGGACCTCGTAATAATCTCTTTTTTCTGCCATTTATGTTCACCTTTTCATTTCTGTTCCACAAATTTCATCTTTGCAGAAATGTTTTTCCGCACGCTCCAGTATAGCACTTTTCCGAAAGCAATACCAGCATAAATACAGGGGGCGGAATGTATTTTCCGTCCCCTGCAAACATTCGCCTCACAGGGCTTTTTGCGTTTATTTACTTATTGTTTCAACTCACAGTCGGTATTTTCACGGAGTGTGACATGCCGAAAATTAAACCTCTTTGTAGTCAGCGTCTACGACATCGTCGTCATGGCCGCCTGCCGCTCCTGCATTTCCCATATCCGGGCCTGCACCAGCTGTTCCGGCACCAGCGCCTGCTGCGCCGCCCTGCTGCTCATACAGCTTTGCGAACAGTTTCTGAGCGCTTGTCATCAGTTTTTCCTGAGCTGCTTTCAGATCTGCTACCTGTGCATCTGTCATCTCTTCCGGATTGCATTTTCCAATGATATCTTTCAGAGCGTTCAGATCAGCTTCTACTGCTGTTTTATCGTTTGCATCCAGCTTGTCACCGACTTCCTCGAGTGCTTTCTCGGTCTGGAATACCATGGAGTCTGCATCGTTTCTTGCGTCGATAGCTTCTTTGCGCTTCTTATCCTGAGCTTCGAACTCAGCAGCTTCTTTGACTGCTTTGTCGATCTCACTGTCGGACATGTTAGAGCCTGCGGTGATGGTGATGTGCTGCTCTTTTCCTGTTCCCAGGTCTTTTGCAGATACATTTACGATACCGTTGGCATCGATATCAAAGGTAACCTCGATCTGCGGAACGCCTCTTCTTGCTGGCGGAATTCCATCCAGACGGAACTGGCCGAGGGATTTGTTGTCTTTCGCGAACTGACGCTCACCCTGTACTACGTTGATATCTACTGCTGTCTGGTTATCAGCTGCGGTGGAGAAGATCTGGCTTTTCTTGGTCGGGATTGTGGTGTTACGCTCGATCAGACGAGTTGCAATACCTCCCATGGTCTCGATGGACAGAGACAGCGGAGTTACATCCAGAAGAAGGATATCGCCTGCGCCGGCGTCTCCTGCAAGTTTACCACCCTGTACGGAAGCACCAAGTGCTACGCACTCATCCGGGTTCAGGCTCTTGCTCGGCTCGTGTCCGGTCAGCTGTCTTACTTTATCCTGTACCGCCGGGATACGGGTAGATCCGCCTACCAGAAGGACTTTGGAAAGCTCGGATGCCTGAAGGCCTGCATCAGAAAGTGCTCTCTGTACCGGCTCTGCGGTTTTCTCTACCAGGTCGTGGGTCAGCTCATCGAATTTAGCCTTTGTCAGGTTCATATCAAGATGTTTCGGGCCATCTGCTGTTGCAGTGATGAACGGCAGGTTGATGTTGGTTGTAGTTGCGCTGGAAAGCTCTTTCTTTGCTTTCTCAGCTGCTTCTCTGATTCTCTGCAGAGCCATTTTATCATTGGAAAGATCTACGCCTTCCTGTTTCTTGAACTCAGCAAGGATATAATCTGTTACTTTCTGGTCGAAGTCATCGCCGCCCAGACGGTTGTTTCCTGCTGTGGAAAGAACTTCGATAACACCGTCACCGATTTCGATGATGGAAACATCGAAGGTACCGCCTCCAAGGTCGTATACCATGATCTTCTGCTCTTTCTCGTTATCCAGTCCGTATGCCAGAGCTGCTGCGGTAGGCTCGTTGATGATACGTTTTACATCAAGACCTGCGATTTTACCGGCATCTTTGGTTGCCTGACGCTGTGCGTCGTTGAAGTAAGCCGGAACGGTGATAACTGCTTCTGTTACTTTTTCACCAAGGTAGTTCTCTGCATCACCTTTCAGTTTTTGAAGGATCATTGCGGAAATCTCCTGCGGAGAATATTTCTTTCCTTCAATATCTACTTTATAATCGGTACCCATCTCACGTTTGATGGAACGGATCGTTCTGTCAGCATTTGTTACAGCCTGACGTTTTGCCGGCTCGCCGACCAGACGGTCACCTGTTTTTGTGAATGCTACGATAGATGGAGTTGTTCTTTCACCCTCTGCGTTTGCGATAACGGTTGGTTTTCCACCTTCCATAACGGCTACACAGCTGTTTGTTGTTCCTAAGTCAATACCAATAATTTTGCCCATTGTTGTTTCCTCCTCAATGAATTATGCTAAAAAATGGTTTAATTTCTATTTATTTATCTTCAAGGCTTAGTTAGCCACCTTGACCATACTGTGACGGACTACGGAACCTTTGTACATGTAGCCCTTCAGGAACTCTTCTACGACGATGTTCTCGCCGGCTTCCTCATCCTCCACATGCATCACCGCGTTGTGCAGGTTCGGATCGAATTCCTTTCCAACGGCCTCGATCACGGTTACACCGAGTTCATCGAGTGCTGTGGTAAACTGTTTGTATACTTTATTCATGCCGTCTGCGAACGGATCTTCCTCCGGGTTTTCCACCGTTGCAAGTCCGCGCTCGAAGCTGTCAACAACCGGAAGAATCTTCTCGATGATGTCTTTTGCTCCAATGGCATACATATTTGCTTTTTCTTTTTCGGTGCGTTTGCGGAAGTTATCGAACTCTGCCATCTGACGGGTCAGACGGTCAGTCAGCTCTTCGATTTTCTCATCTTTTTTATCTTTTTTCTTTTTGAAGAACTTTCGTTCTTTGCCATCCTCAGCAGTTTCTTCTGCAGCTTCCGCTTCTTTTGCCTCTGCTGCTTTCTTTGCTTCTTCCTGCTCCGCAGCCGGTTCGGTTTCCGGCAGATCGGTCTCTGCTCCGGTTTCTTTTTCCATCTCGCGTGTAGGTTCTTCCATGGTTTCCTCTTTCTTTCTATTTTCTTCGCTCACTGATCATTCCACCTTTCTACTCACCTGTGTCCGGCTTTTTGAAGACGGCGTCCAGTTGAACTTTTAATGTTTTCAGGTTATCTACCACATTTTCGTAATCCATCCGCTTTGGTCCCACGATACCGATTGTTCCGCGCATACCGTTTCCCATATCGTATGTGGTGGTGACCACGCTGCAGTCCCGTAAGGGTTCCATCGAAGATTCATTTCCGATGTATACCTGAATACCGGTATTTTCCTCTCCGTCCTGCTCCTCGGCAGCTCCTTTGATCATATCGACCAGTTTCTGCCGTTCCTCGAATGTGGAGATCAGCTGGCTGGCTTTGCTGCTGTCGGAAAGCTCAGGGTACTTGAAAATGTTGGTTGCGCCGCTGGTGTACACCGGCACATCTTCTTCGCTGACTGCGATGGCTTCCGCTACGGTATCGACCACTTTGCTGATGATGCCGGAGTGGATGCCTGCCTGCTCTTTCATCTTCTTGATCATGCCAAGATTGATTTCTTCAATGGTCAGGCCATTGAGCTGTGTGTTCAGAAGCAGGTTCAGCTTTAATATCTGTTCATCGTTGATGGTCTCGTCTAGGTCGATCATCTGGTTTTTCACCAGGTTGCCTTCTACGACGATGACGGCCAGGAGCTGCTCTTCATTGACTTTTGAGAGCTGGATGAATTTCACTTTATTTCTGTGATATTCCGGTCCTGTAATCAACGTTGCATAGTTGGTAGATGAAGCGAGGACTTTGACAACCTGCTGCAGAACTTTTTCCATTCGGTCTGTTTTTTCAATGACCATGTTTTTGATGTCTGCAACTTCCTGTTCTTTTTCCCGCATCAGCTCATCTACATAGAGGCGGTAGCCTTTATCGGAAGGAATGCGTCCTGCGGAAGTGTGGGGCTGTAAGATGTAACCCATCTCTTCCAGATCGGACATTTCATTCCGGATTGTGGCGGAGCTTAAATTCAAATCCGTGTATTTGGAAATCGTTCTTGAGCCGACCGGCTCGCCCGTTTCCAGATACGTCTGGATGATCGCTTTTAATATTTTTCTTTTTCTTTCATCCAATTCTGTATCCACTAAGATAAGCTCCTTCCTGTTGTATAGTCCTGTTAGCACTCGTTTCAGTGGAGTGCTAACATCTATGCTCTTAAGATAGCACTCTGCCTTTTGTTTGTCAACACCTTTTCCCGGTTTTTCTATGAAGAAATTGTGAAAAAAGTATAAACCGTTTTCTTTCTGAAAAGGAATCTGACTTTTCTTTTTTATTGCATTCTACTGTTTCAAAGGCGCTATAGCCGTATGGTAGGATTCTGCCATTTCGATACGACCATTTAGTAGCATTTTCTCAGAGGTGATGAATCATGAAATATCAGAGACTGGAGGATCTGCGCACGGACCACGATCTGACGATCCGCCAGGTTGCCGACTATCTCGGCTGCAACCGCGATGTGTATACCCGATATGAAAAAGGCGTCCGGCAGCTGCCGATCTCCATTGCCATCCGTCTGGCGGAGCTGTATCAAGTCAGTCTGGATTATCTGGTCGGCATCAGCGATGAGAAGCGGCCGTATGGATCCTGACTTTCCGGTGTCTCCGCCGCAGCAAAAGCAGGAGGACAGTTTTTCTTCTCCCTGTCCTCCCTGTTTTGCTTTTTCGTTTACAGATTCTGCAGATATTCCATCATCCGCGTTTCGCTGAGTTTCCATCCGTCCGGCTCCCCGCAGAGATACAGCGTAAAATGCCCGCACGGGACTCCGTTTTCCAGGTGGATGCCGGTATACAGTTCTACAATGAGGAGTTCTTCTGCTTTTTCTTCATATATATTAGTGATCTGATAGATGCGCTCTCCCTTTTCGTCCACCGGCCATTCTTTCTTCAGCACATCCCTCAGACGGCTCTCCCGCCCCTGCGCTTCGCATTCTTCCTCCCGGCTGATCATTTTTTCAAACGCTTCCGGCGTCTCCATCCGTTCCACTATATTCTGGACAAAATCTTCTATTTCTATTCTTTCTGCTTTTCCCATTCGTTCCCCCATTTCTGCCGTACATATTTTTCTGTTTTCTGCACAGGCTGTCTTCACCCGCCGTTTCTCTCTCCCGCCCCATTCTCCAATTTGCGACCATATGATCTGATTTAACTTTGTTCATCCAACCGTTTGGTAGTATGGGTTTGAATCTGAAAGGATGGTACAACGTATGAAATACCAGAGAATTGAAGATATGCGGATCGATCAGGATCTCACCATCAAAGAGATTTCTGCCCTGCTCGAATGCAACCGCGACGTCTATTCCCGCTACGAAAAAGGAATCCGCGACATCCCGATCGACTATGTGATCCGGCTTGCACGGTTCTATGACTGCTCGGTCGACTATCTGCTGAGTGTCTCCAGTAAAAAGAGAAAATTCGGCGATTAATTTTTTTATTGTTGTCTTTTTTATTTTTGTGTTTTTCGTTTTGATACGACCGTTTGGTCGTATTTTATATTATAATGGTATTCTTATTTTGCGTCAATTCTGAACAAGAAGGAATCAAAATCGGACGCAAAAAAGCGTGCCGGAAAGTTTTCTGTCGCTTTTCCGGCACGCTTTTTTTCATGCTCTTTTCTTCTTTTTTATTTCTGATTTTTTATTCTTCCATGTCATCCAGGCTCTTCTTCAGTGTGATCATTTTGTCACGCAGCTCGGCGGCCATTTCGAAGTTGAGTTCGGCGGCAGCGGCTTTCATCTGTTTCTGTACCTGGCCGATCAGTTTTTCCAGTTCTTCGCGGCTCATGGACTCCGGGTCTTTTTCCATCTTTTCTTCTGTCTTTGCCACTTCTTTCGAAATGCTGATGAGATCGCGGACGGCTTTTTTGATGGTGGTCGGAGTGATGCCGTGTTCTTTGTTGTAGGCTTCCTGCAGGGCACGGCGGCGCTTCGTCTCGTCGATTGCGAGGCGCATGGAATCGGTCATCACATCGGCGTACATGATAACATGGCCCTCGCTGTTTCGCGCGGCACGGCCGATGGTCTGGATCAGGGAGGTTTCGGAACGCAGGAAACCTTCTTTATCGGCATCCAGGATCGCCACGAGTGTGATTTCCGGGATGTCGAGACCCTCACGCAGAAGGTTGATGCCGACGAGCACATCGAAGACATCGAGACGCATATCACGGATGATCTCGGTCCGTTCCAGGGTGTCGATATCGGAGTGCAGGTAGCGCACGCGGATGCCGGCCTCTTTCATATAGTCGGTCAGATCCTCTGCCATACGCTTCGTCAGCGTCGTCACGAGAACTTTGTTGTGTTTTTCAGTTTCTTTCTTTACTTCCGAAATCAGATCGTCGATCTGTCCCTCCACCGGGCGCACCTCGACATCCGGGTCGAGAAGGCCGGTCGGGCGGATGATCTGTTCGGCGCGCAGCAGCTCGTGGTCTGCCTCGTAGTCGCCCGGCGTGGCAGATACGAAGAGGATCTGATCGATCCGGTCCTCGAACTCGCCGAAGTTCAACGGGCGGTTGTCTTTTGCGGACGGCAGACGGAATCCATAGTCCACCAGCGTCGATTTCCGCGACTGGTCGCCGGCATACATGCTGCGGATCTGCGGAACAGTCTTATGCGACTCATCCACGATGATGAGGAAATCATCTCCGAAATAGTCCATCAGTGTGTAGGGCGGCTCGCCTGGCTTTAATCCGGAGAGGTAACGCGAATAGTTTTCGATGCCGGAACAGATGCCGGTTTCTTTGAGCATCTCAATATCGAAATTGGTCCGCTCCTCGATGCGCTGGGCCTCGATCAGTTTTCCCTCGTGCTTGAAGAACTTCACCTGCTCTTCCATATCCTTTTCAATCTCGCCTGTTGCTTTCAGGATCGTGTCCATCGGCACAACGTAGTGGGAGGCAGGAAAGATTGCGATGTGGTTCAGTTCACATAAGATTTCACCCGTCAGCGTATCGATCTGCACCAGACGGTCAATCTCATCCCCGAAGAACTCGACGCGCACCGCCTTGTCCGTCTCCTCCGCCGGAAAAATCTCCAATACATCACCGCGCACGCGGAACGTACCGCGGTGGAAATCCATATCATTCCGGTCATACTGAATATCAATCAACTGCCGGATCACATCGTCCCGGTCCTTTTCCATTCCCGGGCGGAGCGAAATAATCATCTCCATGTAGTCCTTCGGGCTTCCGATTCCATAGATACACGAAACACTGGAAACCACAATGACATCGTTCCGCTCACTCAGTGCAGAAGTCGCGGAAAGCCGCAGCTTATCAATCTCATCGTTCCGCGCAGAGTCCTTCGCAATATACGTATCCGAAGACGGCACGTAAGCCTCCGGCTGGTAGTAGTCGTAGTAGGAGACAAAATATTCTACTGCATTCTCAGGGAAGAATTCCTTAAACTCACCGTACAGCTGTGCTGCAAGTGTTTTATTGTGCGCTATGATCAAGGTTGGCTTATTTAACTGTGCAATAACATTTGCCATGGTAAAGGTCTTGCCGGAACCTGTAACGCCCAGCAAAGTCTCGCATTGATTGCCTTCTTGAAAGCCTTTGACCAGTTTTTCGATTGCCTGGGGCTGGTCGCCTGTAGGCTGGTATTCGGAGTGTAATTTGAATATTTGTTGTGAATTCTGCAAAAAAGCACCTCCTGGTTTTTATATCAAAAAAGTTCGTCTATCAGTCAGAAATTCGTCGAAGCACATTCTCTGATTTTAGCCGAATATGCCTCTCGACGAATTCTGTTCACCACCCGATATTTTATAGACTGATAAAAAGTAGCAAAACTAACGTGGACGAATTAACACTCAAATGTAAGAGATATTATATCATGGAAATTTAAAATTGTATATATGATACGAACATTAGTTCTTCAAAAATTCATTTACATTTATCATTGTATCCAGAACAATTTCCGTATCCAGCTCCTTCTTTTCCGGTAATACTTCTTCCATATAAGAAAGCAATTCCGGCGGAATCTCCTCAGCTATAATATTTCCATTGTGGTATGTGGAGCATCCGTTGCGCTTATTAGAATAATATACTTTTACATAAAATATCCCTCAGGGCTTCAAACCCTGAGGGGCATCCTCGTTCATTTCAATTTTCCTTTTGTTTTTCAAGCTGTTCCATACAATATTTTTCTGCCAGAATTATAAATTCATCTGCAACTGAAATCTGCCGTTCTGATTCTTCTTTACTTGCAATATAAAAATCATCATAATCGCTGGCATGGCGAATCTCTTCTGCCTGTCCGATTTTCCTTCCCATTTCTCTTGGAAACACTGATGTTTTCACATAATCCTTATTGAAGTTAGCCACAGCATCCTTATGCCTTTTATATGCTTTACCGCTTACAGCATGTACTGCCTTAATTGCATGAAAAATAGAATAGTATGCCCTGTTATTGGCTCCTTTATAATCGATCGAGTAGGAGGCGGCTTTCGCCGCCGACCTCTCACACCACCGGACATGCGGTTCCGCATCCGGCGGTTCAGCTAACTTGACACTTTTACAAAGTATTTTTCTGCAGAAAGTAATCCGAATCTTGCGAGCCGTACATTTGACATTGCATAGCATACCGTTTCCGTTCTACAAATTCGTGCATATCCATGTGTGTATGCCGCTTGCGCTGCATTTTTTCGTCCGACCCCCAGCTTGACTAAATTTCTAAATTTATTCCGTGGTGTCTTCCAATGTTTCCATATACACATTCTAAATCTGTACCGAAGCATCGTGTCTAACTTTCTGGTTACTGTAAGAATTGAGCCAATTTTAAAGTAGTTGATCCATCCTCTCAGCACTTCCGCAATCTTTTGTGCTTTAACTGAGTTACTTCCCCATCTGCGGCTTGTGAGTTGTTTCAGTTTTCTCACTACTTTTCCTACTGACTTCTCATGAGCTTTTGCTTTGTATTTCTTTGCCCTGAACTGGTTATAAAAGGTAAAACCCAGATATTTTATATCTGTTGGTCTTCCAATCATGCTTTTCTTACGATTTACCTTTAGAAGAAGCGTCGTTTCAATGTATCTTGTAATTGACTTCATTACCCTTTCAGCAGCCTTTTGACTTCTTACAAGAATAATGCAGTCATCAGCATATCTTACAAATCTAAGTTTCCGCTTTTCCAATTCCCAGTCCA
>OHUT01000658.1_pt1 | contig 13224 bp, 13 predicted proteins | sample 1579321 | NCBI WGS metagenome assembly OHUT01 (sample SAMEA3882514, study PRJEB24775) | human gut metagenome | biome: human-associated habitat; feature: intestine environment; material: feces | place: Netherlands | collected 2009/2010
GCAGGGTGGTGGACTTACCGCAGCCGGAAGGACCGACGAAAACGATAAATTCCTTGTCGGCGATCTCAAGGCTGAAATCGGGAACAGCAACAACATTGCCGGGGTAAACTTTCTTAACGTGACGGCAGCTAATGGAAGCCATAATGCTCATCCTCCAAATGTATTCAGTGGTTTCAGCCCGTGTAGAGGGGGCTGTTTCTGTTGACATGATTATAATAACAGGTTATAATCTATTTGAAAATAGCATTTTATTGATATAGAGGTGTCGAAATTGATATTTGACCCGGAAATTTACTGCACCGCTGCCGAAACGGCGGAATTGGACGGCACAGCGCCGCTGGCTCTGGCCGGAGACGGCCTGTGGGTGGGGGTGCTTTCCCGCGGGGCGTGCCTGCTGGGCGGCGTTGACCGCCCGGGCCAAAGCGGCGATATTCTGCTGGGCCCTGCCCCCCTGGTACTGACGCCGCAGAGCGACTGCCACCTGCTGGCCGTGCGGCTGACCGGCCACTGCACGGACGCCTACCTGTTGCAACTGGGGGCGGCGCGCTGGGCGGACGGCGCTGCCTGCCCCGGCGCGGCGGAGCTGATCGCACAGCTGTGCGGTGCGCAGACGGCCCCCATGGCCTACGCGCTGCTCTGCGCTGCAGCCAAGGCCGACGAGACCGCCCGTCCCCTGCCGCCGCTTGTGGCCGAGGCCGTGGCGGCCATCCGCCAGAACTACATGGCGCTCTACGGCGTCGAGGAGCTGAGCGAGCAGCTCGGCGTGACAAAAAGCCATCTGGTGCGCGTCTTTAAGCAGGAGATGGGGGTGCCGCCGGGCAAGTACATGACGAATGTGCGCATCGAGGCAGTCAAGACGCTGCTGCTGACCGATGAGTACAATCTGGACATGATCGCGGGCCTGACGGGGTTTTCCGGGGCCAATTATCTGTGCCGCGTCTTTAAGCGGGAGGTGGGCCTCTCCCCCGCGGCCTGGCGCACCGCCGCCGCACCCCTGCCCGCCGTACCCAAGCTCCCGCCGAGAAGTCAGGAGATGTATGTGTAAAAGAAAGGCTTCCCCCTCGGGGAAAGCTGTCAGCGGCTCCGCCCGCTGACTGATGAGGGACAACCTTGCCATTGCAACCCGTTTACGGGCAGCTGTGGCAGACCCGTCCCTCATCCGGCCTCGGTCGGGGCCTCGGCCACCTTCCCCCGAGGGGGAAGGCATACAAACAAAACTGCCCGATGCGCACTGCATCGGGCAGTTTTCTTATGCAATTTTATTCCGCAGTCTTATACCCGTCCGGGTTGTGGCTCTGCCAGTTCCAGCTGTGGGCGCACATTTCCTCAATGCCGTACTGGGCCTCCCAGCCGAGCTCACGCTTGGCCTTGGAGGGATCGCACCAGCACTCGGCGATGTCGCCGGGGCGGCGCGGGTCGATGACATAGGGAATCTCCTTGCCGCAGGCCTTGCTGAAGGCGTTGATGACGTCCAGCACGCTGTAGCCGTGGCCGGTGCCCAGGTTGCAGATGAACAGGCCGGGCTTCTGCTCCAGCTTTTTGATGGCAGCAACATGGCCGCGGGCCAGGTCGACAACATGGATGTAGTCGCGCACGCCGGTGCCGTCGGGGGTCGGGTAGTCATTGCCAAAGACGTGGACCTTCTCCAGCTTGCCGACAGCGACCTTGGCGATATAGGGCACGAGGTTGTTGGGGATGCCGTTGGGGTCCTCGCCGATCAGGCCGGACGGATGCGCACCGATGGGGTTGAAGTAACGCAGCAGCGCAACGTTCAGCTCGGGGTCGGCGTGGCAGCAGTCGGTCAGGATGCGCTCGGTGAACACCTTCGTGGTGCCGTAGGGGTTCGTGGTGCCGCCGACGGGGAAATCCTCGCGGATGGGCACGCTGGCGGGGTCGCCGTAGACCGTGGCGGAGGAGGAGAAGATGATGTTGTGGCAGTTGTGGCGGCGCATGACATCCAGAATGTTCAGCGTGCAGGCCAGATTGTTGGAGTAGTACTCGATGGGCTTGGAAACGCTCTCGCCGACGGCCTTGTAGGCGGCGAACTGGATGACACAGTCAATGTCCTCGTTCTCGGCAAAGATCTTCTCCACGGCGTCCTTGTCGGTCATGTCGGCCTCGACAAAACGGAAGTCCTTGCCGGCGATCTTCTTGACGCGGGCCAGGGCCTCGGGGCAGGAGTTGTAGTAGTTATCGGCTACAACGATGTCGTACCCTGCGGCCAGAAGTTCCACACAGGTGTGGCTGCCGATGTAGCCGGCGCCACCGCTAACCAGAATTGCCATAACAGTCGTCTCCTTATGTTATATGATATTGTTGCGTGCGAACCGAGCGGCTCGCCTCTCTTTGCTTGTATTCTACTCTTTCTGCGGAGTTTCTGCAATAGGAGTTTTTGATTCTGATTTGCCTTTTTGTTGCCTGTTTTGCCGCCGGGCGGGCAGCCCCTGCTGAATGCGGCGGTAGGCGGACGGCGTGTGCCCCGTGGCAGCGCGGAATTTCTGGCTGAAATACGCGCCGGAGCAGTAGCCCATCTGCGCGGCGACCTCGCCGGGGGATGCCCCGCGGGCCAGCAGCTGGGCCGCGTACTCGATGCGCATGGCGGAGAATTCCTCCATGGCCGTGCGGTGGAGCCGCGCACGGAACGCCTGCTGCAGCTGGGGCCGCGTGCAGCCCAGCGCCGTGCAGATGTCGTCGATCTTCAGTTCATGAGCAAGATTTTCGGCAAAATAGGCGCGGGCGTCCTCGACCAGCGCGTTCTGGCGGCGCTCCCGCCGGACGCGGGCCACGGGGCGCTTGGTGCGGCGGCAGCGGCGGGCCAGCAAAATCAGCAGATTTTCCAGATGGATGATGAACTGCTGCATCGCGCCGAAGGGCAGCTCCTCCTTTAAGACAGGCCGTCCGCCCGGCACGGGGGCGGCGTCGAACAGCTCGTTGGCGGCATTTGCCAGCCAGTTCAGGTCATGCTGTTCGGCAGGCTCCGTGTGCAGCATCGCGCCGCGGAAACGGTCCATGGCCGCGCCGGTGCAGTAAAAGTCGATGCGCAGCGTCTCGGGCGGGACCTCGCCGACGGTGGTCATAGCAAAGACCTCCCCCGGCTGGTGGAACAGCAGTCCGCCTGCCCGCAGCAGCACGTGGCGGGCATCGCAGCGTTCCTCAATGGTGCCGCTGCGCACAAAGACCAGCTGCCAGGCCTGCGTCTCGCTGGGCGGGAATGAGTCGTCCGCGCGCCACTCCGACGCATGTGCCGCCGGGATCGCTTCGACCCGCAGCGGAAAGGTATCGTTCAGCATGGGTGTGACCTCCCTTCCCCGGCTTGACACCGCTGTAGGGGCCGGGCATGCCCGGCCCGCATGTGTATGGCGACCAGCTGCCTGCGGGAAGGCTCTCTCCCTCCGGGCGGTGCTTACTTTCCTTACACCGCTACCGCGCCCGGCCAATTCTCGCCGGCCTCCGCACTCCCCGTTTCCCCGTCGGCTCCGTAAGAGAAAACGCCGGGGGTCATGTCGGCCAGCAGGGGGAACTGCGCAAGCTCGGGGCAGGTGTCGGTCAGCCCCAGACAGTAGGCCGTCAGCGGACTGATCTCCTTTGTGATGGCGTCAAACCGGCTTGAGCCGTCGTCCTCGTAGGTGCTCAGCATAATATCGCCGGGGTAGGTGTCGGCCACATAGCTGACAAGTGCCTCGTCGACGTAAGGGTCGCTGCTGCCCTCATACAGGTCGGGCGCGCCGAACAGATGCAGGATCTCGTGGGCGTAGGTCGCCGGGGACTCCGCCTCGCCGTCGGTGTAGGCGTCGGTTTTGTACAGGCAGCTGTATTCATAATAAAAGCTGTCGCCGTCGTCGGCGTAGTGAGCCATCGTGAAGGATGTCCCGCTGATGGGCAGGAAGAACAAAAACGCGATGTGCCGGGCCCCGTAGGCAGCCAGACGGCTGTCGGCGGCCAGCGACGCGCACAGCGTATCCATCTCGTCGAGAAAAGCGGAGCTTTCCTCGGAATTTTCGCCGCCCTGCATGGCGGACTGCACAAGATAACTGCGTGTCAGCGTTGAATCGCTGCCGTCCGCGCTGCGATCACAGATCAGATTCACCGCGGCCTCGTAGCCCGCGGCCTGCTCGGTGATCCAGTCCACGGCCAGCTGGGTGCGCTGCACGGCGGCAGCGCGGCTCTCGGCGTCCCAGGTCTGCCCGTGGGCGGCGTCGTTCAAAAACACGTTGACGAGCACGGTGGCATCGGTCAGCAGTGCGGCGCTGCCGTAGGCCTTCTGCTCCTCGGTAAAGGTGGGCACCGGCTCCGGCGTCGGGGTGGCGGCGGGGCTTTCGGCCCGGGGCAGCTCTGCGGGATAACGCTGCACCGTGACGCGGGCCGAGCAGCTGCACAGCAGCGCCGCGGCCAGCACCAGGGCAGCCAGTTTTCTGTACATGGTGCGCCCCTTAAATGTCCAGCACGGCACTGCCGTCGTGGTCGGCCAGCTCCAGCGTGACCTCGCGGCCATCCAGGCGGCCATCGACGAGCGCGTCGGAGACGGGATCCTCAATGGTCTTGCGGATCGTGCGGCGCAGCTCACGCGCACCGTATTTGGTGGAGCTTTCGGCTACGATGTCCGCCAGCGCGGGCTGCGTGTAGTGCAGCGTGATGCCGTGCGCGGCCAGGCCGGGCTTGTACTCGTCGAGCATGAGCGCGGCGATCTTCTCAAGGTCTTCCTCGCTCAGCGGCTTGAACGTAATGATCTCGTCCACACGGCCGATGAACTCGGGGCGCAAGAACTCCTGCAGCGCCTTCATGCTGCGGTCCGCGCTGGCGACCTCGGCCTTTTTGCCGAAGCCCGTCGCGCCGCTCTGGTCGGTGGAGCCCGCGTTGGAGGTCATGCAGATGACCGTGTTCGAGAAGTCCACCGTGCGGCCCTGCGCGTCGTTGATCTTGCCCTCGTCCAGAATCTGCAGCAAGATATTCATAACGTCAGGATGTGCTTTTTCGATCTCGTCGAACAGCACGACGCTGTAGGGATGGCGGCGGACCTTCTCGGTCAGCTGCCCGGCCTCGTCGTAGCCGACATAGCCCGGGGGCGAGCCGATGAGGCGGGACACCGCGTACTTTTCCATGTACTCGCTCATGTCGATGGAGATGAGCGGGTCAACGGTGTCGAACAGCTGGCTGGCCAGCTGCTTGACCAGCTCGGTCTTGCCGACGCCGGTGGGGCCGACGAAGATAAAGCTGGCCGGGCGGTGACGACCAGACAGGTCGGCGCGGGCGCGCTTGATGGCCCCGGCCACGGCGTGGACAGCCTCGTCCTGGCCGATGATGTGCGCCTTGAGGGCATCCTCCAGCCCCTGCAGGCGGCCATACTCGGTCTCTTTGATCTTCACAGCAGGTACACCGGTCCAAAGCTCAATGACCTGTGCGACGTCGTCCATGGTCACTTCAATTTCCGCGACCTTCAGCTGCAGGGCGGGCAGCTTTTCGCGCTGCTTCGCCAGATCGGTCTTGACCGCGGCCAGTGCCTCGTAGTCGATGGCAGCGTCCTGGCCGTTCTGCGGCTCGGGGTTCTCCAGTTCGTGCTCGCGGGTCTCCAAATCGGCCACGGTGCGCTGGGTCTCCATGAGCTCTGTAATTTCAGGATGGCGCAGGTTGCAGCAGGCGCAGGATTCATCCAGCAGGTCAATGGCCTTGTCCGGCAGGAAACGGTCCGTGATGTAGCGTTCCGACAGCTTGACGATGCTCGTCACGATGGGGTCGGACACACGGACGCAGTGGTGCTTTTCATAGTAGACGCGGATGCCCTTGATGACTTCGATGGTGTCCAGCAGCGACGGTTCCTCGACCTTGACGGGCTGAAAACGGCGCTCCAACGCGGAATCCTTCTCGATATACTTGCGATACTCGGCAAACGTCGTTGCGCCGATGACCTGCATCTGCCCGCGGGACAGCGCGGGCTTCATGATGTTGGCGGCGTTCATAGAGCCGTCGGAGTCGCCCGCGCCGACGATGGAGTGGATCTCATCAATAAACAGGATGATGTTGCCCGCAGCCTTGACCTCGCTGATGAGGCCCTTGACACGCTGCTCAAACTGGCCGCGGAACTGGGTGCCTGCGACGAGGGACGTCATGTCGAGCAGGTAAATTTCCTTGTCCTGCAGACGCGCGGGGACCTTGCCCTCGGCAATGCGCTGGGCGATGCCCTCGGCAATCGCAGTCTTGCCGACACCGGCCTCGCCGATCAGGCAGGGGTTGTTCTTCTGGCGGCGGCACAAAATCTGGATCGTGCGGTAAATTTCGCGGTCACGGCCAATGATGCGGTCCGTCTTGCCGTCGCGGGCCTTCTGGGTCAGGTTCTCGCAGTAGGTCTCAAGGAACTTGCGGCGGGGAGCCTTTTCCTTCTTGCCGTTTTTGGGCTTGGTGTCGTCCTTATTCTGGCGCGCACCAAAGCCAAACGGGAACACGGGGCTGCCGCCCGGGACAAAATCGTCCTGCGGGGCGGGCTCGTCACCGGCGTCGGTGTCGTCGCCGTTCATCATGGGGGCCAGCATGCCGGAGTCGGAGGCCTCCTGCAAAAAGCTGGACATCCGCTCCTCCATGTTTTCCAGATCCTGGTCGGACATGCCGAACTGTTTCATCAGATCATCCACAGGCTGGATGTGCATGGCACGGGCGCAGGTCAGGCAGTAGCCCTCCTGCACGGTCTTGCCGTTTTCAAGCCGCTGCACAAACACGACAGCGGGACGTTTTTGGCATTTAACACAAAGCATTTACTTCACCTCTATGAAAAGTGCCCGATAAGAGGCACGTGGGATTGCGATAAATTGTTGTAGGGGGGCGGCGTCCTCGACGCCCAGCGGGCGGATAGGAAATCCGCCCCTACGTAGGGCGGGCAGTCCCCTGCCCGCCGCACCGCAGCTACACTACTATTATTAAACAAACCCTGCCAAATTGCAAGTTTTGGCGGGGCTTGTTCAGAATTTGTTTAATAATGGAGCAAAAACGGGTTGAACGCACCAAAAAGGCTGTACCCGACGCTGCGCTGCAAAACGCCGGTGGTCAGCCAGTCGATCTGGCCGGTGGTGATGCTGGCGGCGAACCAGAGCAGCAGCGCCAGCAGCCAGCAGTCGAACGCGCCGGTCACAAGACCCAGTACCAGACCCAGCAGCCGGTTGGCACCGCCCACCAGCGGGATAAGATTGACGCCGCGCAGCAGCCGCACCAGCAGGGCGAACACCCAGCGCACGATCATGCAGAGCAGCACAAACAGCACCGCCTGCACCAGCGGCAGGAAAAGCGGCTCCAGCAGAGCGTTGATCTTTTCGGGCAGCTGATCCCCGGCAGTCTGCAGACCCGCGGCCAGCGCGGCACGGATGGATTCCGGCAGAAAGTCCAGCCCCTGCACCGCAGCGGCAATATCGCCGCCCGACTGCGCGACGGCCTGCTCGACCCGGGTGGAGACGGAGTCGCTGAAAAAGCTAAGGTAGACTTCCGGGGCCAGCGTGCGGCTGCCCCAGGAGGCAATGCCGACGCCCAGCACCGCGCCGATCAGCTCGGTCAGCCCGGCGAGAAAGCCCTTCTGCCAGCTTTTGACAGCGGCAAAGGAAAATACGGCCAGAAAAATAAAATCATAGACAAGTGAGGGAGAAAAAGACATAGATAGGTACTTCTTTCTGTTGGATTACTTGCGGGTCGAAAGGCTTCCCCCGAGGGGGAAGCTCAGCGTGTCGAAAACCTCCCTCTGCGAGACAGCCTCCCCCGATACGGGGGAGGTGGCGCTTGCGCCAGAGGGGGAGCGGTGCCCCGTAGGGGCGGAGGGAGAGAACCTTGCCATAGCCCGAAATATTTCGGATTGCCGTACAGTTCTCTCCCCCACCGCCTGCGGGCGGAGCCCCCTCGCAGAGGGGGCCAAGGGAGAGACGCACCTTTTTCGACATGCTGAGCTTCCCCCTCGGGGGAAGCCTTTTGGCTCAGCAAAAAACGCACACGCGGAAAATTTCCGCGTGTGCGTTATTTTTGTACTTTTATACTTCTCTCACCGGCCAGCCGAGCAGGTCGGCGGCGGTGCGGTCATGGGTGACGAGGATCGTGGGGCGCTCCCCCGCCAGCCGTTTTGTGGCGGCGACGGCGTCCTCGACAAGCTCGGCGTCCATGCCGGTGAAGGGCTCGTCCAGCAAGAGCGTTTTCGCATCGCGGCAGAGCAGCGCGCGCAGCAGAGCGGCACGGCGCTTCTGCCCGCCGGAGAGCCGCGCCGCAGGCAGCGCCAGCTCGGCATCCGTAAAGCCAAGGGCACGCAGCTCACGCTCGGCATCCTGCGGCGGCAGGCCGTGACCGGTCAGCGTCAGGTTGGCGGCGGCGGTCAACTGCGGGCAGAGGCGATCCTCCTGAAAAACGGCGGCGGGCGTTTCGACGCCGGTCACTGTGCCGGAGTCCGCGGACTCCAGTCCCAGCAGGATGCGCAGCAGCGTGGTCTTGCCGCAGCCGGAGCGGCCCATCAGCACCATGGGGCGGTCCACCGTCCAGGTAAAGCGCTGCAAAACCGGCGTACTTCCGAAGCTTTTGCAGAGATCGGTTATCACAATGCTCACACGCGCACCTCCCCGCAAAGACGTGTCTTGGCCGTGCGCAGCAGGGCCGCCGCTGCCGCGGACAGCGCCGCCGACAACAGCACGATGACGAGCGTCCACGCGAACACATCCGGCGTGGACAGGGTGATCTTCGCGCGGTAGAGCGCGTCGCCCACGCTGTGGTCCGGCAGACCGATGACCTCGGCGGAGACGCCGCTCTTCCAGCACATGCCCATGGCGGCGATGCAGCTCTCGCAGAAAGACGGGAAAATGCCGGGCAGCCAGATGTACCGCAGCCGCGCGGTGAGCGGCAGGCGGTAGACCTTCGCCATTTCCAGCAGCTTCGGGTCGGTGTCGGCAATGCCGCCCAGCACGCCCGCATAGACGACGGGCAGCACATGGGTAAAGCTGACGATGACCGACAGGTTCGCACTGCGCACCCAGAGCAGCGCCAGAATGACAAAGCTGGCGACAGGCATGGCGCGGATCAGCTGCATGGCAGGGTCAATGAACACCCGTACCCAGTACCAACGTGCGCCCGCTGCGCCAAGAAGCAGGCCCCCTGCTGCTGCCAGCAGGAAGCCCGCCATTATGCGCAGCGCACTGAACACGATGCGCTGCCAAAATGCAGCTGTGGGTGCCAGCTGTGCCAGCGCCCCCAGTGTCTGCAGGGGCGTAGCCAGAAACAGCCCGCCGTGTCCCAGCCCCATGGCGGCAAGCTGCCAAATCAGAATCCACACAAGGATGGCGGCAGCCTTTTGCCACAGCGGCGTTTGCTGGGGCGGATGCTTGCATCCGCCCACAGCAGCAGCGGCGGGTCGATGCAAGCATCGACCTCTGCGGGGGGATTTAGCCTGCATAGTAGAAGTCGTCGGCAGGCAGGGTGCCGCCCACGCTGGCGGGGTCGGCGGCGTACAGAACCTTGAAGTAGGTCTCGAGGTCGGTCTTCATCTCGTCGCCGGTCTCAAAAACAATGTTGCACTGCGGCAGGGCCTTCTGGGCCAGCGCAGCCTTGGCGACAACGCCGTACTGCTCGCAGAGGGCTGCGGTGCCCTCGAGGTCAGAGTTTGCGGCCTCGACGCTGGCAGCATAGCCATCCATGAAGGCGGCAAAAGCCTCAGGGTCGTTCTCAACGGCATCCTTGCGGACGACCAGAACGCCGGTGACCAGCTTGGAGCCGGCGACCTTCTGCCATTCCTCGTTCATGTCAAGCGCAACGCGCAGACCCTCGACCTGGGACATGGCGCTGGTGACGAAGGGCTGAGGCAGCATGGCGATGGTGGCTTCGCCCGCCTGGACCTTGCTCAGGGCCTCGGTGGCCTCGCTGCAATACTCGATGGTAACGTCGCTGTCGGGGTCAACGCCGTTCTCGGTCAGGACGTAGCGCAGAACGTACTCGGGGGTAGCGCCCTTGCCGGTGGTGACGATGGTCTGGCCCTTCAGATCCCCGACAGAGTTGACGGTCTCTCCGTTCTCGACGATGTAGAGTACGCCCAGCGTGTTGATGCAGGCAACTTCCACTGCACCGTTCGTCTTGTTGTAGAGCGTGGCGGCGAGGTTGGCGGGCACAGCGGCGGCGTCCAAATCTCCCTTGACCAGCAGCGGCACGATTTCATCGGCAGCGCCGTACATCGTGAAGTTGTAGTTGGAGGCGACCTCGTCGCTCATCAGGTTGACGAGACCCATCGTCGTGGGGCCCTTCAGGCCCGCGATGCGCAGGGCGGCCTCGGATGCGTCGGCGGTTTCTTCAGTAGCGGGGGCCTCGGTGACGGCGGGGGTTGACTCGACGGCGGATTCTGCGGCAGATTCAGCGGCAGACTCGCTCACAGTCGCAGCCGCGCCGCAGCCTGCCAGAGAGACGCACAAAGCAAACGCCGTTACAGCGGCGAAAATACGTTTCAGTTTCATAAAAATCTTATCCTCCTTGTTGCTTTTGCGGCCCTACTATACTATAATAAATGTGAATTGTCTGTTGCCCGTGCAACAGATACCCTTCTCAACCGTTTGCAAGGAGCTGTATGGACTACACACCCTACTACGAAACGATGCGCCGCACAAGCCTTTTGCGCGGCATGACGGACGCCGAGCTGGACACGCTGATGACCTGCTTTGCGCCGCGGGTGCGCCGCTACGCCAAAGGCGAGCTGCTGCTGATGGCGGGCTACGAGACCCACGAAGTCGGCCTTGTGCTGGAAGGTGCTATCACGGCAAGCAAACCGCTGGCCGACGGCTCTACCGTCGTCATGGCCCGTATGGGGCCGGGCGGCGTCTTTGCCGACGTGCTGGCGGGCGGGCGCAGCCGCAGCCCCGTCAATGTCTCCGCCGCCGAGGCCTGTCTGGCACTGTATCTTCCCTGCGAGGCACTGCTGCGCCCCTGCGCCGCGCTGCACAGCGCACACCTGAAGCTGCTGCAGAACTGGCTGGAGACCATCAGCGACAAATATTTTGCGCTGGACCGCCGTTTGGAGCTGATTTGCTGCAAGAGCCTGCGCGGACGCATCTGCATGTGGCTGCTGGAACAGCGTGAGCGGTGCGGCGCGGATACGTTTTCCACCGCCATGACCCGCACTGAGCTGGCCGCGTTTTTGAACTGTGACCGCAGCGCGCTCTCCCGCGAGCTGAGCCGGATGCAGGAGGAGGGGCTGATCGAGCTGTTCCGCGGCAGCTTTAAGCTGCCCGACCCCGAGCGGCTGCACGCCGCCTGCCCGCAATTTTAACATATTGAGGTTATTTGTATGAACAACCGTACCGACCCGATTTTGTACATCGTCATCCCCTGCTACAATGAGCAGGAGGTTTTACCCATCACTGCGCCGATGTTTTTGCAGAAAATTAACGATTTGGCCGCCGCGGGCAAGATCAGCCCGGAAAGCCGCGTGCTGTTTGTGAACGACGGCTCGAAGGACCGGACGTGGGAAATTATCTGTGACCTGGCTGCGCGTGACCCGCACTATGCAGGCATCTGCCAGAGCCGCAACCGCGGCCACCAGAATGCTGTGCTGGCGGGCCTGATGGAGGCCAAAAGCCGCTGCGACATTACGATTTCCATCGACTGCGACGGGCAGGACGACATCAACGCGATGGACGCCATGGTGGACGCCTACCGCGACGGCTGCGACGTCGTGTACGGCGTGCGCAGCAAGCGCGAGACAGACACGTTTTTTAAGCGCTTCACCGCGGAGAGCTTCTATAAAATCCTCAACGCCATGGGCGCGGAGGTCGTCTTTAACCACGCGGACTACCGCCTGATGAGCGCCCGCGTGTTGGAGGAGTTTGCCCGGTTCAGGGAGGTCAACCTGTTCCTGCGCGGCATGGTGCCACTGGTCGGCTTCAAGTCCACCTGCGTGACCTACGAGCGCCACGAGCGCATCGCGGGCGAGAGCCACTATCCCCTGTCCAAAATGCTGGCACTGGCGTTTGACGGCATCACAAGCCTGTCCATCAAACCCATCCGATTCATCACAGGCTTCGGCGTGTTTGTGGCGCTCGTCAGCTTTATCGGCGTGCTGTGGGCCGTCATCGAGGCCGCGCTCGGCCTGACCGTGTCCGGTTGGGCGTCGATGACAAGCATCATCTGCTTTGTGTCGGGCGTGCAGCTGATCTGTCTGGGCGTTATCGGGGAGTACATCGGTAAAATTTATCTGGAATCCAAGCACCGCCCGCGGTATATTATCAGCGATTCAACGCCGAACTTTGGCGAGATCAAGGAGGATGCGCAATGAGCCGACAGGTATGGAAGGGGTCTACCCTGCTGAACCCGGAGCCGCCCGTACTGGTCAGCTGCGGGGCCCCGGAGAAGCCGAACCTTATCACGGTGGGCTGGACCGGCACGATCTGCACCCAGCCGCCGATGCTGTCCATCAGCGTGCGGCCCGAGCGGTACAGCCACCATCTAATTAAGGAAAGCGGCGAGTTCGTCGTGAACCTGCCCACAGAGAGCCTTGTCCGCGCCATCGACTGGTGCGGTGTCAAGAGCGGGCGCGACGTGGACAAGTTCGCTGCCATGCACCTGACCGCTGTCCCTGCGGCCAAGGTCGGCACGGTGTTGGTGGAGGAAAGCCCCGTGAATCTGGAGTGCAAGGTCACGCAGGTCATTGCGCTGGGTTCGCATGATTTGTTTCTGGCCGAGTGCGTCGCCGTGGATGTGGACGAGCGGCTGCTGGACGAGAGCGGCAAGCTGTGCCTGAACAAGGCGAAGCTGATCGTCTACAGCCACGGGGATTATCTGGCGCTGGGAAGAAAGCTGGGCAGCTTTGGGTACAGCGTGCGGAAGAAGAAAAAGATCGTTAAAAAGTGATGCCTGCAGAGGGCGGCTGCCTTCCGCAAGGCCGCGGGCCGAGCATTCCCGGCCCCTGAGCGGTAAAATAAAAGACGTGCCTCCCACAGAGCGTTTCTGTGGGAGGCACGCTTTTTACAATATTCCCTTGCTTTTCAGTATCCCGACCAGCACAACGATGACCAGTGCGGCAACGCAGACGCCGATAAAGACATCAATGTATTTCAGCGGCACTTTGCGGAATTTCTCATAGAAATTTTCAAAGGCGTTCAGTTGGCTGTGATCCGGGCGGGAATCGGACTTTTGCATTTCAGAGGTGTTTTTTTCTTCTTCCATATTACTTCTTGGCCAGGTACTTGCGCAGGTCAAGGGCAACGGCGATGACGATGACAAGGCCCTGTGCAATGT
>OHUT01000665.1_pt1 | contig 13148 bp, 7 predicted proteins | sample 1579321 | NCBI WGS metagenome assembly OHUT01 (sample SAMEA3882514, study PRJEB24775) | human gut metagenome | biome: human-associated habitat; feature: intestine environment; material: feces | place: Netherlands | collected 2009/2010
GCGCAGCAGTCGCGCGCGGCGACGTCACGTGGCGGGATCGGGCGCAGAAGGAGGGGCCGGCGCTCGCAAGAGCGCCGGCCCCCTCTCGGTTGGCTATGTCGCGGCCCCTAAGGGCCCGCAGGTCTTGCCCCCTACGCCGCCAGCAGGGCGGCCAGGTCCTCGCGGGACGAGAACGCACGCGGCTCGGCGTCCGAGTCGTGGGCGGCGACGACCTCGCCCTCCCAGACCTCGCCGTTGCGGTCGAACTTGCGGCTCCTCACGACCCAGCGGAATGCGGGGCGCACGCGCTCGTCCAGCGCGGCCACCTCGTCGGGGAACACCATGCCGGCGAGCGTGCGCTCCAGGGCGGCAAGCTCGCTCTCGCCGGTGTCGGGCATCACGAGCCCGGCCTCCGGGTTGTACACGATGCCCTCGCCGATAAAGGCCAGGCGCATCTTCTCGCGGCGCTTTCCCTCGGCCCACACGATGCCGCCCACGACGGCGGCCACGGCGAGCCACCACACCACGGCGACCACCAGGTCCAGCGGGTCGTCCACGTGGTTGAAGCCCAGCGCGAACCAGGCCCACAGCAGAACTCCGCAGGCGACGGCCGCGATCGCTGCGACGATCCAGTTGCTCTTTCTCATCTCAGTCTCTCCTTTCCTTCACGGAGGGGGGCGGCGGGGCCGCCCCCTCGCGGCTGTCTCTTACAGGGCCTGGCGACCGTCGGCGGGCACGGCCTCGGGGACCTCGTCCTCGATGCCGAGCACCTGCTTCTCGTAGTCGTCCACGTCGTCGGCCAGGTGCAGGCGGCGGCGGACGACGATGGCGCCGTAGGCGGCGGTGATGAGGATGCCGAGCAGCATCACCCAGTGAACCCAGCAGTGCGGCTCGTCGAAGGCGCCCATGGGGGTCGCCTCGTCCTCGATCTCCTCAGTCTCGGCCAGCGGCGTGCGCTCAGTGGGCGCGGCGGCCTGCGGCGTGGCGTCGTCCTCAATGGGCTCGGCGGCCGGGGCCGGGGTCGCCGCTGCCGGAGCGGCGGCCGGGGCCGGGGTGGCCGGAGCCGGAGTGGCAGGCGCAGCAGGCGCGGCCGGGGTCGGGGTCGCGGGCGTCACTGCAGCCGGGGTCACCACGGGAGCAGTCGGAACAACCGGAGTCGGGGTCGGCACAACCGTCGTCACCGCCGTGAAGCTGCCCGTGAGCACGATATTGCTTCCGCCCATGGTCATGGTGCCCGTCACGCCCCAACCGCTAAAGGTGTAGCCGGCGAGCGCGGCATTTGGAGCAATCGTCACCGTCTGCCCGTAACGATAAGTCTGGGTCGCGGGCAGCGCGGGTGCGCCAGCCGGAACCGTTCCACCATAGGTGTAAGTCACCGTGTAGGCGTTACGGTCGTAGTAGATGTTCAGCACCAGCGATCCATCACCAGCAACCGTGCCAGTCGTCACAGAGCGGGTCGCGTTGAAGGTGAAGCCCTCGCGCTCAGCAGCAATGGCGTTCACTTGGGTAGCGGTCTCCGCAGTGCGCTCCTCGCTGTTGTAAAGGGTGTAATCGTCATCGTCGATGTTCTGCTGATAGTAGTTCACCGTATAGCGGGTGTCTCCGTCAGCAGTCCAGGAGCCAACGAAGGTCACGTCGTTGGCGGGCATGGTGAAGGAGCCGTTCGCTACCTCCACGCCCTGCGGGATCCAGCCACTGAAGGTATAGCCATCGATTTCCGGCTCATCAAGAACCGACATGTCCTCGCCAAACAGCACATCCTGCTCGGGAGCATTCTCGTTAAGCCACTGTTGGGCACCAGCAGGAACCGCGCCCTCATACGTATAAACCAAACCGAAAGCACGCTTGGCGTAAGTGAAGGTGATTGCGTTGCCCTCGGCAGCGATCTCGATGCTCTTGGAGGCCTGCTCGCCGGCGGCCAGCTCGTAGCCCGCGATGTCGATGGCGTCCTCGGTCACGGTGTCGCCGAAGGTCCTATTGCCGACGGTCTTGGCCGTGGCGAGGACCGCGTTGGTTCCCTGCTCAAGGTAATTCACGGTGTAGGACAGGTTGTTCTGGCGCATGAAGCTGGCGGTGAACTCGGTGTCGCCTGCGAACTTCATCTGCTGAAGGATGGCCTCGTTCTGGAAGCTGCCGCGGCCGTCGGACCAGTCGACGAACCAGTAGCCCTCCTCGGGCGCCGCGCTCACGTCGGCCCTCGGGCTCACCGGCGCATCGGCGCTGTAGTTGCCCTCCTCATCGAGGCGGGTGACGACCTCCTTGACGGCGCCGGAGACGGAGCCGCCCTCGGCGGCCACGTAGGTGAAGGTCACCTGGTACTTGTCGGGCACGCCGTCGCCCTTCTCGGGATCGTCGGTGCCGGTCTCGTCCTTGGAGTAGACGAACTTGATCTCGTTCTTGGCCGAATCGGCGCCCACCACGATGGAGCCGGTCTTGCCCTCCACCGAGAACTCGTCGGCGACGACGGAGTCGAGCGCCCAGCCCGCGATGTCGATGGCGTCCTCGGTCACGGTGTCGCCGAAGGTCTTATCGCCCACCGTCTTGGCGTCGGCCAGGGCGTTGCCGTCCTCGTCGACGTAGCTCACGGTGTAGGACAGGTCGGTGCGCTTGGCGTAGTAGAAGTTGATGACGTTGCCGGAGGCTCCGATGGTGATAGTCTGAGGAGATTCGCTCTTGAGCTCATACCCAGAAACTTCGACCGCCTGTCTCATGACAATGTCTTCATAAGTGACATTGTTCACAGTTTCGCTCTCGTGGACTGTTACGGGTTGTCCGTTTTCGTCCTCTTTCGCCACCCAGCCAGTTATGGTCTGTACGCCCTCAAAGTAATTAACCGTGTAGGACAGGTCGGTGCGCTTGGCGTAGTAGAAGCTGATCTCGTTGCCGGAGGCTCCGATGGTGATGGAGGTGCTCGCCGGCTCAACCTTGTTGTAGCCCGCGATGTCGATGGCGCTCTCGGTCACCTCGGCGCCGAAGGTCTGGCCGTCGACGGTCTTGGCCTCGTGCAGAACCTTGCCCGTGCCCTGCTCCAAGTAGTTCACCGTGTAGGACAGGTCGGTGCGCTTCTCGTACACAACATTGAAGACGTTGCCCTCCACCTTGATGACGAGGCTCTGAGGATCGGCGATACCCGCCCGGTACCCAGCAGGGCGCTTAAAGTCAATGGTGGCTTGGTTCAAGGTCACCGTATCCCCGAACGTCTGCTCGTCGACCACCACGGCTTCGTCGATCCGATTTTCTTCCGCGATGGAGTCCCTGTAGTAATTGATGGTATAGGAGAGATCAGCGCGCTTCTCCCACTGGGCCGTCAGGGTCACGTCCTGGGCCGGCATAATGAAAGTGTCTCCCGAAGCGATGTCCGCACCGTCGGTCGAGAGCTTCCAGCCCTTGAACTCGTAACCGGTCTTCTGGGGCCGCTCACTTGTGACAGCCACAGTATCACCTGCGGCGTAAGCATTCTGGGAATCGGCTTTCCACGAACCCCCAGCCAGATCATATTTCACGAGGTACTCAGCCACGTACTTGGCATAGAAGTTCGTATTCTCCTGCATCGTGAAGGGGAACTGGGCCTCATTGCCAGACAACCCAGGATTAGTTCGCCAAGCGACTAGACGATACGTGCGTTCGCTGACGATCTTCTGCGACGGAAGATTCCTCACAACACCTGGCACGTCTACATCTTTTCCCTTGCGCACCGTTTCAGCATACTTAAATATATATCCAGTATCCTCTACATCCCAGAGATAGAAGGTAGCGGTAGCAGCCTGCTTAGCCTTAACAACGACCTGACAGTCTACATGGTATGCGTCATTCTTTGAAATCTTATACGGGACAAGCGTAATGCTCTCGATGTCATCTTCCGCGACATCGCTGCCGACAGTGCTCTTGAATGCATCAAAAATGACATTCCAGTGCGGACTCGTCCTTGGGACAACGCCGTTGTCGAACCCGCTGGGCCATTCAACGATACGATTCTGTTGGGAGGAAACAAAGCAATTGATTCCGTTCCACTCCGCATTAGTCACATCGATACTGCCGTTTCCTATTGTTTTTCCCCAGTTGTTTGTCCCATTCGACGCAGGATCTGAGTCGGGACTCTTCAGGTAATAGAACTCTGCAGAATGAGTTGAACGAGATTTTGTCACAGTGACTTCGTACTCAGCGGCAACCGAGGTTCCATCGGGGTTCGTGACGGAAGCGCGGATGGTTACCTTGCCCGCTGCAACGCCAGTCACTCGGCCCCTACCGTCTACCGTGGCGACGGACGGATCGTCCGAAGCCCAGACGACCTGGCCGACCGCCCCGTTGGGAGAGAGTGTCGCGGTCAGGTTGACTGAGGCAAACTCCGCCACAGTGTCACTGCCGCCAATGGTGATGCCGGTCAACACGGGGGCGGTCACTTCGATTGTCCACGTTTGCTGGGTAGTCCACAACAGCCCAAACTCGCTGGTCTGGAATCCTACCGTGGCGGTGCCGGCCGCTATCGCCGTTACGCTGTTGGAATAAGTGTATTGATTCCCCGTTTTTTAAACCGATCACCCTTATCGTTCGCGATCTTCACCACATTGTCACCAGAAATAACCTTCCAGCGGTAGTTTCTGAATCTGCTGTTCGAAGAATACTCAAGGGGTTCCCTATCCCCAATCATGAGTTCGAGATCAGCTGACAGAACCGCAGCGGCATTCGGCTCGGCGGTCAGATTCTGAGAGCGTGCCACAATTCTTTTCGAATTTGCGCCAGACTCATCAGTTCCCTTATTCGCATTAGACACATCCGCTTCTTTTTCCTCAGTCTCATTCACCTCCCCCGCGGGCTCCTCGGACTCGAGCTGCTCCTGCTCGGGAGCGCCCTCGTCACTCCTGCGCCTCTTCCTCGGGCTCGTCCGTCACAGGGTCGACGACATCGAGGCTCTGATTCTCCTCGACGGCCACCTCCGGAGCGGTCTCGTCCGTGGCGTTGGCGTAGTCCGTGAACATGGTCACGTTCAGGAACGAGAACACCAAGAGCACCGACAGCAAGACTGACAGGAACTTGCCCTCGGCGGTGTTTCTCGCGTCCATGAACCGCGCTATGGTCCGCATACTCCGCACCTTCCTTCTACTCCGTTTCCTACTACCTTTTAAATACCGGCTTGGAGACCGGACATTTAAACCTGCTTGCCGAGGGTCGGGCGAACCTTCCCTCGTTGTCATCGGAGGCTTCGGGCTGAAGCGGTTTGCTTCGAGCGATTTCTCGTTGACAACTTGTTAACAAGCTGTCGGGAGCGTGTTCGAAACGGGCCTTCTCGTAGCCGTTTCGATACCCAAATCGCACCCGCGCGTTACCGATGGCTAGGTTTACTTTATTGATCTGGGCTTATTTGTCCACTGACAAAAATGACGTCAAAGTCAACGATTATGAAATTGCTTCGAATTTCAAAGCTTTGACCAGGGGTTTCTCGGAACTTTCTTACGAAGTGTCCAAAACAAGTTGGTAGGCAAATGACAGGGTAAAGAACGACGAAAATGCTTTCTAAACGCTCTAAACCCTATTCGAGCGGTACATTTTCAGGGGTGAGCGGCGAAAGAGAAAAGCCTTACACTACTCCGCTGGAGTTCTCTCTTGTGGGCGCGGATAGGGACGGAAGCGTTATGCTGAACGAGTCCTCCTCATCGGAGCGCTTTCTCAGGCCGAGAGCCTCGGGCAGGCACGCCGTCACGTACCAGGGGAGGTAGACAACACGATCGCGCTGCTCCACATTGAGGCGCGAGAGCACGTAGCCCTTTTCAATCCCGTATTCCGGAGTGGCGAGCAGCTTGTTCAAAGCTTCATGGGCGCGGGGCGTGCGGCCCGACTTGATCTCAAGCGGAACTACGTCTCCCCGGGCATTTTCAACCAGGAAATCAACCTCTCCCCTCTTGCGGTTCATGTAGTAGAACAGATCACACCCGCAAGCAGTAAGCGCCTGAGCGAACACGTTCTCGAACATGAATCCGAGATTGAGCGTGCGATCATCGCTGTACAAACCGCGCGCCACCGAAATGTCGTAGCGACTCGCCAGCATCCCCGTGTCCGACTCATACAGCTTGAAGTTCCCCGCGTCTTCCGTGGCCTTGAGAGGCCTCTTCGGATCGCGTACCACGTTGCATTTCAGGCCGACATGGGCCGAAACTAGCCAGTTGAAATCGAAGCTGAACTTGCTGTAGCGCGCATCCGTTCCTAGGGAGTTCAGTTGGAACCGCTGCGAGCGCGCGTCCAGCTGAAGAGGAAGCTGTTCGAAGATCGCCCTCACGGTTGGCGCCGCAGTGCCGGCGTATTTCGTGATGTCGTGAACATACGAAACCACCAGCTCAGCCTGAACCTCTCGCACCGGTCCCATATTGCCGGCGTTGTCGAGAAAGGCTTGCACTGCTGCAGGCATTCCCCCTACTACCATGTAGCTGCGGAAGTAGCCGAGTAGGGCTTCGTGCAGGTAGCCAGGCACCGCCTGAAGGGACGTGCAGCAGTCCCGGACGACGGAAAGAGCCTCGTTCTGGACACCCATCGCCCAGCAGAACTCTTCGAAGCCCATAGGGAACATGGTGACCTCGGTCACAAAGCCCACAGGATAGGAGCGCACGTGCTTCAGCTCGGTTCCCAGCATCGAACCCGAGAACGCATAAGAGAATCGGCCGTCCTGAACAAGACCCTTCACCATGGTCATGAGGTCGGGAAGCTCCTGGATCTCGTCGATGAAGATCAGCGTCTCGCCAGGAACGAGGGGCTGATCAGCCATGAGAGAGAGGCGTGTTATGAGATCCGCTACATTGGAGGCCTCAGCCAGCGAGCGCTTCGCCGCCTTATCGAGGTAGAGATTGACTGTCAGAAGGCGCTGATACTTCTCGCGACCCAAGCGCTCTACCAGATAGCTTTTACCGATCTGGCGCGCACCTGTCACGAGAAGTGCTGTCTGACCACGTCGGGTCGCCCAACGCTGTAGAGAATCGTAGACCTTCCTGCGAAACAAGGAGGACTCCTTTCGCTGCTATCGTTTTGTCTATTCTAGCTGGGCTTTTTCAATAATGCAATTCTTTATTTGGTCGATTTCTACGATAATGTAACTCTTCATTTTGCAGAAATTGACGATTTTTCCGCTTTTCATGGCTTCGGGCTTACCAGTTCTTGGCAGGCGGATGTCAAACCCCCCAATCTTGGCGTGGCGGGCACCAGATCCCGACTCCTGAAGAGGGACGATTGATTGCCATATTCAAAATAACGAGATTTTAAATAAAAAAACGAGACAGGTACAAAATAACGAAGATTGGAAGGGGCGAGCTGTAGCGCTGTTAGATTTTCGGCAGCGAGATCTTCGGCAATCCTGCTTCGGGAAGGAGAACCTCACCGCACTTGCGGCTCGTGCCGAAATCCAGTGTCACTCGCTATGAAATCAGCGCAGCTGGAAACGGGAATAATCAGTAGGGCGTTTTGCGCTACAGGGAGTACTCTTTCAGGAGGCGCTCTAGGGCTTCCTGATCACCAAGAAGCAAAATGTCTTGCTCTCTCCCGTCTGCGAGAAGGCGGTTGATTAACGCTGAGATGCGAGCGGCCTCTTCCTTCTTTCCTTGCTCGATGCCTTGCTCGATGCCATGCTCGAGGCCTTGCTCGAGGCCTTGCTCTTCTCCGGCCTCATAGCCCTGCTTGAACCCCACTTCGCTGTAGAACTTCTTAGCTTGGCGAACACGACGCTCGGCGTTGGCCTCCACAGTACTGACGGATATCATCTCGCTCATCACCTTATCATCGTCGTTGGCCGCTACAACCAGACGGTCAATTTGGGCCACAAGATCATCGCCCTCCGTAACGGTACCGTCCTCGATGTATTGTAGCAAGGATCGCAGCTTCTCGTCGTCTTCTTTCACCCACGCACTTCCGTTGAGGACGATCCACGTGCAGCGCGTATCCAGCTGACAGTCATTATTCTCCAAGCATCTCGGTTCAATGGTATACACGGGGAGACCGCAACCGAACGAATCGTGAACGCAGAGAAAGATAATATAGCTGCGAGGTAAGTCCTCGTAGTCATCTCCCTTGTGGAGCAGATCGCTATCGATCACCGATTGGTAATAGCGGAGTCTGCATCCAAGGTAGTATTCAGTCTGCGCTTGCATTTCGATGTTGAAGGCTTTTCCCTCCCCTTTTACATAAGCGCCGAGCCTCACGCCGCGACCCTCAATGCTGGGATCAATTGCATGTTCGACGTTCTCAAACTCGAGTCTTTCTATTTGAATACCGAGGATCCTTTCAAGCAAGCGTTGGCATACATCTTCCTGCATGATCACCAAATTGAACATCTGCGAATGATCGAACCCAACCCATCCCGGCGCTTTAGATCGCTTTTTCATAACTGATCCCTTCTCTTTAACAGCAGAGGGAACAGTATGCTTAAGCACGACCGTAAAAATGACGCAAGAACTTCCCACTTCACTCCCCGCGCCAGCCTACATGGCGTCGCAAGACAAAGGCCTCAGCCAACTTGGGGGATGGGAACCAAACCGCTAATCTTGGCATGGCGGGCACCAGGTCCCGGATCCTGAGGAGGGACGGTTGATTGTCATATTCAAAATAACGAGGTTTTACAAGCAAAAAAACGAGAACTTCAGGTACAAAATAACGAAGATTTGTTGGCGGGGGCGCTGCGTTATTGCCTCGCGAGGGAGGCTATGGCGGTGCCGATTATGGAGAAGGCGGCGCCCATGAGGACGACCCAACCCAAGACGAGCTTTCCCGGCAGCGACGCCAGCGCCATGACGAAATACCCGATACCCGGTATCTGGTTCACAGCACGACCGACCACGTTGTCGTACAGCGCGGGATGAGCGTCGATGCCTTCGTTGGCGTCGCCGCGGGTGATCAGTTCGCGGTCTTCGTAAAGGTTTTCCTCCACGCGGTGAATGACGACTTCGTCATTGCGCCAGAAGACCGCCACATCACCCACGGCTAACGCCTCGGGCTCGATGGGTTCGGCGTACACGAGGCTGCCCACGGGAAATGACGGCTCCATGGATCCCGACACGATGGTATAGAATTGCAATCCCATGAAGCGCGGCGCCACTGTTGCGCTGATAGCCAGCAGGGCAACCGCCGCCAGGAGCAATGCACCGACGATCGAGCAGAGCCGCGACACAATGCGCAACCGTGCGAGGCGCTTCTTAACGTCGCGCGCAAATGCATCCGATGTCTCCGCCGGCCCTGAAACGCCAAGCGAACCTGCCGGTATGTTAGCTACTGCATCAGTCATGGAAATCACGGGGTCGATGGATTGTTCGCTTTGTCTTTTCCTTAGTCAATGGCTCATCTTTTACTATCAAGCACAGATACGCGCGAAGCCCCGAAGAGCCTCGCGCGTATCCCTCATGGTATCTCAATCAGGCGGTTGCCTGCGACTCCCGACACATCCTAGTTCTCGTCATCCTTTCCTGCACGACGCCGGCGGCCGGCCACGATAAGGGCGATCAGACTCGCCAGCACGATGAGGCCGATGCCCAGGATCGGCAGCATGTCGCCAGTCTGGGCCAGAATCGTGCCCAGCGGCACCTCGCGGGTGGTTTCGCGCTCGCGCTGCTCGACCTCTTCAGCGTCCATCATAGTGTCGTATAGAGTGATGGTGTTGTCGGACAGCTCGGCGTTGCCGTTTTCCGTGCCCTTGGTGATGGTCACGTTGCCGTAGTTGTCGATGACGAACTCAACGTCGTTGGCCAAGCGGTACTCACCGGGAGCCTCCACCTCGCGCAGGAGGTAAGTGGTGCCGACGTTCAGTGTCTTCGCCAGCTTCTGGGGAGCCTTGCCCGAAGTCCAGCTGGCCACTTCCTTTCCCGATTCTTTATCGAGGATGACCAGCTTGGCGCCTTCCACCCATTCGTGGGTGCGGGTGTCCAGCTTGTTCACCTCAATCTGGGTGGTTTCGTCATAGACGCCGCCGTCCTTGTCGTAGGTCAGCAGGATGTTGCCGTCGGCGCTGTGACCGGGCTGGGTCTGATCATCGGTCGCGGTCGCCTCGGCTTGGGCGGCGATGTCAGCCTGCAGGCCCTGGGCCTCGGCGGCGGCCATCGGTGCGGCCGCGGCGGCTTCCGTTTCGGCGGCATCGAAGTACTTGGTGTCGGTGTACTTCAGGGCGTAGCCGTTAGCGGATGTCGCATCTTCCACGAGATAGAAGTAGGGGCTGCGGAACTCGCTCACGGTGTGGCCCGCGGGCGCGGCCGTTTCCTTGAAGTAGTACAGGTTGTTGGTGGCGAGGCTCACGTTCTTGTAGGTGATCCAGCCACCTTCCTCGGAGGTCGCCTCAGCGAGCCAAATGTCACCCTGCGGGTTCTCGTTCACCATGTACAGCGCGTAAGTGGCTCCCACCAGGCCCTCGTCGCGATCGGACACGCTGGTCTTACGCACCTGCAGATCCATCGGGCGCGCCTTGTTGTTGATGGTCGGGTGCCAATCGGGGTTCAGCTTCGACATATCGCCGATGTTGCCCGGCTGGGTCTCGTAGTCGGCGTACTGCTCGTCGAAGCGGACGTTCTGGTTGGCCGCGGCGTCCCACCAGCCATAGTACATGTCGGTGCACACCAGCTGGCCGGTCGTCTCATCTTGTTCGATGACCGTGGTGAAGGTGATCACCTGATCGCTGTACAGCACGGACTGGTCGTTCATGCCGCCCTTGCTGGTGTCCTCGATGACGCGGTAGTAATAGGTGCCGGGCTTGGTGTAAGCCAGGCAGCTGGGGTTCTCGAGGTCGCCGGAGACGTTGTTTGCCTTGTCGAAGTCGACCATGCCGAACTCGTCGTTGGTAGTGGCGGAGATGAGCTCGCCCTCGGTGTCGTTGTAGTTCGCCACCTGAATGAGCTTGAAGGCGAACTCGCCAGACTTGATGGCGCGACCCTCAAGGTTCTTGATGATCTTCGGGTCGACATAGCACACCCGGTCGACCGGCTCGCCGCTGGCCGCGTACACACTGTAGCTGGCAGCACTAATCAGGTCGTAGGTGTCGGTGTTGTAGAACGCCGGGCGTTCGCCTTCCGGCAGAACCAGCGGGTTCAGCGTGGAGTCGAGGTCGTCAGCGTAGCCGCGCACCGTTTCGGTGGCGGTGAGCTTAGCAGGATCGTTTTCATCAACCGCCACGGTCACTTTGATGACATAGGCCGTGGTGTCCTTGGCAGCATCATCGCCGTCCTCAGTGACGAGGTAGTAATGATCGCCGATATCGTTGACCTTGTTGTCGCCGGTGCCTTCTTGCTTATAAATGATGGCAGGGAATTTGATGGAGGCTTTGCCCTCCGTGAAATCCGCTGTCTCAAGCTCAGCAGTCCAAGCCTTGTCATCCTTGGTGGCTGGGTCGATGGACTTGCCTACCTCAGGGACGTTCGACAATTCAACCATCGTAAAGCTACAAGGGCGGGGCGCTCCCAGGCCATAGAAGAACTTGTCAGCCTCAAACTGCCACTGCCCATTGGGGGCATAACGATTGGTGACAGTGATGGTTTTGTCTGCAACTGCCACATCGGTGCCATTGACGGTCACTGCTTCAACGGTGGGCTCCACTTTATACACCGTGTGGCCATTTTCAGACACGACACGGCTGCCCGCGGCGGTCAGCGTTACCTCCACGGTAGCATCAGGAATAGTAGTAAGGAAATCGTCGCTGGAGCCTTCGGGGACAGCTTCCTTCAGTGTAAAAGTGAAATCCCTTGGCTTGGTACCGTCAGCGAAGGTTTTCTTCGCATAGGGTTCGTCAGCGGAATCGTTAATAATTCCTAATGAGAGGTTGCCATCTGGGCCTGTCGTTCCCTCAGCCACTTTGGATTCACCGTCGTAGAGCGCGAAGTTGAAGGTCTTCCCATTAAGCTGAAGGCTCTCGTCAAGAGTTGTCAGAATCTGCTTCGTCAGCCCCAGATTGAACCCAGCATATTCCATGGCAACGTTTTCGAACTTGATACCAGCTTCCGTCGCATTTTCGAGAGCGGTTGCACCGGCAGGCGCCTTGTAGATAGTCGGGCTCGTTTCTAGGCTACGCTTATCCGGGGACAGCGTTACATCAACCTTCACAAGATAAGTGGTACCATCGTAATCCACGCCGCTGTCAACGTTTTGGGTACCCCCGTTTTGTTCAGCAATGGCATACCAGTAAGTTCCCGGTGCAGTGTACTCTTCAGTATCGAAGGAAACCGTACCTTCAACCTTCTGCTTTGTTGACTCTGCAAGTTGCCCGGTTTCCTTAACGGTTGCACCCTCCGCTGTAGCAATGCTGACAAGGCTGTTAGCCTGCTTAAGCTCCGTAGGATTGCTCGGATCGTTGACAACATCATCAATGTTATCGATCTTCTTGAATCCGAACGCAAAGCTGCCAGCCGCGATGCCATCAGCGATCTTCGTCACCGGAATGTTCACAGACGTCTTCAAGTTCAGCGTATTCGTAACTGTCGCAGCATCGTCGCCCGATTGATTGCCAATCTGCACCGAGCTGACCTTGGTGGTATAGGTAGTGGAAGTCAGGAGAACGTTGTTGTCCTTTTCTTTGTAGCTAGCCACCTCTTTTTCGACATTCAGACTGACATGAACATCGATGCCGTCGGGAATAGAGGACACAAATCCCGCTTCTTTTTGTTCACCGGTTAAGCACTCTTTCAGAGAGAAGGTCTTCGTTTTCTCTCCTTCGGCATCGAAACCAGGTAATGCAAATTGCAGATTGCCGTTCTCGGTGTATCCCTCGTACTTCTCATTAGTTTCTTTGTCAGTTAGTTCGAAACGGAAAACGTCATCGGAATCAGTGTCTAGAAGATCGCCTAGGCTGTTAACAATCTTCTTCGTCAGCGAGATCGTATAAGGGTTCACCGTGGTTTTTTCTTCTGTGTCGAACTTTCCGAGCTTGATCGCGCCATTGCAGGCGATACCACCGCCGTGAGTTCCGCTCTTATTCCCCGTTATGATGACGCTTCGAGCTATGTTCGCACCATCGGCAGTGGCGGTGTTAGTTAGGCAAAGGGTAGCATCATGGGATTCATAGCTCTGACCAATAGGAATACCAATTTCTCTTGACCACAATCCAGTATCGCTCACCACTCTACCGTTCACGGGAGGCATGCCAACCTCGAACCCCCGCCAAGCAAGAGTTTCTCCATCCCCACGCACGAGAGTATTATCCGCAGAGACATAGCTCGCGAGAG
>OHUT01000669.1_pt1 | contig 13119 bp, 10 predicted proteins | sample 1579321 | NCBI WGS metagenome assembly OHUT01 (sample SAMEA3882514, study PRJEB24775) | human gut metagenome | biome: human-associated habitat; feature: intestine environment; material: feces | place: Netherlands | collected 2009/2010
GCCTACCTATTTTATATATTATATATCCTTATGCTCAAATTCTGCCGCGTATACTTCTACACGTCCAACTCCTCCCTCCTAACTGTTTTCTCTTTTCGCTATATCAAAAAACCGATAACGTATCATGTCGCATTTTCGATATTACCGCTCGCAAAATTGGTGGAGGGGGTATCGGGATTTTTTTATAATATATACAAAGAACGGCGTAAGGGATGCCGGATAAAAGGAAGCTCTGAAAAAGGAGGAGGACAGTATGGCACAGAAAGGCGAGACCTTGGTCGAAGTAAAAGACCTTTGCAAAAACTTCGGCGTGACGATCGCACTGTCCCATGTGGATTTTGTTGTCAAAACCGGTGAAATTCGCGGCCTGATCGGTGAGAACGGTTCTGGTAAATCAACAGTATCTTCCATCATTGCAGGTATGCAGCCGGCCAGCAGCGGCGAGATGTTCTACAAGGGCAAACCGTGGAAACCCGCTACCATGCTGGAAGCGCAGAAAGCCGGTATCGGCATGATCGTGCAGGAGGCAGGCACGATTGCAAACATCTCAGTAGCTGAGAATATTTTCCTTGGCAACTATGATAAGTTCAAAAAGGGCCCCATCATCAACAAGGTGGCCATGATCTCTGAAGCCCGCAAGGCACTAGAAAAGATCGGCGTAACCAACATCAACCCTGCGCTGCCCGCCCGCCACTATGACATGCAGGAACGCAAGCTCATCGAGATCGCCAAGTGCATGTACAACGACCCCGAACTGCTGATCGTGGATGAAACCACCACCGCACTTTCCCAGAGCGGCCGTGACATCATCTACCGCATCATGCACGAGATGGCCGATGCCGGCAAGGCGGTTATGATCATCAGCCACGACCTGAACGAAATGATGGAACAATGCAGCACCCTGACGGTTCTGCGCGACGGCGTGATCATTGACAACATTGAAAAAGAAAACTTTGATCCCGACGATATCAAACAGAAGATGGTCGGCCGTGAGATCAAAGGCCACTACTACCGCGTGGACAATGATGGCTACAGTGATGAAGTTGTGCTGAAAGCCGACTGCATCACCACCATGGAAAGTCTGCTCTGCCTCGATTTGGAGCTGCACAAACAGGAGATCTTGGGTATCGGTGGTCTGTCTGACTGTGGCATGCACACCCTGGGCCGGGCACTGTACGGCCTGGACGAGATCGTAGACGGCGAAGTGGTGCTGCCCAAGACCGGCGTGAAGATCAAGAACGCACAGGTTGCTTTCCGCAACAGCATGGGTTACGTTTCTAAGAACCGCGACACCGAAAGCTTGGAACTGAACGCTTCGATTTTTGCCAATATCGCCTCTACCGGTTATGACAAAAACAACATCGGCCCCTTCATCCTGCCCTGGAAAGAAAAAGCCTACGTGGACAAGCAGATCAAGGCGCTGCAGATCAAGTGCCAGAATGCTTACCAGCCGGTGCGCGCACTTTCCGGCGGCAACAAGCAGAAAGTCGTCTTCGGCAAATGGTGCGCTGACGATGCAGACGTTCTGATTCTGGACTGCCCCACCCGCGGCGTTGATATCGGCGTTAAAGCCGCTATGTACCAGCTGATTTACGATATGAAGAAGCAGGGCAAATCTATCATCATGATTTCTGAAGAGCTGCCCGAACTGATGGGCATGTGCGACCGCCTGCTGATCATGCGCGACGGTGCCGTTTCCGGCGAGTTTTACCGCAAGGACGGCTACAATGACCGCGAACTGATCGAACGGATGATTTAACGGAAGGAGGCAGCAGCCATGGAAGCAACAAAACAGACCAAAATGACCAAAGAGGATCTGCACCTTTCCTGGAAAGACAAACTCAACATCATCCGGGATAACCGCTACTTCCTCATGCTGTTCCCCATTGTAATGCTGGCGGTCATAATCCTGATCTTCGGCGTTGCAACGGCGGGACGGTTCTTCAAACTCTCCGTCATGAAAGGCATCCTGAGCCAGGCCATCATCATTGGTACCTGCGCAACGGGCGTTGCCTTTATCTACTCCAACGGCAACCTGGATATCTCCATCGGTGCGGTGCTTGGCCTTGCCGCCACACTGGGCGTTAAGGCTTATAACGTAACACAGTCCGTTGTTGTCATGATTTTGGCAACGGTGGCCGTGGCCCTGGGCCTGATGGCGTTCAACTGCACGATGTCCGTTGTGTGCAACATCAAAACCATCACCGTTGCCATCGTGGTTACCCAGATTTACGGCGCAATCAGCACCCTGCTGATCGGCGGCAGCGGCAAGATCGACCTTGATATGAGCGTTGCCGCTATGCTGGAAGACGGCGGCTTCCGTTACGTTGCATTCTTCGGGTACTTTATCTTCTGCGTGGTCATTTACCACTTTACCCGCGTTGGCCGTGAGTTGCGGTTCCTGGGCGGCAACGAAAACTGCGCCGCACAGACCGGTATCTCCAATTCTCGCGCAACCTACATCAGTTTCTTGATGACCGGCGTTGGCGTTGGCTTGGCCGCCGTGTTCAGTGTGATCGATGTTTCCGCAGTCAGCGTTGAGACTGGCAGTGGCCTTGGCATGGATGTTATGCTGGCAACCGTTCTGGGCGGCATGTCCATCTTTGGCGGTTCCCGCTCCAATGCTTACGCTGGCCTGCTGGGCGCTTTGACCGTTGCAGCCCTGAACAAGGGCCTGCTGATGGTCGGTGTTTCCAGCGCATTCATCCAGGGCATCCGCGGCGTGATCTTCCTGCTGCTGGTCTGGATGAACAGCGAACGCCAGAATCTGCTGCCTTCCCGCGTGCAGTTCTGATTCCCCACTGCAAAATTGTATATCGGGTGCCTGGCACCCTTGAACACACATGAAAAACAAATTCAAAGGAGAAAACACCATGAAAAAGAGCAAACTGTTCCAGTCCGCGCTTTCGCTGATGCTGGTAGGCGGCATGCTGACCGCCTGCGGCAGCTCTGCTTCCTCTACGGCAGCTTCCACCGCTGCCTCTACCGGCAGTAACAGCACTGCAGCCTCCACTGCTTCCGACTCCGCTGCACCGGCTGCTACCAAGCAGTATGTCATCGGCATTGCCGAAGCCCAGGCCAACGACGAAGTTACCACCCGCCGCGCTTACCTGGAAGATTTCATCGCCCCCACTTACAACGTCAAGTTCATCTTCTCCGAGACCCTGAAGGACGATGCAGCCACCAAGACCTTTATTGAAAACTGCATCGACTCCGGCGCAGACGCCATCATCGATATGAAGTCTGCCTCCGGTCAGATGGCTCAGCTCTGCATGGATAACGGCCTGGTTTACACCATCAACGGCAACTACACCCAGCATCCGGAGCTGCTCACAACTGATTATACCAACTTTGCAGGTTGCATCGGCGCTAACAACGCTCAGATTGGTTCCCTGTTTGGAGACTGGCTGGAGGAGAATGCCAGCGAGGACGGCAGCGAAGGCTTCCTGATCTCCACCAGCCTGGCTGCCCAAGGCAACACCCAGCACGTTGAGATCACCCGCGCTATCCTGGAAGGTCTGCAGCAGAAGTACGGCATCACCTATACCAAGAGCATCGATGACCTGATCGCTTCCAGCGAAACCACCAATGTTGAGAACGATAAAAACATCCTGATCACCCTGTACCCTGGTTCCCCCAACAAGGATACCTGGCTGCCCGGCATCTCCACCCTGCTGCAGACCGGCAACTACAAGATGTTCCTGAGCTCCGGCCAGACCTACAACCAGAGTGCTACCGTGGTTGACGAAGTGGAAAAGAGCTTCGGCATCAACATCAAGGTCGCCAGCGTCGGCGCCCTGGGCACCACCTTGGAAACCGCATTCAACACCAAAGACTCTTCCGGCAACTCCAGCGTTGACCTGGTTGCTATCAAGGCTGTTTCTACCCAGACCGCAGCTATGTTTGCCGCTACCTACAACGCACTGGTTTCCGGTGCGGAGTGCCGCGCTTGCCGCGGCGAAGACGGCCTGCCCGTTTACTTCACCTTCAACTTCATCCCCATCACCAGCGCTGAGCAGCTGACTGAAATGTCCGGCTGGGATGCAAAAGAAACCGGCAACTGGATTGCCAACAAGGACTTCGTTGATCAGATGCTTGTTACCGTCAACCCTGACGTTACTTCTGATGACATCAATGCCATCATGCAGAGCCTGAGCTATGAAAAGATTAAAGAGATGATGGGCTGATCCCCGCAAAAGGTCTGCGGCGGCACGCCTGAACGGATAAGGAGAGAAAAACAATGAGCAACTGGCAATCCTTTAAGAAAAAACACGTTCTGCTCATGAACGCTGCATTTACTGTGGCAATTCCGGCAGCGGTGTGGCTTATCATGGAGCTGCTGAACCTCGCCTTCTGCGGCGTGCACACCCTGAATTCCACGGTAGACTACACCACCCTGATGCGCAACCTGGTCACGTCCTTCTGCTTTGCGCTGGGCCTGAACTGCAACCTTCCCGTTGGCCGTATGGATACCTCCACTGGCTCCCAGATGTACCTGGCCTGTATCATCGGCGGTAACATCGCGCTGTCCCTGAACCTTGGCGGTGTTGGCGTTCTGGTTTTCAGCATGCTGTTCGGTATGCTGGCCGGCGGTTTCGTTGGCTTCCTGTTCATCAACATGCGCATCCTGCCCATGGTTCTCGGCCTTGGCATCTCGCTGGTTTACGAGTGCATCTCTTTCAGTATGTACAACCAGCAGGGCCTGAACCTGTTTGGTAAGCCGGGCGTTTCCATCCTGTCCAACTGGGGCTTCATCATCATTGTTACCCTGCTGGTCATGCTGGTTATGACCTACCTGTTCCAGTACAGCGGCTTTGGTTACAATCGCCGCGCCATCCAGGGCAACCAGAAGCTGGCCCACGATGCAGGCATCAACATCTACAAGAACGCTTTCCTGTGCTACGTTGCAGCCGGTGCGCTGGTTGCCATCGCCGGTGTGTTTGACACCGCCTACAAAAGCAGCCTGGTCCCTGTGCTGGGCATGAACTCCAACAGCACTGTGTTCGCCAACATGTTCCCCATGGCAGTCGGCGTTTGGCTGGCTAAAAAATCCAACCCGGTGGTTGGCATCCTGGCTGGCTCCCTGAGCGTACAGTTCCTGATCCTTGGCCTGGCAAAGTTCACCGCCATCGGCGTCAGCGATTATATGCAGACCTGCATCAAGTACAGCGTATGGCTGATTTTTATGATCTACCGTATGAACGAAGACAAGTTCGACCACATCAAAGCAAAGCATGCACGCATCGCATTGGCTCGTAAGACCCGCGCACAGCGCGCCGTTGCGGCATAACCAAACATCAGCGGCGCGGGTCAAAAAAGGCCCGCGCCTCATTTTTTAGTTAGGAGGGAGGAAGTAGGAGGGGAAGAAAATTAGGAATTAGAAATTAGCAATGAGTAATTTAAGGCGGGACAAGACAACCTCCAAAACAACCTCCAATTTCTAATTTCTCATTGAAACAAACTCCTGCCTACCCCCAGAGGTGCTTTATGAAACATTACAATTTTTTATTTCTGATGGCCGACCAGATCCGCACGGCAACGCTGGAGGGGATGGGGGATGGCATCCAGACCCCTAACCTGCGCCGCCTGATGGACGAAAGCGTGCTGTTTACCCGTGCATCCTGCACCTGCCCGCTCTGCACCCCAAGCCGGGCATCCCTGGCAACGGGGCGGTACCCAAGCCGCTGCGGCGTGCCCATCCATGATGCGGTGCTGCCGCCGGAGCAGCCTACTTTCTATCAGGCCCTGCGGGACAGCGGCTACCGCGTTGGCATTGTGGGCAAGACTGACCTGCATAAGCGCGATACATATTGCGGCGTAAAGGGCGATCTGCCCAGCATGTACCATTACGGCTTTACCGACCCGGTGGAAACCGAGGGCAAAATGAACAGCGCCTGGTACGGTACCAACCCGGACGGCAGCATCTATCCCATGGGTCCCTATCAGAAATACCTGATGGATAAAGACCCGGAACTGATGCGCACCCTGGAAAAAGATTACCGCAGCTATATGCGCCAGAAGCCCCGCTATCACGCCCAGCCCAGCGTGCTGCCAGATGAGGTGTTCCTGGATACCTTCATTGGTGAAAAATCCCTGGAATGGCTGAACGAACACGATAACACAGGTGCTCCTTGGCACCTGACCGTCAGCTTTGCCGGGCCGCACAACCCCTGGGATCCCCCGAAGGAGGATTATGACGCTGTGGGCGATACCCTGTGGCCGGATCCCATCCCCAATGATATGGAAGGCAAGCCCGCCTGGATCCGCCGGCGCGCGGCCCAGCAGACCGGCGGCATGACCCAGGCTGATCTGCAGCAGGTCAAACGTTGCTACGCCGGCAGCGTGCGGGTCATCGACCGGTGGATCGGCAAACTGCTGGACTGGCTGGAGACCTCCAGCCATAAGGATGATACGGTCGTCATCTTCTGCGCCGACCACGGCGAGCTGCTGGGCGACCACGGCCTATTGGAAAAGAGCTGCATGTACGAAGGCTGCCTGCGCATCCCCCTGTTGGTCCACCTGCCGGGTATGACCCAGCGGCGGGACAGTGATGCCCTGGCTGAATTGATGGACCTGGCTCCCACCTGTCTGGAACTGGCCGGTGCGGATTGGAACCGCCGCGAGATGGACGCGGTTTCCCTGGTGCCGGTGCTGAACGGCAGCACCGAACCCCTGCGCCCCGTGCAGCGCAGCGAACTGCACAATTGCACCATGCTGTTTGACGGCCGCTACAAGTGGATCCGCAGCTATAACGACACCGATGAACTGTATGACCTGGAAACCGACCCCCAGGAACTGCACAACGTGATTGACGAACATCCGGAAGTGCTGGACCGCATGCGTCCCTACAGCTTCCGCCATTGAGTTTTTAAGATAAGGAGAACACCCATGAAAGCATTGATGGTCATGTATGACTCCCTGCGCCGGGACCTGTTGAGCGTATACGACGGCCCCATCCCGGCCCCCAACTTTGAGCGTTTGGCAGCCCATACCGTCTGCTTTGACAAAAGTTATGTGGGCAGTCTGCCCTGCATGCCTGCCCGCAGAGAGCTGCACACCGGCCGCTATAACTTCCTGCACCGCAGCTGGGGCCCCATGGAACCGTATGATGATTCCATGCCGGAAATCCTGAAAAAGCACGGCATCCACAGCCGCCTTGCTACCGACCATTACCATTATGTCGAGGATGGCGGTTGCACCTACCACAGCCGTTATTCCAGCTGGAGCTGCTACCGTGGCCAGGAAAGTGATAACTGGGTGGCCGATCTGGCCCCCACCCCCACCGAGTTTGCACCCAACCAGCTCAGCCCTGAAGGAGCAACCGGCACGCTGCGTGAAATGCGCCGCCATGGCGGCTGGCAGAACATGCACAACCGCGAGCGCCTGCATAGTGAAGAGGACTTCCCGATGAGCAAGACGTTTGAGGACGGCATCGACTTTCTCAACCGCAATGGCCGGTACGATAACTGGTTCCTGCAGATCGAAACGTTTGACCCGCACGAACCGTTTACTTCTCCAACCTCCCACTTTGACCCAGACTGTGCTACCCAGCCCGATTGGCCGCCGTATGCAGATGTGACCGAAGGCCCCGAAGAGATTGAAGCAATACGCACCAAGTATGAAGCCTCCGTTCGCTTCTGCGACCGCCAGCTGGGCCGCGTGCTGGATCTGATGGATGAGCTGGATCTATGGAAAGATACCATGCTCATCGTCAACACTGACCACGGCTTCTTCCTCAGCGAGCACGGCTACTGGGGCAAGGGCGGCAGCCCCAACTATGAGGAACTGGTCCACACGCCGCTGTTCATCTGGGATCCGCGCTCCGGCCGCAAGGGCGTACACAGCCCCGCGCTGGTGCAAACCATTGATTTGGCCCCCACCGTGCTGGATTACTTTGGCATCGAGATCCCCGCCGACATGCTGGGCCGCCCGCTGACCCAGACCCTGGCCGATGATACCCCCGTGCGGGAATACGCGCTGTTCGGCTACCACAGCATGCCCGTTGGCATTACCGATGGCCGCTACACCCTGCTGCGCGATGTGAAGGACTTTGACGAAAAGACCTACGAATACACCCAGATGCCCACCCACATGCGCGCTATGTTCAGTGTGGAGGAGATGCGCACCGCCACCATGGCACCGGGCTTCAGCTACACCAAGGGTACCCCGGTGATGAAGATCGAGGCACGGCCCAACCCGCGTTTCCTGCACACCCTGAAAGGCGGCGATATGCTTTTTGATCTGCAGAACGACCCCCATCAGGAGCATGTGTTAGAGGATGCTGAACAGTCTGACCGTCTGCTGACCGCCATGACCGCTGCGTTTGAAGAGAACGATGCCCCCGAAGAAATGTACAGCCGTTACGGCCTGAGCAGTACCGGAAGAAGGCGGAATAAATGACTGTACTCCAAGCAATTCTGCCCGTGCTGGGCCTGTTGGCCGGCGGGGCGTGCGTGGGCGCGTTCGCCTACTTCGGTAAGCGTAAGCACGAAAAAGACGGCCTGCCCACCGACCCCCTGACCGAACTGTTTGTGAACGATGACGATACTATTTGAGAGAGGGAGAGAATTATGATCGACCTGGCTGCGAAACCATTTTACCTCAAACCGGAAGATATTGAATGGGTGAACACTACCCTGGCCGGCATGACCACCGAAGAAAAGGCTGGCCAGCTGTTCTGTGTGCTGTTCAAGGAATGTAAGCCCGAGGAGTTTGAGTATGTGTTCAATATCCTCAAACCGGGCGGATGTATGTACCGAGTGGTGCCCACCGAGCGCGCCATCGCCGCCACCCAGAACATTTATAGCCGCAGCAAGGTGCCACCATTGATCGCCGCCAACTTGGAAAAAGGCGGCAACGGCATTGTGACCGAGGGCACACTGGTCGGTGCACCGATGGAAATTGCCGCAACGGATGATATCGGCATGGCCACCAAGATGGCCCATGCCTGTGCCGCCGAAGCCAGCGCCGTTGGCGCAAACTGGGCTTTTGCTCCCATTATTGATATTGACACGAACTACCGCAACCCCATCACCAACACCCGTACCTTTGGCAGCGACCCGGAGCGGGTGCGCCGCATGGGCCGTGCTTATGTGGAAGAGGTGCAGAAGATGGGCCTTGCCGCTTCCATCAAGCACTTCCCCGGTGACGGCCAGGACGAGCGCGACCAGCACCTGGTCACTTCTATTAACAACATGGATTGCGATCCCTGGATGAACACCTATGGCGCAGCCTACAAAGCTGGTATTGAAGCCGGTGCCCTGACCGCCATGGTGGGCCATATCATGCAGCCCGCCTGGACTCGCCGCCTGAACCCCGGTATCAAGGATGAGGACATCATGCCCGGTACCCTGAGCCGTGAGATGATGCAGGGCCTGCTGCGCGGGGAACTGGGTTTCAACGGCCTGATCTGCACCGATGCCACCACGATGGCGGGCTACCCTGGCCATGAGCCGCCGCCGCGCTGTGCCCGAAAGTATTGCCCGCGGTGCCGATATGTTCCTGTTTGCCCGCAACCTGGAAGAAGACTATGGCTTTATGCTGCAGGGCATCAAGGATGGCATCATCACCCCCGAACGCCTGGATGAAGCTGTGACCCGCATCCTGGCCACCAAGGCTGCCCTGGGCCTGCACCGCGGCGCTCCGGAGCTGGATGTGGAAAAAGCCAAAACCATTGTCGGCTGCGCCAAGCACCAGCAGTGGGCCGAGGAATGTGCCGACAAGGCCATCACTCTGGTTAAAGAGCAGCCTGGTGTGCTGCCCATCACCCCGGAACGCTACAAGAAGATCCTGTTCTATACCATCGAGCCCGCAGCGGGCGGTGAGGGCAACTATAAGGTTGCCCCGGCCTGCGCCAAGCTGCGCGCCATGCTGGAAAAAGAAGGCTTTGAGATCGACGATTTTGTGCCCCAGCCTTATGGTGAAGGCTTTACCACCAAGTACGAAGAAGTCGTGAACAATTACGACCTGATTTTATACGTGGCGAACCTTTCCACTAAGAGCAACCAGACCGTGGTGCGCATTGAATGGAAGCAGCCCATGGGCGCGGACTGCGGGCATTATATGAATGATATTCCCACTGTGTTTGTCTCGCTGGAAAACCCCTACCATTTGCAGGATTTCCCGCGCGTCAAGACCTATATCAACTGCTACAGCAATAACGACCACTGCCTGCACCAGTTGATAGAAAAACTCACCGGCCGCAGCACCTTCAAGGGCCACAGCCCCGTGGATGCCTTCTGCGGCAAGTGGGACGCACACCTGTAAATTAGTTAGGAAGTAGGAGTTAGGAGGTAGGAGTTTTTTCAATTAGAAATTAGGAATGAGCAGTTAGGAATTGGGGCAGGGGAGAGGACCCCGGTGCCGGAAAAGAATCATGAATAAATCAGAAAGAATAATTGTGGTGGACCGCGGCGTCCCCGACGCCCCGGACGGACCTTGCCACAAATTCAATCACGCCATTTATTCCACCGCCCCGGAACGGCCAAGACCGTTCCCTACAGAACATTTTATAATGTGCAATCAATGTCTATCACACATGCTGCCCCACCAATTTTTAATTCCTCATTACAAATTCCTAATTCTCCCGACGCACGGCTTTGTCCCGTCACCAACTCCTAATTCCTACCTAACCAAAGGAGGTCCCCATGAACACCCCGCTGCCTGCGCTGCAATGGAAACAGAACGGCGTGAATCATATTGTTAAGCTGCTGCCCGGTGGGCGCATTGGTGCGCTGAGCGATGAAATTCTGGCGGAGATCCGGGAATCCAACGGCAAACCGGACGCCAAGATCATAGCCATCCGCAGCGGCAACGTTCAGCTGGTGCGCCAGCTGCAAAATGAACACATCGAGGGCAAAGAACTTGCCACCACCGAACTAGAAGAGTGGGAAGAAAGCATGGCCGGACCGTCTGGTCCATTTGATGTGACCTATTGCCAACCCAAAACCCCCACCCCGCCCAAGGGCCGCCCCTGCATTTTGTACCTGCATGGCGGCGGCTGGCAGTACGGCAGCCGCAAGGTTGTGCTGCCTTTCTGCCGCTATCTGGCCGAGCAGGCCAACGCTGTTGTGGCGGTACCGGAATACCATCTGGCCCCCGAACACCGCTGGCCTGCTGCGCTGGAAGATTGCTGGCAGCTGCTCTGCCGCCTGCATGCCCAGGCCGAAACAAGGGGCATTGACCCCGCAAGAATCACTGTGGCAGGGGACAGCGCCGGCGGCAACCTGGCCGCTCTGTGCGCCCACCGCGACCGTGACCGCAGCCTTGGCATGGTCAACAGCCAGATGCTGTATTACCCCGCGCTAAGCGTGCGGGAAACCGACGGCCTGAAGGACTATCACTTTGGGTTGGAAGATTATATTTACGATGATGCGCAGAGTGAGTGGATCGTGCCGCGCATCCTAGCCATCTGGAACGCAGGCAAGCGCAGCGAGGATAACTACCTGCCGGAGGGTGTCAACTCCCGCATGGCGTCCGTTTCGCCCCTGTGGGACAGCGATTTTTCCGGCCTGCCGCGCACGCTGTTGATCACCGCCCAGTACGACTATCTGACCAGCCAGGCCAAAACCTATGCCCATTACCTTGCCGCCGCCCATGTGCCCGTTACCTGGGTGAACTACTGCGGCGTCGGCCACGCCTTTGTGGATAAATGCGGCGTGTACCCCCAGGCCGATGACAGCCTGAAGATGGCAGCGGAATTTGTGAGATAGTTAGGAGTTAGGAAGTAGGAGGGAAGAGTTTAATTAGGAATTAGGAATGAGAAGTTAGGAATTGGGGCTAGGGGAAGGCTCGGTGTTGAAAATTAGGACAGACGGCCACTCTTTTGTAAGGCGCGATGCGCTTATCGCGCCGGGGAGAAACATGAAGGATATGCCGCAAGCCAAATCCTTGATCTGTAGGGGGCGATGCTCGTCATCGTCCCGTGGGTCTTTCCGCAAATCCCATCATGGCATTGGTCCAATCGTTTCGGAACGGTCAAGACCGTTCCCTACGGATCGGCTTATGGGTCATTCATCTATTTTCAAACATCTGCCAACCTAATATCTCCTGAGCGGCGCAAACGCGCCGCGGTCCACCACCATTATTCATTATTCTCTATTCTTTTTTAATTCGCTTTCCAATTCCTCATTCCTAATCAACTCCTAACTCCTAACTTCAACGAAAGGAGTCCCTCATGTCTCCCGATATTTTACTTTTTATCAGTGACCAGCACGCGCCGCAGTATCAGGCGGGCGGGCAGATGCCGGTGGATACACCCAACTTGGCAGCGCTGCGGGGACAGGGCACCGCGTTTGACGCTGCATATACCCCCTGCCCGCTCTGCGTTCCGGCGCGCATGGCCATGCTCAGCGGGCTGGCTCCGCACCATACCGGCATTTTTACCAATAACGATACCCTGCCTCAAACAACGCCCACTTTCCTGCATGCGATGGCAGCTGCCGGGTACGAAACCGTGCTGGTGGGCCGGATGCACTTTATCGGCCCCGACCAGCGCCACGGCTTTACCCGCCGTGTGGCCCCGGATTTTACCAACAGCGGATGGGTGCGCCCACAAAAAACGCTGGAACAGGATTTCGGCGTGCATACCCAGACGATGGGCTATAAATGGTGCATTGATGTGGTCGGCGGCGGCGCTTCGCCCGTTGTGTGTTATGACGATATGGTGCTGGATGCTCTGGAACAGTACCTTGCCCAGCCCCACAGCAAACCGCAGCTCATTGTGGTGGGCACCTATGGCCCGCACTTCCCGTATGTTGCACCGCCGGAGCTGTTTTTGAAGTACCTGAAAACCGCCCAGCTGCCCGCCACCTGGCAGGGGAATGAACCCTGGCTGAACGCCCAGCAGCGTAATTTGCAGGAACCCAACACCCGTGCGGAAATCGTGCTGGCCTGCCAGGCTGCCTATAAAGGATTGGTGGAGCACACGGATGGCCTGATCGGCCGTGCGCGCGCCGCCTTTGATGTGTTCACCCAAAACCGCGGTACCCCTGCACTGTTCGGCTATCTTTCCGACCACGGCGATACCGTGGGCGAACACGGAATTTATGGCAAAAAGTCCTTTTTTGAAAAGTCCGTCCGCATCCCCATGGTGTTTGCGGGCAGCGGCGTGGCGGCTGG
>OHUT01000671.1_pt1 | contig 13091 bp, 8 predicted proteins | sample 1579321 | NCBI WGS metagenome assembly OHUT01 (sample SAMEA3882514, study PRJEB24775) | human gut metagenome | biome: human-associated habitat; feature: intestine environment; material: feces | place: Netherlands | collected 2009/2010
AAGCTGCTGCAAACGCGCTGGACGATCGCCCGAAAGAACGAGCAGCGGCACGCGCGAAGATTCTGCTTCGAGCACTGCCGGGTAATAGTTGGCCACCGCAGTACCCGAGGTGCAGATCACCGCCACCGCTTGCCCCGTCGCTTTCGCCAAGCCTAGCGCAAAAAAGGCAGCGCCGCGTTCATCCACATCCACATACACATCCAGATCGGAAGCGTAAGCCATCATGGAAAGCGGGGTCGAGCGCGAACCAGGACTTACGACCACGGCACTCACGCCGCCACGGATTAGCTCATCGAAAAACGCACCTATATAGGTAGCGAGCGCTACGGAGTGATCGGTAGCGCTCGGCATTGGGTGTTCGCTCGTGCAGGCTTCGTTATCCTGCGTAAAATCATTCATCGTCTCATTCGTCATACTATTCCCCTTGAAAGGCGCTCAGGATCGTTTCGAATTTCATATCGATCTCGTTGAATTCCTCGCGTGGATCACTTCCTTCGACCACGCCACAACCCGCATAGATCCAGCCAGCTTCGCCATCGAACACGCCCGAGCGGATCGCCACGGAAAATTCGCCGTTGTCTTCAGCATCTACCACGCCGATGGCACCACCGAAGAAGCCGCGGTTGTAGCTCTCGATCTCGCGAAGCGACATGAGCGCTTCGCCCACTGGTTGGCCAGCGAGCGCTGGTGTGGGATGCAGCTGCTCCATAAGAGAGAAGAGCGAAACACCCTCCATGACGCATGCGCGAGCAGGAGTGTAGAGATGTTGGACATGCTTGAGCGGCAGAATAGTGGGTTCGGCCGGAATGTCGACATCGTAGCAATTGCGTTCGAACACTTCGCGAATGAAGCGCACCACGTAATCATGCTCACGGCGATTCTTCTCATCGTTCATAAGGAACGTTGCGAACTGTTCGCGCTCCTCAGGCGTTGATCCAATTGCAGCCGTACCCGCAAGGCACATGCTCTCAACTTGGCAACCTTGCTTGCGCACGAGCAACTCCGGCGTGCATCCGCAGAAGAAGACATCGCCATAGCGATACAAGAACACCGTGCCCTGCGCCTTCCCATCGATGAGGTTCAGCAGCACATCCTTTGGTGAGAACGGAGCGGTTGCCACAACCGCCTGGCGTCGCGAAGGCACGAGCTTCTTCACACGCCCAGCCTTAATAAGAGAAAGCGTGGATCGCATCTCTTCTTCCCACGCCTCATAACTATCGGGCACCACTGAATAGCGAATCGAACGTCGTTCGCGCATCGGCGCGTCGTTCGCATGGCGAAGAAAACGCTCGACTCTTCCCTTGTACACGGGACCAAGGCTGTTCACCTGTAAGAAGCAGCCCTGTTCGTTTTCGATCAGCACCACTTCAGGAATCATGAGACGCAAACGCGGAAACGCCTGCATCATCTCATCGGCCGGTTTGGGATTGGATGCATCGAAGCGATTGAACGAGAACATGACCGTGGGCAGAGCAACCTCACCCTGCAGAACATGATCAAGGTCTTCGCGCGATGCGATCGCGATACAACGGCCAAGCCCTAGATACCGCTGCGGCCTGTCCTTGCGATAGTAGACGAATTGATCGGTGAAGCCTTTTTGCAACACACAATACGTATTGAGCAGGTCGCTCTTGAGTGGAACCGTGTAGGAATAAAGCTTTGCCACCGACGCCCCTTTGTTCATTGCAGCTATGTTGTACAACGCTGTGTTTCTCTTGCCTGAGGTTAGCCTTATACGATCTGCTCGCTAACCACTCAGCTTGTGATACCAACGTGTTCATTTCCTATTCTATCATGGGCATACGGGGTGCAGCTTCCTACCGTTCACCCGGCGATAGAGCACAAATGATTACGCTATAACCCCTGATAAACACGTTCATCCTACAAAACAATCCGTTCACCTTGTGAAGGTTTCAATATGGTATTGAAAGATTAATAATGCACTTGTGGCTAATCCCCCCTCCAAGCCACCCTTTTTCCTTTGGAAGATGATCATCCCCCCCCTTCAGGTCATCTTCTCCACGGAGCTCGTGACCCTTGAGTTCCATTATTCTTCGTGGCCCGGGTTCCACCGGGCTTCACGAAGACCCCTTCCTTTTCAATGAGCCGTCCCCTTTGGCTCATTGAACTTTTTTGGGGCACTTTTAAGGATGTAATCAACCTTTCAAAAACTTTATTTCCCCGTGTGATACGTTTCGCGTAAAATTAAAAAGCTCGAAAACTGCTTAGGCATTTTCGCGCCAACTATTACCTAAGGAAAGGACGTTACGTGAAGGTTCGAAAATCGAAACCTCACAGTATGTAGACTTCCGGCTTCTCGCCTCCGCGCGGTCGTCGGAAGGGACGACTGCCGAGCATCAACCATCGCCTTGGGCGCCACTGCGCTTACGTTCGCACCGTCAGCGACCCGCGCACGCTGCCCCGCCCCGATGCGCTGATGCCTACCGCACGGAGGAACGCACATGCTCTATCTCTCTCAAATGATCGGCGAGCCCGTGGTCGACGCCCAAGGCGAGCGACTCGGCACCATATCCGACCTGGCCATTTCCACCGGCGAGGTCTTTCCGCGCATCACGAGCCTGGCCTTCCAGGGGCCCGGGCGCGTGCCGTTCATGATCTCGTGGCGCAAGTACGTCGACACCTTCGACGACGACGGCATCACGCTGTCGGTAGACGCCCACGACATCCGCTTCAGCTACCTGCAGCCCGACGAGGTGCTGCTGGCCCGCGACCTTATGGATCGTCAGATCGTCGACACCCAGGGCCTTAAGGTCGTGCGCGTGAACGACCTGAAGCTCTCACAGTCCGGCACGCAGCTGCGCCTGCTCGGCGCTGAGGTGGGCGTGCGCGGCATCCTGCGCGGGCTGCATCCGCTGCTGGAAAAGGCCGTCGTGAACGTGGCGAAGCTCTTCCACAAGAAGGTGGACGAGCAGCTCATCGCCTGGAACTACATGGATCTGCTCGACCGCGACCTGTCCGAGGTGCAGCTGTCGGTGACCCATCGCCGCTTAGACGAGCTGCATCCCGCCGACGTGGCCGATATCTTGGAGCAGCTTGATCCCCAGCAGCGCGCCAGCGTGTTCGCGCACCTGGACGACAGTCGCGCCACCGAGGCCATCTCCGAGATGGAAGACGAGTACCAAGCCGAGTTCATCGACGACTTGCCCGACGCCCGGGCCGCCGAGCTCATCGGCAACATGGACCCCGACGACGCCGCCGACATCGTGCGCGACCTTCCCTACGAGAAGGCCGAGACGCTGCTCCGCCTCATGGGCGTGGAAGACGCTGCGGAGATCCGCCGGCTGCTCGGCTACAAGGACGGCACCGCCGGCGGCATGATGACCACCCAGTTCGTCTCCGTGCCGAAGACGGCCACCGTGGCTGACACCATCGAAGTGCTGCGCGCGCTGCCCGAGGATCATCCGACGGTGCACTACGTGTACATCACCGATGAGTACGGCAAGCTGCTCGGCGTGAACTCCCTGCGCACGCTCGTTCTGTATAACGCCAACCGCCTCATGGGCGACATCATGTACGACGACATCATCAGCTGTCTTCCCTCCGAGGAAGAGGAGGACGTGGCCGCCGACATCTTCAAGTACGACATCCCGGCCATGCCCGTGGTGGACGAGCACGGCACCCTGCTTGGTATCGTCACCACCGACGACGCCTGGGACGCCATCGAGGACGACGTGGCGGGCGACAAGACGAAGATGAATGTGCTGTCGATTGCCGGCATTACCGTTGCGTCTCTCATGGGCCTGTTCCTTTACTCGCTGATTTTGCTGCAGCTGGCGGGCTCGCTGCATCTCGGCGGCCTGCACTACTAGGAGGCTGTCATGAACGCGAAGGACATCTGCACGACGGCCGCCGGGCGCCTGGGCGCCGAAGAGAGCACGCGGCACCAGGCAGCCGAGGAAATCGCCGATACGGGCATTCCTGCCGGTGAGCAGATCGGCCCCGCTGCGACGAAAAAGCCGTCGAAGCTGCTGCTGGTGCTGGCGGCCATGGGACCGGGCATCGTGACCGCCATGGCCGGCAACGACGCCGGCGGCATCTCCACCTATTCCACGGCCGGCGCGAACTTCGGCTTCGGCACCCTGTGGGTCATCCCCATCATGTGCGTGCTGCTCGCCGTCGTGGAGACCACGGCCGGCCGCATGGGCGCCGTCACGGGCAAGGGCTTCGCCGCGCTCATCCGCGAGCGCTTCGGCATCCGCATCGCCGCCTTCGCCATGCTGGCGCTGCTCATCGGCAACGTGGCCACCACGTTCTCCGAGTTCGCCGGCATCGCCAGCGGCATGGAGATGTTCGGCGTGTCGAAGTACATTTCGGTGCCCGTGGCGGCCCTCGGCGTGTGGCTGCTCGTGGTGGGCGGCTCCTACAAGCGCGTGCAGCGGGTGTTCCTCGGGCTGTCGCTGGTGTTTCTCACCTATGTGGTGGCGGCGTTCCTCGCGCAACCGAACTGGGGCGAGGCGCTGCATGACACCGTAGTGCCCACCTTTGTCGGCGATGTGAGCTTCATCTCGCTCGTCATCGCCATGATCGGCACCACTATCGCGCCTTGGATGATGTTCTTCTCCCAGAGCAACGTGGTAGAGAAGGGCCTCACGCCCAAAGACCTTTTCTCGCAGAAGGCCGACGCCGTCTCCGGCACCATCGCCGCCTGCGTGGTGGCCTGGTTCATCATCGTGACCACAGGTGCGGTGCTCTTCCCCGCCGGCATCACCATTGACTCGGCGGCCGATGCCGCTGCGGCGCTCGCCCCCTTCGCCGGCCCCTACGCCGAGGCGCTCTTCGCCGTGGGGCTCATCGCGGCGTCGTTTCTGGCCGCCTGCGTGCTGCCGCTCACGACGGCGTTTGTCATCTGCGAGGCCTTCGGCTGGGAGGCGGGCGTCTCCTTCAAGTGGCGCGAGGCCCCCACGTTCAAGTCCATCTTCACCTTCGTGATCGCGTTCTCGGCCATCGTGGTGCTCATCCCCGACGTGAACCTGTTGGGCATGATGCTGACGGCCCAGTTCGTCAACGGCGTCATTTTGCCTATCCTGCTGGCGCTCATGGCCATCATCTCGGCGGACAAGTACATCATGGGCGACTACCGAAGCGGGCGCGTGTCGAAGGTGCTTCTGTGGGCCACCGTCGGTGTGGTGGCGGCGCTCACCGTGGCGCTGCTCGTGATGCAGGTGCTGGGGCTCGCATAGCCGTCCGCTCCGTCCGCTCCATCCGCCCGCCGCGCCTCTCTTGCCGGCTTCCTTGCGCTCCCCTTCCCCACTTAAACGCTCATCGATTACTGAATTCAACAGGGTGTTTACGTAAGCGAATCGGTGCGCTCATCGTTTGGTACATCCCTTGTATTTGCGTTTTGCGGCTCGCATACTGCTAAGTGCCGGGAACAAAAAGGACCGCTCCCGACACACCTGCGGGTGACGCAACGTCGGCACGGGCCGTTCGTTCGCGTCGATGGAGCGCAAGCTGCAGACCCGTAGGCGTTCACACGTTAGGAGGCTGCAGTGCAATTCAAAGCATCAACAGATTATGGACTGCGCGCCGTCTTGTACCTGGCCGCGCAGGGGCACACCTGCTCGTCGAAGGATATCGCCCAGGACATGTCGATCCCCCGCGACTACCTCATTCAGCTCGCGCAGCTTTTGCGCAATGCCGGCATCATCGAGGCGAGGCCCGGCAAGCACGGCGGCTATCGTTTGGCCAACGACCCCTCGAAGATCACCCTACTGCAAGTGGTGAACGCGCTGGACGACGACAAGGACACGACGCGCACCCGTCGCAAGGATCGCGCCGATGCGTCCATGGTGCAAGGCATCAAGCAAGCGTACGATCTGGTTCTCACCGGCTACGACGCCTATTTCGACAGCATCACGCTGCAAATGCTGCTGGACGCGTCCCAGGATGAGTCCATGGGCAAGGAATTTCTGGCCGGGCGCCTCATCGCCGAGAGCCAGCGCCTGCTCGCCGAAGCTGCTGCCGCGGCGTAAGCGACCGAACGGCGGACGGTCTGCCGCATTCCATAGCCGACCAACGAAGAAGGCCCCAGATTGGGGCCTTCTTTCTGCGTCGTTGCGCCAGGTCATCAATCCGTTGTTGGCTCGCTTTGTAGGGGCAGACCTTGGTCTGCCCTCCCGACAAGAGAGATCATCCCCGTTGAGAGGGGCGACCAAGGTCGCTCCCTACGGATTCAGCCAGCGGGATCGATCTTACGCCTTCGCCTTCTTCGACGCCTCCATGCGCACGAGCACCAGCACGGCGATCACGATGAGCACCACGCCGAGCGCCAGCGAGATCCAGGGGTTCTTCGTGAAGCCGGCGATGATGTAGCCCACAAAGCACACGATCATGACCAGCGTCGCGTAGGGAATCTGCGTGGCCACGTGGCGCAGATGGTTGCACTTCGCGCCGGCCGAGGACAGGATAGTCGTATCGGAGATGGGCGAGATGTGGTCGCCGTAAACCGCGCCAGCCAGCGCCGCGCCCACGGCCACGAGGAACAGCGGATCCTCGGCCGCGAACACGCCGATGATGATGGGCAGAATGAGCGCGATGGTGCCCCAGCTCGTACCCATGGCGAAACCGATGAACGCCGCCACCAGGAAGATGATGGCCGGCAGAAGGTCGAGCCCCACGCCCAGGCCGTTCAGGAAGCCGGATACGAACTCGCCGGTGCCCAAGAGGTAACGGCAGCACCCGCCGAGCGACCAGGCCAGCACGAGGATCATGATAGCGCCGATCATGGAGCGCACGCCTTCCGACATGGCCTCCACGAAGCCGCCCAGGTTCATGAGCTTGCGCGGCAGGAACATGCAGGCGGCCACCACCAGCGCCACGCAGGCACCGATGCACAGGCCCATGACCGGGTTCTCACCGACCGCCGTGGCGAAATCGACGCCGCTAAAGAAGCCGCCCATGTACATCATGCCCAGGATAGAGAACACGATGAGCACCAGGATGGGCACGATAAGATCCCAAATGGTACCGCGCTCGGAGATGTTCAGGCCCTTGTACTCCTCGATGGCCCCGGCGGCGGCATCGTCAATGTCGCCCTCCTCGGTCACCACCGTGGGAATGTTCGGCGCGCCTTCCAAATCGACCTGGGCCTTGTCGGCGATACGAGCGAGGGACATCGCCTCCAGCGCCGAGCCCTCAGCCGGAATGCGGCCGTTCGAGGCGTCCTCCGCAGCGGCCATAGGGCCGAAGTCCTTCTGCAGGAACAGCATGAAGAACACGAAGAAGATGGTCAGCAGCGCGTAGAAGTTGTAGGGGATGGAGGCCACGAAAGTGTTGAAGCCGTCCTCGCCCATATAGCCGCCCACAGCCACGGCCCACGAGGACACCGGTGCGATGATGCAGACCGGGGCCGCCGTGGAGTCGATGATCCAGGCGAGCTTCTCGTGGCTGATGCGGAACTTGTCCGTCACCGGGCGCATGACGGCGCCCACGGTGAGGCAGTTGAAGTAGTCGTCCACGAAGATGATGATGCCGAGCAGCGCCGTGAGAATCGAGGCCGCGCGGGCGTTCTTCACATGGGTGGTGACCCACTCCGCATAGGCGCGGGAGCCGCCCGCCGTGGCGATGACCACGGTAAGCGCTCCCAGAAGCGCAAGGAACAAAAGCAGCGCCCCGTTGCCGGCTATCTGCTCGGCCATCATTTGGGGCACCATGGTGAACGAGGCGATAAGCTGCTCGCCGCCGGCGCCGTTCAGCGTGAACTGGTAGATGATCATGCCCGTGAACACACCGATGGTCAGCGACGAATACACCTCCTTGGTGATGAGCGCCAGGACCAGTGCCAGAATCGGCGGCACGATGGACCACAGGCCCGTGGCAATGAGTTCGAACCCTTCCATGACCTTCCTTCCTCAAGAGGCCGAGGGCATGACACCCGCGAACGCGCGACCCCGGAGCGCGATGCGAGCGCTCAGCGCGCGAATGCGCAATGCGAACGTTGCGAGCGCTCTGCACGTGACAACGAAACGCGGCCGTCGCCGGTGCCCTGCCCCCGGCCTTCTGGTGACAGAACAGCATAAGTATATCCGAGTTAGTCAGAGAAAAGTCCCGCGATCACACGGGACTTTCCAGGTTTCTCATCTTCAGTTGTGACGGTTGTGACTTTCCGCACTTACACGTCAGCGGCGGCGCTGGCGGTGGCGCTTTCCAGCTCCTCCTGGGCGAGTTCGCGGTCGTACTCGCGGTCGATGGCGCCTTCAGTGGTCGGCGGCTTAATTTGGAAGGGCACCGCCGGTGTGAACAAGCTTACTACCGGCACGATGACCAGCGAGATGATCATGCACAGAGCGCCACAGTTGATGGGGCTCGCGATAAGCGGCACGCCGCCGGACAGCGCCAAGCCCATGTTCACAGCCGTCAGGCCCACGCCCACGGCGAACGAGCACCACACGCTCGCCTTCGAAATGCGCCCGGAATACAGGCCCCACAGGAAGGGACCGAGGAACGAACCGGCCAGCGCACCCCAAGAGTAGCCCATGAGCTGGGCGATGAACACCACCGAAGAGTGGTACTGGAACAGCGCGATGAGCGCCGAGATGGCAATGAATACCACGAGCAACCCGCGCATCCAGATGAGCTGCTTCTTCTCGGACATGTTCTTGATGATGTTGCCGTTGATAAAGTCGATGGTCAGCGTAGAAGATGACGTGAGCACCAGCGACGAGAGCGTCGACATGGAGGCCGACAGCACGAGCACAATCACCAGGCCGATGAGCACGTCGGGCAAGGTGGACAGCATCGTCGGGATGATGGAGTCGTAGATGGGCGTGCCGTTGGCGGCGTACTCGATCTGGCCCTCGTAGAGGCGACCGAAGCCGCCGAGGAAATAGGAGCCGCCGGCCACCACGAAGGCGAAGATGGTGGAGATGATGGCACCCTGCTTGATGGCCGGGCCGGTCTTGATGGCGTAGAACTTCTGCACCATCTGCGGCAGGCCCCAGGTGCCCAGCGACGTGAGGACGACAACGCCGAGCAGGTTGAACAAATCGGGCCCGAAGAAGCTGACGAAGGGGCCCTGCATGGCCGAACCCTCGGCGGGGATCTGCGACAGCGAGATGATGGCCTCGGAGAAGCCGCCGTTGTTCAGGATGACCGCCACGATGACAGCGATAATGCCGAGCAGCATAACGATGCCCTGAATGAAGTCGTTCATAACCGTAGCCATGTACCCGCCAAGCACCACGTAAACGCAAGTGACCACCGCCATGCCGATGACGCACACATCGTAGGGCAGCGCGAAGGCCATGCCGAACAGGCGCGACAGGCCATTGTAGACGCTGGCGGTATACGGGATGAGGAACACGAAGATGATGGCCGCCGCCGCGATGCGCAGGGCGCGGGAATCGTAGCGCTTGCCGAAGAACTCCGGCATGGTGGATGCCTGCAGACGATGGGTCATCTCGCGGGTACGGGGGCCTAAGACCCACCAGGCGAGCAGCGAGCCGATAATGGCGTTGCCGATGCCGGCCCACGTGGCCGAGATGCCGTACTTGAAGCCGAACTGGCCCGCATAGCCGACGAACACCACGGCCGAGAAATAGCTCGTACCATAGGCGAAGGCGCTCATCCACGGACCGACGTTGCGGCCACCCAGGATGAAGCCATCCACGGTGCCCGTGTGCCGACGGCAGTAGATGCCCACCGCCACGGCCACGGCCACGAAGGCGATTACCAAAAGAACTTTCGCGATCATTTCCCTCTTCTTTCCTTCCAGTGTGCGGATACGTCCGATGGCGCACACGACTTTTCGCCCGGGGCTACAAAAAAATAGCCACGGGCGAAAACCCGTGTGCTATTGGTATCGGAACTCAAATTGTGGGGAGACCTCGCGCAGGGACTGCTGGGCTTCATGCTGGCTGGCAACAGCGCGGGCCGCCTCGGCGATACACTGAGCCGCCTTGTGCGCACTGGCCAGCGCACACTCGACCGCGTCGGTGCAACACTGGGCAGCCTTATGCGCGCTCATGAGGGCGCAGGCCACCGCATCGCGCGACTGCTGGGCGATGTGCTGGCTTGCCACAGCGAGCGCCGCCGCATCCATGCCACCTTTATGTCCCTGAACGAAAATCATGGCCGACACTTTAGCATAATAAAGTGTGTTTGTGAGTCATAATTTGGAAAAGCCGGCGAGAAGGTGCTGCAGCCACGACTGTCGCGGCCATGGCTTAGAAGATATCAGGAAGCCGTGATGACATTAAGTCCCTTTCGCGACTTCGAGTTCCTTTTTGGCTTGAAAATCACGAAAAATCGGCGCGATCGGAGTAGTAGAGACTTTTTTGTAATACGCCACCTGGGAAAACGAGCGCTTTTGTATTACTGAGAGGCCTTTTTGGCGCTCTTCGCCCGATCTTTCGTGATTTCTAAGCCAAAAAGGCCGCGGGAAGGTCTCTTTTAGGCCCCGTATCCGATCTTTCGTGATTTTGAAGCCACATTTCGCGCCAAGGCATCTCCATCAAGAACATCTTCAGCGAGAACGCCTTCAACGATTCCCGCAAAATTGGAAGAGGCTTCGAGGTGCGCGTTGTGGCCAGCATCGGGGACGAGCTCTGTGGGAAGGCCGGCAGCGCGGACGCGGGCGGCTACCGCGGAGTACTTCTCATCAAGAACGCCGGCAACGTAGAGCACCGGAACGCCGCGGTTGGCCAGGTCGGCAAGGACGCCAAGCGTAACCGCTTCGGCAGCTTGATGGTGAGCGCCCCAGGCTTCCAGAGAGCGGGTCAAAGGCTCTGCATCGCGGGAGGTGCGCTCGGCTCGAATGGCGGCGCGCGCTTCCGCGGGAAGCGCCTGCTGGCTGGCGAACAACGGCAGCGTTTCCCACCAGTCCATGAAGGCCGCAACGCCCTCATCGCGAAGCCGCTGAGCCCAGGCGCCATTGCGCTCGGCTAAGGCGGCCCGAGCGGCTTCGTCGGCAGGCCCGAGCCCCGCGCTTTCTAAAACAAGCCCGGCCAGCGGCAGATTGGGATAGCGCACCACGGTTTCAGCGGCGATGCGGCCGCCCATGGAATAGCCAACGAGCACGGGCGCGGCATCGACCTGCGCGACCAAACGCACGATGGCCGCCACCCGATCACACGCCGCATCGAGGGAGGTCAGCGGGTCGCGCACCGCCCCAGAGACGTTTTTGGCATTCGCGTCGCCTTCCGCGCCCTCCCCGTCTTCCCCGTCTTCCCCGTCTTCCCCGTCTTCCCCCGCCTCCGTACCTTCCAAAACTTCCTCAACGCTTGGCAGCTTGAGGTCGCCCTTGCACTCGTACAAATCGGGTGCATAGGCGCGGTGACCGGCCGCCTGCAGCCGCTGCGCTACCGCATCCCACGACACAGGCGTTTGAGCGAACCCGTGCAGAAGGATGCAGGGGGCCATCCCTTCACCGGCAGATCTCACCACGGTTCCACCGCGTCCCTCCGTAATCGTCCCGCCATCGCACAACTCACCCGAACCCATAAGCGTTAGCGCTGATAGGGGGCGTAGCGGTCGCGGACGCCGCGTAGGGGCAGGGCGACCTCGATGAGGCTTATGCCCGGCGTGCCGAGGAACTGCTCGTAGGCGCTGCGGAAGGCGCCGACCGTGTGCACGCTGGCCGAGGGGATGCCGAAGGCGGCGGCGGCTTCGGTGAAGCGCACGTCCTGGGGCGCGAGGAACAGCCGCTCGAAGTACGGGTCGGCGGAGGCCTGGGGCAGCATGTCGAAGATGGCGCCGCCGTTGTTGTTCAGAAGAACGATGACCAGCGACGGCGTCTCTGCGGATCCGCGGCGCTGGAGCAGCATCTCGCGCTGGAGCGCCAAACCGGAAAGGTCGTGCAGCAGCGTGAAGTCGCCGGTAAGAAACGTCGTCTGGGCGAAGTGCTGCGCCGCGCCTACCGCCGTGGAAACCACGCCATCGATGCCGTTCTGTCCACGATTGGCCATCACAGCCAGGGGCTTTCCGTCCTTTACGTAGAAGGTGTCCACGGCACGGATGCTCATGGAATTCGCCGAAAAGAGGCACGAGCCTTCCGGCGCCAGCTCGAGAAGCGAGCGCACGTAGGCGCCTTCCGTGGCCTCGGAATCGTGGGTGGCCACGCCGTCCCATTCCACGGCGAGAATGCGCAGGCGCGCCTCGTCGTTGAGGGCGACCCAGGCAGCAGCAAAGCGGCGCTGAGCCTTGCGACCCTCGGCACGCCAGGGGCTTCGCACGAACCCGAGGGGCGTCGTGCCCACGAACACGTCTGTGGCCGCGTTGAAGTCGCGGGTCTCAGCGATGTCGACGGCCAGGGAGACGGGGCGCGTCCTCTCAAGCAGGGCGGTTGCGCTCTTCGAGACAGGATAGCGACCGAAGCGGATGACCACCTCGGGCACGGGACAATCGGCGCGCGCGCAGAGGTTGTCGTAGTTGTCGATGATGAGCGGGTCGTCGATGGAGCGCAGGCCCGACAGCGGATCGGCGAGCACGGGCAAGGACAGCTTGCGGGCCCAGGCGAGAATCTCCTCCGCTTCGGCCACGGTTTCGCAGGAGCCTTCGCCGGCGAGCACGAGACACGGCCGCTTCCACAGAAGGCGCTCGATGGACTCGATGCTGGCCTGGGGCAATGTGCCTGCGGGGCCAACGAGCGGGCCCAAATCGAGAAGGGTGCCGTCCTTCGCGGCGATACTGGCGTTGCGAGCGCCCAGAGCGAAGCAGTCGTGGGCGGCACGCTGCATGGCCTGCAGGTCAGCACCGGCAAAATCGGGCTTGAGCGGGGCATCGAAGGGGAAGTTCACGTGCACGGGGCCGGCCAGGTGCATGCAGGCGCGGGAAGCCACCTGCAGGTTTGGGTTGTAGTTCACAATGTCGCCGGCCTCGTTGTAGAAGATCGGCTGGGAAGAATCGGCCTCTTCAGCGACTGCGGCCGCAAAGTCGCCAGCAGCATCCCGCGCGGGAGCATCGGCGGGAGCGCCAGCGATCGCGGAATTCGCCGGCATCGCGACGGTGGCAGCAGGATCCATCGGCAGCGCAACGGTGGCAGCAGGATCCATCGGCAGCGCGGCGGCTCCGGAGCCAGCTGAAACAGCAGCATGCTTGCCGAGAGAAGCCGCCGCGATCGCAGAATCCGTCCC
>OHUT01000693.1_pt1 | contig 12742 bp, 10 predicted proteins | sample 1579321 | NCBI WGS metagenome assembly OHUT01 (sample SAMEA3882514, study PRJEB24775) | human gut metagenome | biome: human-associated habitat; feature: intestine environment; material: feces | place: Netherlands | collected 2009/2010
TCTGCCGCACCTCGCTCGCCGTATCGGCACTTAGAATTATGCGGTATTGCCTAAAGCAACCAACAGCAAAAAACAAAACGGAGCAAGAAAATAAAAAGGAGCAAACGATTATGACTTACGAACGCCGCAATAAGGGCACCTGCTCGGTGATGACCAAAGTAGAACTGAACCCTGACCATACCATTGAATCTGTTGAGGTGCTGGGGGGCTGCAACGGCAACCTGAAAGGCATCTGCCAGCTGCTGAAAGGCATGAAAGCTGAGGACGCCATTGAGCGCATGAAAGGCACCCTGTGCGGCTCCAAGCCCACCAGCTGCCCGGACCAGATCGCCATTACGCTGGAAGAAGCCCTGCAAAAGCTGTAAGCCCCTGAATTTTTATTTATAAGGAAGCGCCGATATGGATTGTTTTAACTACCCGCTGGATACCGAAACGCTGCTGCGCAAAAAGCGCCGCCTGCGCAAGGAACTGCTGGCCCAAAACCCGCACCCGCTGCAAAAACGCATCGCCATCCTGGGTGGTTCCACCACCAATGAGGTGGCAGACCAGCTGGGCCTGTTTTTGCTGCAATACGGCATTCAGGCGGAGTTCTACCAGAGCGAGTATGGCCAATATTGGCAGGACGCCATGTTCGGCACGCCGGAGCTGGATGGGTTCCACCCCGATGTCATTTATATCCACACCAACTGGCGCAACATCATCAATTTTCCCACAACGGCCACCCCGCAGGCGGAAATTGACGCCATGCTGAATGCCGAGTACAGCCGCTTTGAGCAGATGTGGCAGGCGCTGGAAGCCAAATTCCATTGCCCCGTCATCCAGAATAACTTTGACCGCCCCAACTACCGCCTGATGGGCAACCGCGATATCTGGGACCCGCATGGCCGTTCCAACTATCTCAGCCGCCTGAACCAGCGCTTTTACGCCTATGCCGCCGCGCATGAGGATTTTTATATCAATGATATAGACTATCTCAGCGCAGATTACGGCCTGACTGCCTGGGGGGATGCGTTCTTCTGGCACATGTATAAGTACGCCATGTGCCTGGATGCGATTCCATCTTTGGCAAACAGCGTGGCAAACATCATCAAATCCCTGTATGGCCGCAACAAAAAAGCCCTGGTGCTGGATCTGGATAACACTCTCTGGGGCGGCATTGTGGGCGATGACGGTGTGGACGGCATTGCCATTGGCCCCGAAGTGCCGGAAGGCCAGGTGTACGCCGAGTTCCAGAGCTACTGCAAAGCCCTGCAGACCATCGGCGTGGTGCTGGCGGTGGATTCCAAAAATGACGAAGCCAACGCCCTGGCCGGCCTGAACCACCCGGACAGCGTGCTGCACCCGGATGATTTTGTCTGCATCAAGGCCAACTGGGACCCTAAAGATCAGAACCTGAAAGCCATCGCCGCAGAGCTCAGCCTTGGCGCCGACAGCTTTGTGTTTGCTGATGACAATCCGGCGGAGCGTGCCATTGTGGCCGCCCAGCTGCCCGGCGTGGCCACCCCGGTGCTGGATGGTGCCGAAAACTACATCAAGATGCTGGACCACGGCGGATACTTTGAAACGACGATCCTTTCCGGCGACGACCTGAAAAAGACCGCACAGTACCATGCCCGCGCCCAGGCCGCCCAGGCCCAGGCAGCTTTTGCCGATTACGGCCAGTATCTGGACAGCCTGGAAATGACGGCGACCATCCGCCCCTTTGAGGCGGTGTATATGCAGCGCATTGCTCAGCTGACCAACAAGAGCAACCAGTTCAACCTGACCACTCTGCGCTGCACTGAGGATGACATCCGTTCCATGGCAGAAAAGCCGGACTGGATCACCCTGTACGGCAAGCTGGTGGATAAATTTGCGGATAACGGCGTTGTTACCGTTGTGGCAGGGCAGGCCCAGGGCCAAACGCTCTGCCTGCGCCTGTGGCTGATGAGCTGCCGTGTGCTCAAGCGCGGCATGGAAGACGCCATGATGGACACCCTTGCCGCCAAAGCTGCCGCTGCAGGGTATACTGCGCTGGAGGGCTATTATTACCCCACCGCCAAAAACGCTATGGTGCGGGAATTTTATGCTGGGTACGGCTTTGAAAAAACGGCCGAGGATGCCGATGGCAACACCACCTGGCGCCTGAACCTTGCCGCTTACAATCCCCGCTGCCCCCATATAAAAATTGAAACCTGAGCCGCGGCGCATACCGCGCGGCAGATGGCAAACGTAAAGGAAGCTACATGCCCCATACAACCCCAAAACCCAGCCGCATTCCCGGCCCGCTGCACAAGGCGGGCCTGTTTGTGTTGTTTGCGGCCATCACGGCGGCGCTCTGCCTGCTGCTGAACTTTTTGCTGGTGGATGACCTGCACGCCTATTCCCGTGTGACGCTGGGGGAGTATTACGCCCAAGCGGATGCGGTGGATACTGTGTTTGTGGGTTCCTCCCACAGCTACCGCAGCTTTGACCCGGATACCATTGACCCCATTCTGGGCAGCCACAGCTTTAACCTTGGCACCAGCCAGCAGCAGCCGGATGGCTCCTATTGGCTTATTCGGGAAGCCGCCGCCAACAGCCCGCTGAAAACCGTCTATCTGGAAACCTTCTATACCGGCTATAATCAGCAAAAATCCAGCAATGTTCCGCTGGCCTGCTACCTGATCACCGATTACATGCGCGCGTCCTCGCCCTACCGTTACCAGTATCTGTGGGAGATGGGCGGTGCCGCGGCATTTGCGGATCTGGTGTTCCCGGCGCGCCATGCTATTGCTGACCCTGGTGAGCTGCCAGCCCTTTGGCGCGGCAAGCTGACCGGCGGCTATAACGCGGGGAACTATGACTGGGTCACCTACCCGGACGAGGGCGAAGCCTACCGGGACCGCGGTTTTGTCTATACCGAGGGCACCAGCATCTGGGGGTTCGGCACCCTGATGCACGTGGATGCCAGTGCGCCAATCTCACCGTTTGGCCGGGCGAACCTGACCCGCATTGCCGAGTTCTGCAAAAAGCAGAACATCCGCCTTGTGCTGGTCACTGCCCCGCTGCCCAGCGCTTATGTGCAGGATACCCAGAACTACCAGGCCTATGTGGATGCCATGCGCAGCTTTGCCGCGGCCAACGGCACCCAGTATTGGGATTTTTCGCTCTTTAAGGATACCGACCTGCTGCCCATTGGCTTTGACGATTTTTCAGATATGCACCACCTGAACGGGCAGGGGGCAGAAACGTTCAGCAAGGCGTTCGCCACGGTGGCCGCTCGCAGTGCTGCGGGCGAGGATGTAAGCAGCCTGTTCTATGATACGGTTGCCGAAAAGCTGGCCACATCACCGGATAGCACCGTGCAGCAGGGGGAGGGCAACTGATGTTTTCTGTTACATCCCTTGGCTTTTTGCCGTTTATGGCGCTGTTTGTCTGCCTGTGGTACCGCGTGCCCCAGCCTTCCCGCTGGAAGCTGGTTCTGGCAGCCAACGCAGTGTTCTGCCTTTCCATTGATATCGGCGCGTTTTTTGCGGTAGCCCTTGCCACGGCAGTGGTGTGGCAGGCCGCGCAGCATGCGCAGCCAGAGCAGCCCAGCCGCCGCGGGTGGCTGGCACTGGGGCTGGCCGCAGCCCTGCTGCCGCTGCTGGTGCTCAAATACAGCGGCATGCTGGTGCCGGGCCTGCGGGATTTGTATAAGCCCTTTGGCCTTGCGTATTACAGCTTGCAGCTGGCGGGCTACCTGCTGGATGTGTGGCATGGCCGCACGGCACCCACGCCCAGCTATGCACGGCTATGGTGCTATGCGGGCTTCTTCCTCTCGCTCACCCAGGGGCCGTTCAACCGCTATAATACCCTGATGCCCCAGCTGGAAGCCGCCCCCAAAACGTTTGAAACCCAGCGTTTGGTCAGCGGTTTGCAGCGCAGTGCGTGGGGGTATTTCAAAAAGTTTGCCATTGCGGACCGTGCGGCCATTGTGGTCAGCGCCGCCTTTGCGGACCCGGCGTCCTTTGACCGCAGTCAGCTGATTTTTGCCACGGTTATGTATTCGTTCCAGCTGTATGCCGATTTTTCCGGCTACACGGATATTGTGCTGGGCATGGGCGAGATCCTGGGCCTGCACCTGCCGGAAAACTTCCGCCAGCCGTTTTTTTCTGCCAGCGTCAAGGAGCTGTGGGCCCGGTGGCATATCAGCCTTTCGCAGTGGTTCCGGGATTATGTGTATATCCCACTGGGCGGCAACCGCAAGGGCATTGCCCGGCGGGATGCCAACCTGCTGCTGACCTTTTTGGTCAGCGGGCTGTGGCACGGCGCCAACTGGACCTTCCTTGTCTGGGGTGGGCTGCACGGCCTGTGCCAGGTGGCGGAGGACCACATGCCCGCTCCGCTGCGCAAGCGCAAATCTCTGCCGCTGCGCATCGTGGGCGTGCCGCTGACATTTGCCATCTTTGTTACAACCTTTACCATCTTCCGCACCAGCAGTTTGGGCAATGCGGCGGCATACTTTGCCGGTATCCTGCATAACCCCGGGCACGAGGTGTTTGCCCAGTACTGGCTGCTAGGGCTGACCAGCAAGCTGGAACTGCTCTTGCTGTTGTTGGGCATTGCGTTGCTGGTGCTGGTGGATGTGCTGCATGAATGCGGCCTGCACCTGCGCGCCTGGGTCAACGCCGCGCCGCGCCCGGTGCGCTGGGCTGTGTACGAATTTGCCATTTTTGCCTTTTTGCTGATGGCAAGCTTTTATTCCAATACGGGCTTTTTGTATGCCCGGTTCTGAAAAGCAACAGCCCCGGGCAGTACCCATAAAAGGTGCCGCCTGGGGCTGTTTTTGTCTGTGTGGAAAATATAAAAAGGGGACAAAGCTTTACCAAAAGCTGCTTATTCCTCGCCCTCAAATTTCATGCCCCAGGCCATGCGGATATCATACATCAGTTGGGTCAGGGCAATGCTTTGCTGCGGGGTATAAATGCTGCTGTGGTGCCTGCCAGTGGCAGCACAACGGCTTACTTCCCGAATCTGGTATTCAAAACCGTTCACATCAAAGGGAAAATCCAGTTCCTGCGGTGGCTGGCCGTCCAGTTCCAGCGTCATATGTTCGGCGTACTGGAAGTCCGGCAGGGTAATGCGGCCCTTGGTGCCCACAATGCAGGCCATGCGGGTAAGGCGCTGGCCGATGGTTTGCACCGATTCCGCCGTGCAGCCGCTGGGGTAGGCAAGCCGCAGTTTGCTGTATTCATCGGTGCCGTATTCTGTCAGGCGCAGCTCTTCTGTCTGCACGTTCTGGGGCTGCTGGCCGGTGACCATCTGCAAAAAGCCAAGGTTATAAATGCCAATATCCAGCAAAGCGCCACCGCCCAAAGCAGAGTTGAATTTGCGCTCGCGGCGGGCGCCTTCAGTGGTAAAACCGTATTGGCAGGTGATGGTTTGCAGCGTACCGATCACCCCATCCGCCAGCATCTGCTGCAATTTGGCATACAGCGGCAAAAAGCGAATCCAGAATGCTTCCATGATAAAAAGCTGCTTTTTTTCCGCCAGGGCATACAGCTCTTTGGCCTGCTCTGCATTGATGGTGAACGGCTTTTCGCACAGAACATGCTTGCCGTGCTCCAGGCAGAGCTTGCAGTTTTCGTAATGCAGGGCGTTGGGCGTAGCAATGTAGATGGCATCTACGGCGGGATCGGCGGCAAGCTCTTCATAGCTGGCGTACCAGTGCGGGATGTTGTACTGCGCCGCAAAGGCTTTGGCACTTTCGGCCCGGCGGGAGCCGACTGCGGCAAGCCGCTCGCCCTCGGCAGCCATCGCATTGACTGTTGTGGCAAATTTGTTGGCAATGGTGCCGGTAGCTAAAATTCCCCAATTCATAAAATTACCTCCCATTAACAATGGCTCTTTGTGCACATCGTACCACAAGCAGCAAATTGCGGCAAGGAAACACGCGCAAAACAGCAAGAAAAAACAGACCCGGCAGAGGAACAGCAAAATCCGTTCCATCATGCCGGGTCTGAACTTATTATGGGAACAGAACAGGAAAATGCGGCACTGCCTTACGGGCGTACCTTGAACTCCTGCTCACAGTAAACGCAGCGGTAGCGTCCGCTGGGGGTCAGGGCAAAGATGTGGTCGCAGCCGGTCTCCAGGGAGGTAATGCAGCGGGGGTTGGTGCACTTGATCACGTTCACCAGGCGCTTGGGCTGGTCCGGGCGCACCTTGCGGGCCACATGACCGTTCTCAATAAAGGTCAGGCTGATCTGCGGGTCCACATAACCCAGCACATCAAAATTCAAGCCGGAAATATCGCCCTCGATTTTAATAATATCCTTTTTGCCGCTTTTCTGGCTGCGCACGTTCTGCAACAGGGCCACGCTGGCTTCGCTCAGCTTTTCCAGCTCCAGCAGGTGATACAGCGAAAGCCCGGTCCCGGCGGTAATGTGGTCAATGACCACGCCGTTCATGATTTCATCAATATTCAGCATTCAAAAGCAACCTCCCCGGTTTTGGGGTCTTTCAGCCCCAGCAGCGTCATAATCAAAGCCATGCGCACATACACGCCGTTCTGTGCCTGCTCAAAGTAGGCGGCGCGCGGGTCATCGTCCACATCCAGCGTAATTTCGTTCACACGCGGCAGGGGATGCAGCACCGCCATGTCCGCCGGGGCAAGGTTCAGCTTTTCGGCGGTCAGGATGTAGCTGTCACGCAGGCGGATGTAATCTTCCTCATTGAAAAAGCGCTCGCGCTGCACACGGGTCATGTACAAAATATCGAGGTCCGGCAGAGCACCTTCCAGGTTGCGGGTCTCAATGTAGGGGATGCCGCGGGGCTCCAGTACTTCATTGATGATGTAATCCGGCACGCGCAGTTCTTCGGGGCTGATCAGGACAAACTTTACGTTGTCATAGCGGGCCAGGCTCTTGATGAGGGAATGTACCGTGCGGCCAAACTTCAGGTCGCCGCAGAAACCAATGGTCAGGTTGTCCAAACGGCCCTTGCGGCGGCGGATGGTCATCATGTCCAACAGGGTCTGGGTGGGGTGGCTGTGGCCGCCGTCACCGGCATTGATCACCGGGATCTTGCTGTAAAGGGAAGCGCGCAGCGGGGCCCCCTCTTTGGGGTGGCGCATGGCGGCAATATCCGCATAGCAGCTGATAATGCGGATGGTATCCGCAACGGTTTCACCCTTGGAAGCACTGGAAACACCGGCATCCGGGAAACCCAACACCTTGCCGCCCAAACGCAGCATCGCCGATTCAAACGAAAGGCGGGTGCGGGTGGAAGGCTCATAGAACAGTGTGGCCAGGCGCTTGTGGTCAGCTACATCCTGGTATGCTTCGGGGTCATCATGGATGCGGTCCGCAAGGTCCAGCAGCTTTTGGGTTTCTTCCTTTGTAAAGTCAAGGGGATCAATCAAATGTCTCATCAACAGCCATCCTTTCCTTATGGTGTATCTGAAAACAAAGAAAATGACGGATATTTTGCAAAAACAAGCAGGATGTAAGGCAAAGAGCCGCCGGAATCCTTTGTGGATTCCAAGGCTTTTTAACGCAAAATCTCGCTGTGTTTGTAAAAATAAACGATATTTTCGACTTTTCAGATACACCGTGGTCAAACGGTGCCATGCGCGGGGCAGGCACACGTTCGGGAAATACGTTCAAACTGGCAGTGCGGCAAAGCTGGCCGCAAACCTGGCTTATTATATCATACCTGCCCGGCAAATAAAACCCATTAACCCCCAAAAATATCCGCTTTTTTTGAGGCAATTTTACAAAAGCGGTCAAAATGCGCGGCAAAGCCGGTGCAGCCTTTACCGGACCTTTACATCCTGGTGGCTCAACAGCAGCTGGACCGCAAGCAAAATCAGCGCCAGCCAGCCAACACAGGCCAGAGCGAAGCCTAGGTAGCTGTCCGCCAGCATATCACTGCTCTGGTTAGCGTTCATGCCGCGCTGCATCAGGCAATAGGGCCAGGCGTACCAGTAGCCCCGGCTGGCCAGCAGCATGCCGGAAACACCCCCGGCCAGCCCCAAAAACACCGGCAAGGCAAAGCTGCGGATCACCATGGAAAATAGCAGCTGCGCCGCCACCACGGCCAGCCCGCCCAGTACACTGCGCACCAGGTAAAAGATGGTAATGGCCGGCGGGGGCGCGGTGAACCCGGCGAACACCCGGCCGCAGAACCAGTACAATACAAACACAAATGCCTGAGTCAGCAGTACCAGCTTTGTCACCACAAGCAACTTGGCAAGGAACAGGTAAAAGGGCGGCACCGGCTCCGCCATAATCAGGTTCCAGTTGTGGCCTATGTGCTCCAGCCGCCACAGGTACGCCGCGTATACCGCCACCATGCAGGGGAAGAAAAACAGCGAGTAAAATAGTGTGTGCTGGGTCCACAGACTGTACCAGCCGTCCCGCAAAATTTCAAGGTTTTGCAGGTAGTTGAAGGTTCCGTACCCGGCGGAAATGATGGGCAGAATAAAAAACATAAACCAGATGGGCGAAGCGTGCAGTTTGCGGTTTTCTGCACGGATACAACGCAGCAGCATGGGTCACACCTCCTTGTTCCGCATGGCATACCACGCGGCAAAAAACAAAATACCGGCCAAAACCACCGTGACAACCAGCAGCGGCCACTGGAACGGCACAATCATGTAGGTGACTACTTTGCTGGCCTGGTCCCAGTCCGCAATCCGGTAGGTGTTCAGAGGGATAAAATACCCCCACGGCACAAAATAGCCGACCCATGCCGGCATAAAGGCACTGAACAGTCCCAGCAGCGTGCCAAGAATGCCCACACACAAAGCGGGCAGGGGATTGGCCAGCAGCACTGTCAAAAGCAGCTCAGAGAAAAAAATCATGCAGTCCACGGCAAAGGTGCAGCCCCAGAGATAGGCAGCCTGGCCTGCGGCGGGGTAGGGCTGCGTGTAATGCTGCAAGTGCCCGATCAGCGGGGCGCCCGCAGTTTCCAGCGTGACGATCAAAAAGATCTCCGCCAGCCCCAGCGCTGCCTTTGCGGCAAACAGGCTGCGGCGGCTTTGCAGGGTATACAGCAGTTTGGACGTACAGCCTTTGACTTCCACATCCCAAAGCCTGCTTGCCAGAATCGCCATGGCCAACGGCATTAAAATGGTATTGATGATGGGCAGGCTGTAAAACAGGGCACTATAAGCGGATGCCAGCTCGTCAGCACCGGTCGGCGCAGCGGACTGGCACCAAAGCAGCGCCATGACCGGCACCAGCAGGCAGACAATCAGATCATGCCGGCGGCGGGCCTTTTGCAGCTCGGCGCGGATGCTTGTGTACATGTCAGCCCACCTCCTTGCCGGTTTGCGTGTTGGTCAGGCTCAGGAAAATTTCTTCCAGATTCTTGGTCTGCCGCTCCACGCCAACCACCCCGGCCCCCTCGGCGGCAAGATCCTGCACCAGCGCGGCCAGGCGGGCATCCTCCATGGTGGGCAGCAGGCAGCCGTTGTCCGCAGGCTGCGGGGTCAGGCCGTAGCGGCGCAGCACGGCGGCCCCGCGGTCCGGAGCCAGCAGGCGCAGAACAACATTGCCGCGGCTGTGGCGCTGCAATTCCGCCAGCGGGCCTTCAAACAGCAGCTGGCCGTGGTTGATGATGCCCACCTGGCTCACAATCTGCTCCATCTCGCCCAGCAAATGGCTGGAAATCAGCACCGTGGCACCGCAGGCATCTGGCATATCGTGGATCAATGCACGCATTTCCTGGATGCCAGCCGGGTCAAGACCGTTGGTGGGTTCATCCAGGATCAGCAGCCTGGGGCTGCCCAGCAGAGCCATGGCAATGCCCAGGCGCTGTTTCATGCCAAGGGAATACTGCCCCACCTTGCGCTTTCGGTCTGCCTGCAGGTGTACAATTTCCAGCACGCGGTCGATGTCTTTGTAGGGCACGCCTTTCAGGTCGGCTACAATTTCAAGGTTTTCCTGCGCAGTAAGGTGCAGGTAGCCGGATGGCGACTCAATCAAACTGCCGGTCTGGCGCAGCAGCTCCAGCCGGGTACGCTCCGTCAATGTGCGACCCAGCAGAGCCACGCTGCCCGCCGTGGGGTGAACCAGCCCCAGCAGCATTTTCATGCTGGTAGATTTACCCGCGCCATTTGGCCCAATAAAACCATACACACACCCCTGCGGAACATGCAGGTCCAGATTGTGAACCACGGTGCGGCCACCATAGGTTTTGCACAGCCGTTTTGTTTCAATTACATATTGCATGGCTAACACTCCTTTGTTCATCTTTTGGGAACAAAGGCATGGTAACACGCCGACCTTAACCTGCCACAAAGCCCAGCTTAAGTTTAGCTTAATTCTGCCCGGCGGCTCTATCGGCAGCCCGGTGCTCGTATTATAATAAAGGCAATACCGCACAATTCCCGCCTGACGGCTTAAGCACCGCTCCGGCGGCTGCGGCACGGCATCTGCGTTGCCAAAATGCTCGATAATACACAAAGTATTATCTGCGCTTTTGGCTTAGCATCTGCCGTGCCTCGCTCACCGTATCGGCACTTAGAATTATGCGGTATTGCCTAAAAGCACAAAGGGGGGCGCACCCATGCAAACCATTTATGATGCTAAAATTTTGATTGTGGATGACAACCAGGATCTGCTGAACCTTGTTACCACGGCGCTGCGCAGCACCGGCTACAACCAGCTGACCGCCTGCACCGGCTGTGCAGCGGCCCAAGCGGCATTTGCCGCCAACCGCCCGGACCTGATGATTTTGGATATCAACCTGCCGGATGGGGACGGCTTTACCCTGTTCCGCACGCTGCACAGCATGGCGGATATCCCGGCGCTTTTTCTTTCTGCCCGCGATGCTGACGCCGACCGGCTGTTTGGTCTGGGCCTGGGCGCGGACGACTACCTGACCAAGCCGTTTTTAACGCAGGAGCTTTTGCTGCGCATCCAGCGCATTTTGCAGCGCTGCTATCGGGGCGAACTGTGGCGGACTGCCGCAAAAACGCTCCAGCTGGGCCAGCGCACGGTGTATCTGGCCGATGCTTTGGTCCGCCTGCCGGATGGCACCGCCCAGCCCCTGACGGCCACTGAGCGCGCTCTGCTGCAAAAGCTGGCCGAAAACCGCGGCCATATCGTTACTTATGACGCGGTGTGCGAAGCCGTGTGGGGGGGCAGACTATTACGGGTACGAGAACAGCCTGAATGTTCACATCCGCCACCTGCGGGAAAAGCTGGAACCCAACCCCAGCAAGCCGCAGTACCTTTTAACGGTGCGGGGCATCGGCTATAAATTGGCAGAGGAGAACGCACAATGAAAACTTTTGCAGCCCTGATCCGCCGCTATGTGCTGGCCACAGCCGCTATTGTGCTGCTGGTGGGCGGTTTGCTGGTGGGGCAGATTTTTTATGTGGGGTTCAAGTCCAACGCGGTGGATGCAACAGGCTACCGGGTCGGCGCCTTGGCTGATGCCCTAAAACAAACCGAAACCGGCCTGCAATGGGGTCGGGAACATACCCCGGCGGAATGGATGCAGGGCTATGCCTGGGCCATGGTGCTGGACGATAATGGCAATGTCATCTGGCAGCAAGACCTGCCGCAAAAGCTGAATCACCGGTACACGGCATCGGAAGTTGCCGTGTTCTCCCACTGGTATCTGGCCGATTACCCCGTGCAGTGCTGGGCGGCGGATTACGGGCTGTTTGTTGTGGCGGAACCGGTTGGAACCTGCTGGAAGTATAACATCAACATGAACCAAAAAATGCTAATGATGCTGGCCGAAAGCATTCAGCCCACCATGGTGGAGCTCCTGCTGGTGGTGCTGGGGTGCTGCCTGTTCTTCAGCTGGCGCGGGAGCAAAAGCCTGCAAACCGTAACAGCCGGGCTGGATACCTTGGCGCAGGGCGGTACGGTCAGCCTGCCTGCCGCCGGCTTTGCGGGGGAGCTTGCCCAAAAGCTGAACGAAACCAGCGAGCAGCTGCGCCGCCGCAATGAGATCATTGCCCGGCGGGATACCGCCCGAACCGAGTGGATCGCCGGGGTCAGCCATGATATCCGCACTCCGCTGGCACTGATCCTGGGCTGGGCGGAACAGCTGCAGCGGGAGGCCACCCTGCCCGCAGCAGCCAGACAGAAAGCGGGCGGCATCTGCACCCAGTGCGAAAAAATCCGCAGCCTGATTGAGGACCTGAACCTGACCAGCAAGCTGCAATACGGCGCCCAGCCCCTGCGCCGCCGGTCCACCCAGGCGGGGCCGTTTTTGCGCCGGGTAGTGGCGGCTTTTTGTGAGAACCCCCTGGCCGCCCGCTGCACACTGGATTGCAGCATTACCCCGGCAGTAGAAACCGCCATCCTGCACGCTGATGCCGCTCTGCTGACCCGTGCGCTGGAAAATGTGCTGCAAAACGCCGTGCGCCATAATGCGGGGCCGATCACGCTGGCTTTCCACGCGGATGCCGACGAAACAACGCTGCACCTGACCATACAGGATGACGGCACCGGCTACCCGCAAAGCGTGCTGGCCGTGCTGAACGGCGAACCGGAAGGGGAGAACGCCCCGCATATTCTGGGCCTGCATGTGGTGGAGCAAATCATAAACGCCCACGGCGGCAGCGTGCAGTTTGTCAACCGGGACCCCCACGGTGCAAAAGTGATGATGCAGCTGCCACTGGCCAAAGACGAAAACGAAAAATAATACCCCAAAAACAAATCCCCCGCCGGGCAAAGCACTTTGCAGCACCGCCCGGCGGGGGATTGTTATGCTATGTTAAGGCAACACCGCACAATTCCCGCCTTACGGCTTAAGCACCGCTCCGGCGGCT
>OHUT01000706.1_pt1 | contig 12605 bp, 11 predicted proteins | sample 1579321 | NCBI WGS metagenome assembly OHUT01 (sample SAMEA3882514, study PRJEB24775) | human gut metagenome | biome: human-associated habitat; feature: intestine environment; material: feces | place: Netherlands | collected 2009/2010
CTCGATATGCCGGCTCACCTCGCGTGGGCGTTGCGCAGGTGATTACGTCCGCTATCGCACGATTGCGAGGTGGCGGCACATTGGTTGAAGCATTCGAGGAACAATCCAGCAGACGCTTCGCCACTCAGCGCATTACTGTGGAACGGCTCATAACGGTGTTCGAACAGCGGCGTCTGCCCGACGAATCACCAGCGCAGGTACTTGAAGCTGCACGCGGGGTCACCGCCGCAGCGGTTTTGAGCGATGAGCTCGGTTGCCAAGCAGTGCCATGTCTGGAAGCGGTATTGACTGCTTACCGGCAGATGAGGCTGATGCAGAACCTGCGATCGCAAGCATGTGCCGTTCCTAAAGCCACTGTGGGGCTGCTGAGCGCGCTTCCGGCCGTCACTGTGGCATTGGGCGAGCTTCTGGGAGCTAGACCATTGGCGTTCTTGCTTGGATCGCCACGCGGTGTGGTCTGCTTGGTATTAGGGGGATGTTGTTATGCTGCCGGCTTGGCATGGATGCGGGCATTGTTGAAAGGCAGCGGATTATGAGTACGGTGTGGGTACACGCCGCGGCAGGCTGTGCGGCGATCGCTAGTTGGCTGTATAAGGCTCCGTCTCGTCATGACAGCCGCTTGCCGGGCGAGGAACCGGCCGTAGCGCATGATTGCGGGTCGTCATGGACCATACTCATATTGCGTATGTTGCAGGTGTCCTTGCGTCAGGGCTCCTCGATTCCCCGGGCGCTTGACATGGTGGGCAAAGCCGTCGGCGGCGACTGCGGCGCTCGCATGAGCGAGGTCGGGAGCTCCCTGGCCAGAGGGGTTCCCTGGGCTGATGCGTGGCATGCCGCTATGGCTGTTCAGCATGAGGGTGCGCCAGCTGATAGTTCATCCGGAAAACGTACCAGCAGAACGCAACGAGATCTTGGCCTGCTGCAATCGGCTTTGGAATCGTCATGGACGCATGGCGATATGCCTGGCGTGCGCCTCGAATCCGCCATTGAACAGCTGGACCGTGACGAGCGTGCCGCCATCGAACGGAATGCCGCGAAGCTGTCGGTAAAGCTACTGATGCCTACAGGGCTATGTTTTCTGCCGGCATTCGTGCTGGTAGGAGTCATTCCGGCGATTGCGTCCTTCATGATGTGAATATAGGCGTGAACCGAGTGCGCTTGGGCTGAATCTTGTTGTATCGCTCGGTATTGCACTTGGCTGCGTTTGGTTATCCACATTGGTGGTGGACGACACGTCGGGGTGTGGATAACTCGGCAAGCTAGAACCACATACCCCGTTTTCCCTGGTGCATGAAGCGTTGATAGTCCACAGTGGTATGCACCCCGCGTCAACCCGGCGCGGGGGCCAACCACTCACACACGCATGGGGAAGGTGCGAAGCCACTGCGCAGCTTCCCCTCCTTACCGAAAGGAACGCCAATGAATACCCCTATCCCCGTCATCGTCGACGGGCAGGCCGGCATCTTTGCGCACAGCAAGGCTCGTGTGGCCACGCTGAACGCCAAGGCGAAAGAACGGCTATGCCTCATGGACGCACGCATCCGCACCCTCATGGCTGAGCCCGAAGAAGGCGCGGCCACTGCGGAATACGCAGTCGTACTCGTTGCGGCTACAGGCTTTGCGGCGGTGCTGGTCGCCATCCTGAAGTCGGATGCCATCAAGACGTTGCTGACCAACATCATCAAACAGGCTCTGAAAGTCGGGTGACAGCCATGAAGACCATGACATGCCGGTGGCGGCTCGCCAGACTGCCGCCAGACCTATGCACGGGATCGGCCACCGCCGAATTCGCAATCGTATTGCCCAGCATTATCGCCATCGCCGGGCTGATATTGGCAATAGGACGTGTGGTCATCGTTTCCATGGACTGTCAAAGTGCCGCGGCAGCGGCTGCACGCGAGTTTGTGGTTACCGGTGACGAATCATCCGCGCGCAGCATAGCTGCGGACGTTGCCGGGGGAGAGCCCCACGTCAGCATTGCCCACGACGGCCAATCGACGAGTGTGACGGTCGAATGTTCGGTATTGCCCGGTCCGCTGGATGTAACTCCAACGCGGGTTACCGGCAACGCTACGGCGATAAGCCAATAACGGTCGGCTGGCTGGGCGGCCGCAACAGAAAGGAACTGCGGTGCAGGGAATGCGTTATGAGGAGGGATCGGGCACGATGGCCGGAGCCATGCTGGTTATGGTGGTGGGCATTGCGCTCGCGGTGGCGGCAAGTGTGGGCAGCCTCATGATTTGCCAGAACCGAGCGCGTTCCCTCGCCGACCTTATCGCCTTTGACGCCGCGTATGCGCTGTGGCATGCGGATATCGGTGATCCATGTGCGCTCGCCGCCAACATGGCTGAAGCGAATGGTGTAGTTTTGGGCTCCTGCTCCGTGCGGGATGAAGACGTGTTGGTAACCATCAAGGTGGAAACCATGGTCCTGGTGGCATCATCCGTGGAGCGGATGGCTCGGGCCGGACCGGTGAGTTGTACGGAAGGAGACAATTATCACAATAATGGACCGTAAAGCACCGATACTCTGGCGGGCTTCTGGGCCTTTGGCTAAGGTGAGAGCATGAGCGAGAGTGAACGCAACGAGCGCCGTCGCGTGGTGGCCATGGTGGGCAACCCCACTTCCGATAAAGGCCGTGGCGCTAAGGTGGACGCGCAGGTATTGGGTCTGCTGGAGGAAGCCGGCCGTGCCCATAACTTCGACGTCATCGACATCACCGGCGTAAGTTTCGACGATTCCCTGAACCAGGCGCGTGAACGCGCGCACGAGTACGACTATCTCGTAGTGGTCGGTGGCGACGGCATGATCGCACTTGGAGCGAACGCCGTGGGCTGCAGTGGCAAGCCGTTGGGCATCGTGGCCACGGGGTCGGGCAACGATTTCGCACGAGGACTGAAGCTGCCGGTCAACCGTATCGAAACCGCAGTGGAAGGTATCGTCGGTGCTATCGTGCGCGGATCACACATCGATGTGGACATGGGACGCGTGACCTCTTTGGACGGCGGCTATGCCGTGGATCCCTCCACTGGCGAGGAGTACGAGTACCAGGAGAGCAAGTCCGCCGAGCATCCGATTGACCGGTACTATGCGGGCATGCTGTCCTGTGGTCTTGACGCGAGCATCAACGACCGTGCGAATCATTCGCATCTGCCGACCGGCACCATGCGCTACTTTGCGGCGGTGCTGGTGGAGCTGACGCATATGAAGCGTTATGGTTACCACATCAAAGCCACATTGGCGGACGGTACTACGGATGAACGAGACATCATCACACCATTGCTGACGATTGCGAATTCGAGGCATATCGGTGGCGGCATTGAGGTCTCGCCGTACTCCTGCTTCTCCGATGGATTGTTGGACCTGGTGTGGATGGACCACGTGCCGAACTTCGGCGAATGCGCGGTGGCCATTTCGAATGCCTATAACGGCAAGCTACTTGCTTCAAAGGTGTTCGGCTGGAAACGTATCCGTGAAATCGAAGTCACGCGGGCAGCGGAAGGAGACGAGCCGCCGGTGCTGATGGCGGACGGCGAATATATCGGGCATTTGCCATTTAGGGTAGTGGCCGAGGACTGCGCGTTGCGCGTGCTAGTGCCGCCGGCCGTAGCCGCCCGTGAGGTGGATTCCCGACAGGAAGTGCTCGACGTCATTGCCCGAGATGGTCGCGATCCCGTGACCGGCCAGTTCGCGTGACCCGATTATATTGGCTCCCCTCATTAGGCTGAGCCGTAAAGCAAACAGCCCAGTGGGCTGTTTGTAGGCGAGGGTTCGACGATAGTCGAACCAGAAGAAAGTCAGCCGTAGGCTGTCCGCAATTGCGGACGAGCTGGCCGCGAAGCGGACTGAGGGGAGTGCGGGAGAGCGGTACCAGAGCCAATGCCCGTCAGACCTCAGACGACATAGCTTTCGATATGCAGCGTCTGCGCCATGACCTCTTTGATGGTTCGGTCGCTGATGTTCGGATGCGAGCGAATCAGTGAGATAAGCCCCACAATCAGTGTGAAGAACGTCTCATGGACGTTGGTGATTGGCAGGCCATGCATCTGCTCGAAATCACGTACGGTGGTCTGGGCAATGTAGTCGGCAATACGGTCCGCCGCGCGGTCAATGAACTTGATATACAGTTCGGCGTTGCCGTCTTGGATCATACGGTTTGAGAAGGGGCTCTCGTCGGCGATCAGGGAGCGGAGTACATGCACGATGTCGTCTAATGCCTTGTTCACGTTGCCTGTTTCGCGCGCTTGGTTCCACTGCTTCAACGTGGTGAGGATTTCGTCGATGACGTTATCGAGTACTGCGTCAGCTACGGCTTCCTTGTCTTCGAAGTAGTGGTAGAACAGCGAACGCGTCATACCGACTTCGCTTGCGATGTCGGAAACGGTGATTTTGGAGAAGCCTTTTTCCAGACACACCTTGCGCGCGGCTTGCACGATGGCGTCGCGCCGGGCATCGCCGCGGGTGGGGCGTTTCTCGTCGAGGATATCGCTCATGGGTGCCTCCTGACCACAACCGTTATTGACACTATGTTAATACAAAGAAAGCGGTTAATAACAATAAAAATGCGGTAACCGTTGTCAGGTGAATGTCGTTGGAATATAAAGAGTTTTCCCGATTCGGCAACTATGAGCCCGGTTTATCTTGACTTTTTATCGGTTAATTCTGAGGGCAAAGGTAGGTTAGTAGCTATGGCACTTGCACTGTATCGTCGCTATCGTCCGGACACCTTCGAAGGGGTCATCGGCCAGGACCAAGTCACGGTCCCGCTGATGCGCGCCTTGGACGAGGGCAAGCTCACACATGCCTATCTGTTCTCAGGGCCGCGAGGCTGCGGCAAAACCAGCTCCGCGCGTATCCTGGCCCGTTGCGTCAACTGTGCCAAAGGGCCGACTTCCCACCCCTGCGGCGAATGCGAAAGCTGCAAGGACCTGGCCACCGGCGGTCCGGGTTCCATCGACGTGGTCGAAATCGATGCGGCCTCGCACAACGGTGTGGATGATGCTCGAGAATTGCGAGAACGCGCTGGTTTCGCCCCTGCGCGCGACCGCTATAAGATTTTCATTCTCGATGAGGCCCACATGGTCACGCAGCAGGGCTTCAATGCGCTGCTTAAAATCGTTGAAGAGCCGCCTGAACATGTGATGTTCATCTTCGCCACCACCGAACCAGACAAGGTGATCGGCACCATCCGTTCGCGCACCCACCACTATCCGTTCCGTCTGGTGCCGCAGGAAGTCATGGGTCCCTACCTGGAGACGATCTGCGACAAGGAAGGCATCAAGCCCGAGCCCGGTGTGCTGAAACTGGCGATGCGCGCCGGTGGCGGCTCCATGCGAGATACCCTGTCCGTGCTTGACCAGCTGATGGTTGGTTCGGTCGAAGGCGTTATCACCCATGATGCCGCTGTAGCCCTGCTCGGCTTCACGCCGGAGGCACTGATCGGCGAGGCCGTGGATGCGGTAATCGATCACAACGGCGAAGCCCTGTACGGCGTTATCCAGAAAGTCGTGGTCGGCGGATTCGATCCGAGACGATTCGTCGAAGACCTACTGGCTCGTGTGCGTGATCTGCTGGTGCTTACGTTGGCCGGGGACCGTGCGGAATCCGTGCTGTCCGACACGGCTGAGGCCGAGGATATGGACGATCTGCACCGCCAAGCCAAGGCGCTGGGACTGGGCGCACTGACCGCAATGGCAGACATCATCAACACTACGTTGGGTGCCATGACCGGAGCCATTTCTCCGCGTATGCGCTTGGAACTGCTGGCCGCGCGATTGTTGGCCGGCAGCGAATCAGGCTTTGCAACAGCCGCTCCCGCGCCAGCTTCTTCTGGTATGCCGCCAGCCGCTTCCGGTATGGGTGCCAGTGGTTTTGCCAGCGCATCGCGAGGCGGGTTTGCCGGAGCCTCACATGGCGGATTCTCCGGTGCTGCACGCAACCAGCAAGCAGCCGCGCCTCAGAGCACCGCTTCCCATGAATCTGTTGGAGGCAATGGCCCTGTCAACGGCCCGGTCAGCGACCGACCCGCGGGCTCTCTGTCTGTGCAACCTGCTGTAGCAACTGCTGCTGCCGGTGCCGCTCCTGCCGCCAATGCCGGGTGGGGCGCGCCCGCCGCGTCGCCGGCCGTCCCGGCTCAACCGGTGACCTCGCCTGCGGCATCGGATAATCGGTCCATCGACGAGAAGTGGGATGCAGCCGTCGCCGCTTTGCCGGAAACCATTCGTGAATATGTGTCACGAGACAAGGTGCCGACCGTAAAATTCGGCCCCAACCGTAAGGGTCTGCCTTGCCTGTCGATGACGTTCGACAAGTCGCTGAGCCAGCACGCTTTCGCCTTGGCCGTGGATAACAGCGGTAAGAAGGCGGCGGTCGTGGTGATGGATGCCGTGCGCAACGAGTTCGGTGCCAATGCGGTTATTGCACCTTCTGCGGTCGCGGCGAATGGCGAGCGAGTCGAATCCGTCAAACGTATGAGCCCGGAGCAATTGGCCAAGGTCAAGCAGCAGATTGCCATGGCCAAGGCTGGATTGGCCGCGTCGAGTTTGGGCGCGGGCCTGGGCATTCATATGGGGAGCGAGCCGAAAGCTCCGAAGCCGACTGCAACAGGCCGAGCCGAGGATACGGACGACAGCCATCGAGCCGGCCAATCCAGTGCATCCACGGCGGCGAAGAACTGGAGTGACGATGACCCTTGGGCCAAGCCGGCCGTAAGCAACGCTTCGCCGCAATCTGCAGACGGGTTCGCACCTAACGAGCCCGCTGCTACGCCTGCGCCCGAAGAGCATCACAAGAAGCATGTTGCGGTTCCGGACATCAGTGACGGTGTTGATCCGTGGGCCGCTCCGGCTGCTCCTGTTGCACCCACTGCGTCCGTTGCGTCCGCTGGACCCACTGGACAGTCCACTGGGCAGCCAGCCACCGCATCTTCCGCTACGGCAGTTGCCGGCGCGAGCGACGATCCATGGAATCAGACGCAGTCTCAGGCCGCGGTCTCACCGGCGTCGCAACCGGCCGAAGCCGACCCGTGGAACCAGCCATATCAGCAGTCTCCTCACGATGATCCGTGGAATCAGCCGCAGGGGAACCATGCTCAGGCGGCTCCGCAGCCAGGAGACGACCCGTGGAATCATCCTCAGTCCCAGACTCCGGCTTCTTCGGTTCCTCAGACAGTGTCGGGCAATATGTCGGGCAATGACCCGTGGAACCAGCCCCAATCGGTTCCGCAGCCGGCTGCCGGCGATGACCCGTGGAATCAACCGCAGGCAGTTCCACAATCGGCTCCGCAGGCCACCCCGCACGGTGACCCGTGGAATCAACCGCAACCCGCACAGCCGACCCCGAATGCCGACCCGTGGAATAGCCGGCCCCAGCCCCAGCCGAAACCACAACCGCAAGTCGCGGCCGAGGATGACGAATACTCGATGAGCGACCAGTCGCTCGGCGAGGCGACGGCCATGAATCTCGACGATCTGAAAAAGCTATTCGAGGTCAAAAAAGTCGAGCAATTCGCGGCAGATGATCCGAAGAACCCCAAGAACATCCAGCCTGCCAAGAAGCACTCGGATGAATAATGAGGACGAATAACGAGGAATACCCATGGCACTTGCTTATGACGGCGCAATACAGCGACTGATCGACGCTTTCGGGCGGCTGCCCGGCATCGGGCCGAAGGGCGCGCAGCGTATCGCCTTCTACATGCTGTCCGCGCCCGAAGATGAAGCGCGCGATTTGGCCGAGGCCATCGAAGAGGTCAAGGCCAAGATCCGCTTCTGTGATATTTGCGGCAACGTGTGCGAATCCAGCCCCTGCCCGGTATGCGCCGACCCGAGACGCGACCGTTCGGTGATCTGCGTGGTCGAAGAGCCCAAGGATGTGATGAGCATCGAGCGCACGCGCGAATACCACGGCCTATACCATGTGCTCGGTGGCGCAATCAACCCAATGGCCAACGTTGGCCCTGCTGACCTGCGTATTCCCGGTCTGCTCAAACGCTTAGAAGGCGATGAGGTCAAGGAAGTGATTATGGCGCTCGACCCGAATATTGAAGGCGAGGCCACCACCAGCTACTTGACCCAGCTATTGCGACCCGTAGGTGTCAAGGTCACCCGACTTGCCAGTGGCCTGCCGGTGGGCTCCGACTTGGAGTATGCCGACGAAATCACACTGGGCAGGGCACTGGCCGGTCGGCGCGAGGCCTAAGCCAGCGTATCATTGGCGCTCTCGCCCTTGCGGCGCATCCACGGCCAGAATGCGCCGTGGCGGATGATGCGCGCGGCCTTGTGCCGTCGCGCCAACCAGATGATGAACAGTCCTGCCGCCAGTATGCCTAGACCAACACCAAGGGCGATATTGCGCGCGTCAAGCACGTCATTCGGCTCGGGGGCCGGCATCGGAATCGCCACGCGGTGCCCGGAGATAAGCAGTCGGTGCGTGTTCACGCCGTATGGTGTACAGGTCATCAAGGTGGCACGGTCCTCACCCGGCACAATCTTGAGCTTCGACGTGTCATCCGGCAAAATCACCGAAATGCGGTCCACTTTGTAGCCCAAAGTTTCGCCCATGACTTCGATGTAGAAGAAGTCGCCCTCTTTCACCTCGTCCAAACGGGTGAACATCAGCGCTTCAACCAACCCGCGGTGCCCGGTAATGACCGAATGGGTGGATTTACCTCCCACCGGCAGCGACGTGCCGTACAAATGGCCGGCACCAGAAGCCAGTGCTTCCTCGGAAGTGCCGTGATAAATCGGCAGATTGATGGACTGCTTGGGCACCTTGATTGTGCCCATCACGCCGTTGCCGGTATTAAGCAGTGACTGGTATTCCTTGTCTTTCTTTGAGGCGGAATCCTCGCCGCTGGCTTGGGATCCTCCTTGAGCGGCGGCGAACGGATCGACGGCTTCACCCAAGATAGGCTGGCTGGATTCAGCGAGCTTCTTGTTGTATGCGCGGGCCGCCGTGAGCTTGTCTTCCGCCTGCGGGTAAGGCCAGCCGGCTACTTCTTTGGCCGTGGTGGCGGTGGTGGCGGCCAAGTTGCGGTCGGACTCGAATTGCAACGCTAGCGGGAAGCAGGCCACGGCGATTGCGGCGATCAGCAACACAATGGTGATGATGCGCATCGCCCACAGATTGTGTTGCAGGCGTCGGCGCTCGGCCACGAGATCGCTGATATCGATGACTTCGTCAAATGGTGTTGGAACGAATGCTGCGGGCTCGGGACGCGCTGAGGAAACGTTGTCATTTGCAGATGCGTCATCCGGCATGGCCGCGTTGTTTTCCCGCATTTTCTGTGAGGCACGCTTACTCGTCGAACGTCTATGCAGCAATGCCATAGTCGCCTGTTCCTCCGTTTGATCTGCTCATGATTTGCTTATACAAGACGGCCGGGTCTGTCTTAGTCGTGCGTGGCATAGGTGCTGTCGCAAATGGCAACACCGCACGCGCCACACTGCGAAACGTTACTCCGTGCCAAGCCTTTCATGCAACATGCCGACGGGGGCCATATGGGGGCAATATAGGGGGCATAAGAAGTCTGAAAAATGCGATACGAACAACGTTGCTACGGCCGTCAGTGATGTGGCTTACTTCGGACAAGCCGTTGGGATGCAAGGGGCTGCAAAGGATTGCAAAGTATGGCAACATGATAAGTCGCAGCGTCGGCGATATTTGGCAGAGCTTTCAAATAGGGGGGTATGAATGCATAAAGAGGGAATATGTTACCTCGATAAAAGAGGCGCTATTGCTGTTTTCGTGGATGTCGGTTCGTCGTCGAGCCGTTGGTTTCGTAAGCGTGAGGGGCGTTCCCGCGTATTCTGTTTTCCGACCAAAGAAATGAATCACGAAGAACGCCTGAGCAAAAGCTCATTCGCCGGATTGCCGAACGTCAAAGGCACGGTTGCAGAGGATGCGCGGATCACGGGTTCGCCGCTGCGTTCCGAATTGGCTAGTGTGCTCAGAGAAAAGATGGCACTGTCTGGGCATCTCATCTTTTTAGGTCAAGGAAAAGGGTCTGGCGATAGGCGGTGATGACGCCCATCGTGTTGGTGGCACTGTTGCTGCAAAAAGGAAAAGTCTAGTTCGTAATCTAGTGTCCAACTTCCCTAATAGGAATGGTCCAACTTCCGCAACGAAAATGGTCCAACTTCCACAATTAGAATGGTCCAACTTCCGCAATAGAGTGATTTATAGGTTGATGTTTCGACGGTTTGCGGGAGGGCACATATGGCAGGGGAGAGCTCGGAGATTCAACGTGGCGAGTACCTTCCTCGAGTGGCTGATGGGTTGCTGACTCAGGCATTGCAGTCTTCTGGTGCCGTTCAGATTAAAGGTCCAAAATGGTGTGGCAAGACTGCAACGGCAGAAAGGCAGTCGGCGAGTCAGGTCTTCATGCAGGACCCGGATCGCAGTGCTACGCTGTTGGCCTTGGCTGATACAAAGCCTTCTCTCATCCTGCGAGGTGAGGAGCCGAGACTCATTGATGAATGGCAGATGGCCCCGCAATTGTGGGACGCGGTGCGTTTCGCCATTGATCGAGGGCGCGGTCGTGGCCGATTCATCCTAACTGGATCGGCGACTCCTCAACAGGAACCAGCTCATTCCGGAGTGGGAAGAATTGCCCGATTAACCATGCGTACCATGTCCTTATTTGAATCGCAGGAATCGACGGGCGTTGTTTCGTTGGGAGAGTTGTTCGATGGCAACCATGATGTTTCGGGTTTCTCCGATTTCGATATTGAAAACACCGCGTTTGCGCTATGCCGCGGTGGCTGGCCTGAAGCAGTAGTCGAATCTCGAGTAAATGTTGCCTTGCGCATGGCCGCGGATTATGTCGAAGAACTACTTGATTCTGACATCAATCGTATGGATGGTATAAAGCGCAATAAAACTTGGATGCGTCTGATTATGCGCTCGTATGCGCGCAATATTTCTTCTCAGGCGTCGCAATCCACTATCGCGGCGGATATGCAGGGTGAACCGCCTTCGGAAGGTACACTCTCCGATTATTTAGATGCATTGTCGCGAGCTTGCGTAACTGAAGATCTTCCAGCTTGGAACCCTCGTTTACGTTCTAAGACTGCAGTGAGAACGAGCCCAACCAGACACTTCAGCGACCCGTCGATAGCTTGTGCGGTACTGCACGCGACCCCGGAGAAACTCCTTAATGATTTCGAGACCTTTGGCTTGCTGTTTGAGTCCATGTGTATTCGCGATCTGCGTGTGTATGCTGATGCGCTTGGCGGAGATGTGTTCCATTATCGGGATAAGACGGGATTGGAATCTGATGCGGTCATTGGCCTGCATGATGGACGATGGGCTCTCATTGAGGTCAAGCTCGGAGAAAAGCAGGTTGATATTGCGGCGGCCCATTTGAAAAAGTTGGCTGACAGAATTGATCAAGATCACGAAGGCCGTCCGTCATTCTTGATGGTGCTGACCGCTACGGCTGCCGCTTATCGCCGGGATGATGGGGTATTGGTAGTGCCGTTGGCCACGCTTGCTCCGTGAGCTCGTATCGTGCGTTTGACCCATCGTTCCCAACACAAAAGGAAAAGGCCCGGGCTGCGGGACCGGGCCTTGAAAAGGAGAGAGGAAGAAGAAGGTATTCAGTTATGGGGTCTGCGGAAACCTCGCCGGTTTGCTTTCGTTTGCCGGTAATTGATAGTTAACCGCTCGAATCTCAAAGGATGGATGCGGCTGCCTCAAAGAACCACCGGTGAAAACTTGAATATTTGCTGAACAACGTAGGCCATGCCCGTGTCCACATGTCGGCGCGGGGTCGCGGGGTGAACGCGGCAACCTTTATAATCGTTGCGTTTGCGTAGAATATTGAGCAAACTCCCCCTAAGAGAAGAACAAAGGACAGCAGTGGCTCTCATCGTGCAGAAGTACGGCGGTTCGTCGGTCGCCGATACCGAATCGATCAAACGTGTGGCCAAGCGCGTTGTTGAGACGGAAAAGAAGGGCAACAAGGTGGCCGTGGTGGTCTCCGCCATGGGCGACACCACCGATGACCTTATCGATCAGGCGCTGAGCATCGACTCCAACCCGCCCGAGCGCGAGATGGACATGCTGATGACCGCAGGCGAGCGAATTTCCATGAGCCTGCTGGCCATGGCCATTCACGCCGAAGGCAGCCGTGCCCACTCCTTCACCGGTCAGCAGGCCGGCTTCTTCACCGACGCCCGTTACGGCGCGGCCCACATCAAGGCCGTGAGACCGGACCGCGTGAAGAACGCGCTCTCATTGGGAGACATCGCCATCGTTGCCGGCTTCCAGGGCATCAACGCCAAGGGTGACGCCACCACGCTCGGCCGCGGTGGTTCGGATACCTCCGCAGTGGCGCTTGCCGTGGCGCTCGGTGCCGATATCTGCGAGATCTACACTGACGTGGACGGCATCTTCACCGCCGACCCGCGTATCGTGCCTTCCGCCCGCCGCATTCCGTCCATCGATTACGAGTCCATTCTGGAGATGGCGTCCTGCGGCTCCAAGGTGCTGGCACTGCGCTGTGTGGAATACGCTCAGCGTTTCAACATGCCGCTGCACGTGCGTTCCTCGTTCTCCCGTCGCCCCGGCACATTGGTGGTGCCCGACGGCATTGACCCGCG